>Ga0067045_1028814_pt1 | contig 27117 bp, 21 predicted proteins | sample TerdegcTABiofilm_FD_59184 | JGI IMG/M metagenome (GOLD analysis project Ga0067045, IMG submission 59184) | Combined Assembly of (Gp0054472, Gp0054536) Wastewater bioreactor microbial communities from Singapore -Terephthalate degrading... | reverse complement strand
CCTTGTGGGACTTTGTGGTTTGGTGTCTTTGTGGTTCATTCTTATATCGAACTGACGTTAAAATAAGGAGGAAAATGCAGTTAACTGCATAACAAAACTATGGAGAAGGTAAAAATCGGTTATGTCGGCTGTGGATTCATGGCACAAAAAGTTCATATACCAAATTTTGTCAGTATCCCAGAATGTGAACTAATAGCTCTTGCAGAAGTGCGTCAGGAACTAGGTCGCAAGGTTCAGGCAAGGTATGGGATACAAAAACTATATAAAGATCATATCGAATTGGCAAACGATCCAGAAATTGAGGCTGTTGCTGTTTCGGCAGATTTTGCATTGCAGGGCGAAATAGCAAAAGATTTGCTTCGCTCAGGCAAGCATGTCTTTATGGAAAAGCCTATGGCTGTATCAATCGAACAGGCACAAGCTATTGTATCCGCTGGGAAAGAATCAGGCAAAAAACTGATGGTAGGATATATGAAACGCTATGATGCAGGAAACGAGATCGTCAAATCTAAAATTGAGCAATTTAAGAAAACTGGCGAACTTGGCAATATTACCTTTGCAAGAAATCATGGCTTTTGCGGTGATTGGGTCGCTAATCTTGATACGCCAATGGATTCAACTGACGAACCAAGACCAAAAGCACCGATGAAAGTTCCAGAATGGCTACCAAAGGAATGGATCGGTGCATATCTTGGCTATTTGCAGCAATACACTCATAATATCAACCTTATGAGATGGTTCCTTGATGCGGGTGATGATGTCAAAGTCAAAGTTGTCGATCTCGATGATAATGGCTATACTGGTGTTGTAATATTTGATATGGCTGGTGTTCGTGTTACGTTAGAAACTGGGGGAATATCCCATTATCGCTGGGATGAGCATTCACAAATATATTTTCAACATGGCTGGGTGCATACATGGGCGCCTCCACTTTTGCTTAAAAATACTCCTGCCGAGGTTGAGATTTATCGTGCAGGAGAGGTTCAAGAATTTGAAAGACCTGTCCCAAAGCCAAGATGGACTTGGTCATACCGTCGTGAGGCTGAATACTTTGTGACAAATATGCGAAATGATGAGCCTTTCCGATCGTCTGGTGAAGATACACTTACAGATGTTAGGCTATTTGAGGAAATATTCAAAATATTTGTTGAACAACACAAAAAATAAGGGGTAATATAATGAAACCAAATAAACTCAGGCAATTATTAGACGAAGGAAAACCAACACTAGGCACACATGTTATTTGTCCATGGGCGGGGACTATTGAGCTTATAGGAAATACAGGGGTATTCGACTATATAGAATATGTCGGAGAATATGCGCCATTCAGCCTTGAGCAAATGGATAATTTCGGGCGCACAATCGAGCTATTTCCCAATATGTCATCTATGATGAAAGTTGAGGAACAGACAAGAGGCTTTATCGCACAAAGGGCAATAGATTCTGGTATACAAAATGTGCTTTTTACTGATATACGTTCTGCGGAAGATGCAAGAGAATGTGTTCGCCTTGTTCGTTCTGAAACTCCTGAATCAAAGGGAATTCATGGCGCTGCGATGAGACGGTCTGTTGGATATGTCCTTGAAGCAGGATCGCCAAATTGGGCAAAAGCACTAGACGAAACAGTCATTGCTCTTATGATTGAAAAAAAAGGCGCAATAGAGGAATTAGACGAAATTTTGGCAGTAGAAGGGGTTGATATGGTGCAATTTGGTCCCACTGATTATTCTATTAGTATCGGCAAACTTGGTGGCGGTGGGTCTGATGAAGTCCAATCAGCACATATTAAGATGATCAAACGTGCATTAGAAGTTGGCGTTCATCCAAGAGTCGAACTAGGCAGTTTCGATCAGGCAAAACGATTTCTCGATATGGGAGTTAGGCATTTTTGCGTTGGTTGGGATGTCAGAGTATTATTTGATTGGTGCAAACAACAGGGAAAAATAATCGAAGAACTGGGTATCAGAAATTAACCGAAAGGAATTGTTAAACTGACAGAAATTTATATACTCGATCTGATAGGTACCTTTGCTTTTGCAGTATATGGCGCTCATGTTGCCATAGAAAAGGAATTTGATATATTTGGAATTTTCGTTGCTACTTTTTTAACTGCATTCGGTGGAGGAACAATCAGAGAGATTATACTCAATAACATACCTTTCTATTTCTATGATAATAATTATATAATTGTATGCTTGTTAGGATATGTCTTTTCAATAGCAATTTACAAGGGCTTTAACAAAATTAATAAATATATAATTATTGTTGACGCAATTGGCTTATCGACATTTGCCTTTATAGGTGCAGAAAAAGCTAATGAGATGTATCTTGGTTTTTTTGCTATTGTGTTTCTTGCAACAATAACAGCAGTAGGAGGGGGGTTGCTTAGAGATATAGCAATAAGGGAAGTTCCACAGATATTTCATAGTGATTTTTATGCTTCACCAGCGATATTTCTGGGGATTTCCTTCGCCTTATTGCGTAAATATATGGACAATCTCATATTTGTTTATTGTCTTATATTTTTAACATTTATACTGAGATTGTGCGCGATATATTTTAAGTTTAGCCTGCCACGACCATGGCGGAAAAAAGCAGATTAGTATTATTTTTGTTATATAAAAACTTCTTTTCCTGTTTTTCCAGATTCATAGATGGCATTTACAATTTCAACTGCATGTTTTGCACTTTCTATCGTAATTATTGTCTCCCTATCCTCATGAATAGCCTGAACCATATCTTCAATGATGCCGATATGCCCTGAAGAACCGACAGCCATTGGATCAGAAGCGGTTGTTTCGCCACGTTTTTCTTTTGGTCCGTAGAGGTTCATCATTTCTTCCTCTTCTTCTTTTTCTCTTTCACTAATAACCTTCCAAGTTTTTAGCTGATCTTCGTCTTTTGCTATTGTGCCTTTATCACCATAGATTAGTATTTGCTGAGGCAGACCGGGATATACACAGGTTGACGTCATCAAAGTTCCCAATGCACCATTCTCAAATTTCAAAACAGCGACAGTATTATCTTCTGCGCTTATATCATGCGCAAATACGCCAAAAAAACCAAATACGGACTTTACCTTCCCACCGAACCATTGCAGAAGGTCAACGGAATGAACTCCCTGATTCATCAATGAGCCTCCGCCATCTTTGTCCCAAGTCCCTTTCCATGAACCATGAGTTCCCTCATAATAGCTTTGCGCTCTATACCAAGGCAAAGAACAATGAACACCGATTAGCTTCCCAAGACGGCCTTTGTCGATGGTATCTTTTATCCTTTTATTTAATGGTGTTGTCCTTGACTGGAATATCCCACTCATCTTCACGCCAGCTTTTTTCCCTTCTTCAATAAGCATATTAATCTTTTCAACGCTTATATCAACGGGTTTCTCTACGATAACATGCTTTCCCGCCCTTACTGCCTTAATAGCCATATCAACATGTAAATAACTAGGCGAACATACGTTTATGACATCAATCTCCTTGTCATTTACCATGTCATCGTAGCTCTTATAAGTTTTTACCTTAAATTTTTCGTTGGTTTTATTCAACCGACCTTCATCAACGTCACAAATTGCGACCAATTTTGCACCTTTTGAATTGCTGATAGCGTCAACATGATAAGCACCCATCCCCAGACCAACAACCCCAAAGCCTATTTCTCTTTTTTGTTCCATTACTTACTATAACCTCCAAAATTTTAATATTTGATTTGTTTAAACTATCGCTTACGACGTTTTGCAAACTCAGTCATTGTATTTGCATAACTAATCGGAACGCCTGTATCAAATCGTTCACCATCAGTCTCATAAACATAAAATATACCTCGTTGCTTTCGTGCCATTTCCAAAGCACTTGTCAGTTGGATTTCTCCCCTCTCTGTAATATTATTATCAATATGGTATTTTATATAATCGAAAATATCAGGCATAAGTATATATTGACCAAAAAAACAAAGATATTCACCCAAAGGGATCGCATCTGTTTGCAAAAATCTTTCCGCATATTCTAATGAGGGTTTTTCTTTTATTTCAATGGCTTCATACACTCTTGGAATATCAGGTATCTGTTTGCCACCGACTGTGCCGTATAAATGTAACATATCTTCCGATGTTCTCATAACAGCACTGATGTTTTCATTTAGCTTTTGGAATATGTCTAGTATCTGTTTTGCGCACCTAACATTGGTATTAGACATATATATATGGTCGCCAAGCATTAGGAGAAATGGCTCATCACCAACCCAATCCCTAGCGCAATATACCGCATGACCAAATCCTGATTGCTCTTTTTGGATAACATACGAGAGATGACTAGAAATTTCTACCAGACGGTTTGATTCGTTTACAGCCCAAGGCAATTCTGATAGCTTCTTTTCAAATCCAGAAACTGGCGGTTCGTGAAAGTATTTCTGGAAAGTCTGTATTTCGTCATTTCTTAATATGATGCAAATTTCCTCTATTCCAGAACTTAATGCCTCTTCAATAATGATCTGAATTATTGGTTTAATCATCCCATCACGGTCGATAATGGGAAAAAACTCTTTTTTAATAATTTTAGAAGCAGGATAAAGCCTTGTGCCATAACCGGCGGCAGGGATCACTGCTTTCCTAACCTTATTCATTCAAAATACCTCTTCTTTGAATATTTAACAAAGATCAATAGTTTACACACTTATACTCAATAATTACGATCAAGCAATAATAAGACGTTAAACCTTTTCGGGTGTTAATGTGATAGTTTCACCAGTGTATGTCGGCAATTCTATAATTTCATCTGAAAATACTTCCTCAATATCAGATTTTCCACGTTTTACAACAACAGCTTTTGCGATATTATTGTAGATTCTTAGATGAGAGCCTTTTTCACTGAGGATTTTCACTTTGGTTATATTTCTATCCTTCATTTTAGCATCAATTAAAAATGCCCCCTCTGCTCTCATGCCTTTAAATGAAGCAGATTTCCACCATGCAGGTATCCCAAAAAAGATCTTTATTGTATTTTTAGCTGTATGTAAAAGCATTTCCTGAATTGCTGTAATACACGCCATACCCGCTTCTATTTGCATTATCTCCCCACCTGTGCGCCCCATACCCATTATGCTAATTCCGGGGTATCTGACATCATGGAGTGTCCCATTTCCTTCATTTGTAAAGAAACGTTTCCATAATTCAATGATTGTCTCACTTGCCTCGCCATTTCTCAATCGTGAATGAATAATCGACGCCCATGGCATACACCATCCACTCCATTCACCCATGCCCTTGTGAATCCAATGTGCTATTGAATTTTTAACAATCTGATGATGTCTTCCATCTATTTCATATTCCAGTGTATCAAAAGGATAAATACCCGCAAGATGTGAATGATGTCTATGAGAATTGTCAAGGTCTTGTCCTTCCCATAATGCGATTCTATTATTGATAACTGCCATGTTTGGTAACCTTTGATCGATGTCCTCCCATTTTTCAATGCCTTCGTTTATTTCCAATATCTCTGATGCCTCGCATAACGATCTGCATAGAAAATGTATCAGCGAAAGTTGAAAAGAGGCATTTGCACCCCATGCGTTCATACCTGATCCACCATATTCAGGGGATACGCTTACAGGCAAAATAAGATTTCCATCTTTTTCCTCAAGCATTTCTTCATAAACACGCATTGCACCCTTCATAAATGGATATGCAACTTCACGTAAAAAATCATCATCCATAGTATATTTATAATATAACCACATAAGTTGCGCGATCCATGACGTAGAACCATGATCGATTGAGCCTGTCCAGAACCCACCCATACAGACACAACGATCATCAACCGCATGAGGTAACATCAAACCATCGTCAATGCCAAGAAACATCTTTGCATTATGCCTTAATTCACTTTCCCAAGATTTTATCATATCAAATAATGGCCTAATATGCTCAAGTTTATTGCCCGCAAATGTAGGCCAATAACACTCCTGAACGTTAATATTGAAATGATAATCACTAGACCAAGGAGGCATCTGATATTCCTCAACCCAAGGACCTTGAAGTGTGGCAGGTATACCATTCGGATTTGTAAGACCAGCAAATTTATACATTCCATAGTAATAAATGAATTCTATTTCGCTAGACGGCAAGTCAATTGATGGAACTGTTTTCCAGTAAGATTTCCACCATTTACGATTCTTTATGCGAGTTTTATTGAAGCCATTTTCCCTTACTTTTTCAATCATCACCCTTGCAGATTCTTTTGCTTCCTCCTCACTATTTCCATATACCAAAGATGCAGTAAGTTCTGTATATCCTTGATAATAACCAAGACAGATATATGGATCAGCAGGGCGCATTTGCGTCCAACCAGAGAATTTCCTGTCATCAAAAATTAGAGGAGGCTCAAAACTGATGCTTTTTAGATACTCTCCAACGTATTTCCATGAAGGAACTTTATCAACAGACTTTATAGAAAGTCCATCCTGAAGTGAAATATAAAGGCATGGCTTATCCATCAACAATACACAATAAACAGAATATATTTTATCACCCTTTGCAACCTCAAAAGTTATCTCACCTGTCTCTATATCGAGTTCACCTGATTTTATTTTTGTGTCCTCTCCAAAATCAACCTCCAGTCTTCCAAAAGGTAATATACTCGGGCGCTTTGGCTGTCCTTCTTTTGGAGGCGTTCCTTCAAATAGCTCTCTAAGTTTTTGTTCATCACCTGTCTCAAGACATTCTCGAATGTTAGCATAAGTCATTTGCTCTGTGAAGGGCATTCCTCCACGATGATCCCAGAAATCTGCACGATTTAGCGTAATACAAAGTTTTCTATCACCCCAGAATATCGCACCAAATGTCCCATTACCCTGAAGTATCCCACAATGAGTTCTTGTTAACGGAAATTTCCATTTGTATTTATATTTACTTGACATATCGCTCCTCCTGAAAAATTATTCTAAAACAATTAAAATACCCTCGAATGCTTTTAAGTCAAGTTTTATTATCGTCTTATTGTCTTTATTTTCCGCATTTATCGTTTTTATTTCGCCTGTTGTCGGATGCCATAGACTTATATTTCCTGTGCAATTCAGTGTTATTTTTCTGCTAATCGATTCATCGAGGCTATTTGAGATGAAGTATATATCCTTGCCATCTTTTTGACGATGCAGATAGAATAACTCTCTACATGGTTTGTCGAGCATTAAATCAGGCGTTGTAAACTCATTGACCGCATTTATGAGATCATCAATTTTATTGACTACTTTGACCCGATCCGACTTACTCAATTTTTGAGATATTTCTTTTACTGATCTTGTTTCGTCTTCTGTCATGGATATTTCTGGCAATCCACCAAGAGCAATTAAAAAACCCCCTGAACTTACAAACACTTCAATCTTTTTGTAAACATCAACAGGTATTACATTAGCATTAGGAAGGACGATACATTTAAAAGATTCACCTACAACATTCAAAGAACCTTCACATATTTCACCTTCCAAGATAGCTTGATCGTCGATATAATCAAAATCCCTCTGATTTGCCAATAATACTTGTGAAACCGCACCGAACTCTGTATTTATCTTCTGTGCCTTTTCGCCAAAGGGATTGGCATAAGCTATATCGCTTGTCGGTATATACGCTTCCCAAAAGCTATGGATCGGATAAAACACCGCAACGTCAGCAATATGCTTTCCACCAGTCAGCATAACACCAAGCCTGCCGATATGATCGTTGAATGTGTTTAACTCACCTTTATCAAGATCAAATTCCTTGAGTCCGTAATATGACGTAACGCAGGTTAGACCTAAAACATATTGATAATTGATCGTGCCAATACGTTGCTCAAAAGAGCATGGGAGCTTATTCACAGTTTGAACATGGCTTGATGTTTCACTCATGCAGAGTTCCCTACTAGCCAGATGAGTGACAGAACTAACGAATTTTGGAACGGGAATCTGTCTTGACCTTGCAAGCTGAGTCGGATTTGAACTTAACATATCTATTCCGGGGATGTCCATACGCCTTAGATCTCTATATAAATCACCCTCAAATGCAGAGTGCCAGAATATTTGTTCTTCACAAAGGGCATGACCTGATGATGCTGTCCCATTTGCCTGACACCAATCCTGTATCTGTTTATAAAAATTCTCCTCTATTAATTCAGATACAACTTTCCAAAAATGAAGTCTTATATAAGGAGTCTTTTCATCTATATCCATGAATAAATGGGGCAGTTCGGGCAAAATATCATAACCGTATCTTGACTTGAATTGTTCTGCAAAATCCCAGCACCAAGGGATCGGTGGTAAAAGCCCATCTTGTTTTTTGAGGTATAATGTCATCAGAGATGGCTCATCTGTGAAAAATGCCTTGACATAATCTTTTAATGCAGATCCGCATCTTTCTTTATATGCTTCATGTGTCAATTCTATGAATCTGGCAACTGCATTGCGATCCATGATATTAATATATGGCAAAGGATCAGAATAGTTGGCGACACAATGAGTGCCTTCATACATATATCCCAAGTTAAATGACATTATGCACCATTTGCCATCAGGGTTATCCCAAGATATTTCATTTTGCCCATCCTTTACTTTATCGGTAAGGTCAATTTTTCTACTGAGGTCATAATTATTATCATGGACAGGAACAGCGATGACTGATATTGGTTTTAGGATTTTTTCACCAATAGGAATTTTGTGTTTGATCGTCCCTTTTCCTTCTGTTTTTGCAAAGAGAATACCAAGCGCTTCATATTCAGGATGATCACGCAAAGTTAATCCGCCCGCTTTACCGCTTGGATAGCCCCTTTCGTCATATATCCAGAAGACCATGCCTTTTTCACGAAAGCTATTCATGCAATCCAAGAATTTATCCCAAGCTTCTTCGCTCTCAAGATAATTATCAAAGCTAACATTTGCAACAACTCCACCGTATCCAAGACGGTCATAGTTTTGTGCAAGGTTTTTGTCGTAGTAATGGTGTATAATTTGAAGCATTCTATATTTATAAGGAGGGTTTTTGAATAATTCCTTCATGCTGATCTCCTTTGTCGTGGCGAAACTATAAAAAAAGCTATATAAAGCAAGATAAATGAATATTGGCAATATTATAAAAATTTTGTATTTCATACCCGATAAATATAATTACTGTAAATCCCGAATTCACAATCATGAATGTATCTCTTAAACATCTATATATTAGAGAATATATGCTTGATTGTCAATAGCTAATCTCTTGAAAATATCTATCTGTTATATGTCAATAGAAACTGTTTGCCATAATTATTTGTTTGTATTTGTTATAAATTATTGCTAAACTTTAAATAGGATCAAAAATTTGACATAAGAAGCAAAATACAGAAAATTATAAATAAGGAGTAAAAAAGATGGCTATAAAAACAGGTATTGTTGGACTTCAAAGTTTCTATTGGCCTGGTGCATGTGCTAGTATATTAAAAAGCATACCTGAATCGGAACTAATTGCTTGTTGCGATATGGGCTATGATAGAGATTTGATAAAGATCTCTCTCGGCACAAAACCAGAGGAATTTGCATCGGTTTATGGAATAAAGCTTTATCACAATGCCGAAGAGATGATCGAAAAAGAAAAACTTCAGGCGGTTTGTATCTGTGCCAAACATACAGAAATTGTAGATTTTGTAGAATTGATAGCCCCATTGGGAGTTGATATTTATATAGCGAAACCTATGGCAACTACTATCGAATCAGCAGACCGTATAGTAAAAGCAATTCGCAATAACAAAATAATCGCAACATCAGGGACAACAGAACGCTTCGATGGCAGTATTCGTGAGGCATATCAACGATACAGAAGAGGTGAAATCGGTGAACTTATATCAATTCATGCACTCCATCAGCATGGTTGTCTTGATGGATTTCCAGCAGGTGATTGGTATTGGGATGTAGAACAGGGAGGTCCTGAATTTTCTCTTATATGGTATGCAGGGGATATAGTCAGATGGTTTGCAGGATCAGAGGCGATTCGAGTCTATGCTGAATATGACAATTATCTCACACCTAAATCCCCATTTATGGATAATGGCAAGGTGATCCTGAAATTCGCTAATAAGGTTATTGGTTCCATTGATATATATTTTTCAGTCAAGAATTTCAATTTTCCCAATTATGAAGTTGAGCTAATTGGCACAGAAGGTGCAATACGTGTCCAAAAAAATGTCTTTGAAGGCATGATTTTTACAAAAGAAGGGAATAAAAGCTTTTATCGTATTCAGAATAATATGTTTATGGATGAGATGCGTAACTGGCTACAATGTTGTATAAACAGAACAGAACCAGAATTGAATATAGAAGATGCAAGAAACGTTATAGAACTATGCTTTGCATGTCGCCAATCTGCAAACACACACGCACCAGTTAATTTGCCCTATTAAATGACATTATTTGATTGATCTTAATATTTGCGAAAATACATTTGCAGGATCGGAGGATTGATAAACAGGACGACCAATAACAATATAATCAGCCCCTTCTGAGAATGCTTCGGAGGGTGTCATTACGCGCTTTTGGTCATCGCCTTTTATCTGTTCCAGCCTAATACCCGGTGTTAGAATTACGAAACCATCACCACAGGCTTTGCGGATTTGCTTTATCTCTTTTGGGGAGGCAACAACACCATCAAGCCCAGAATCTTTGGCAAGTTTTGCCATATATATAACCTGCTCTTCTAGTTTTCTTGATGATTTAAAAATATTTTGAAATTCAGAATCATCAATGCTTGTCAGCATCGTAACACCAAGTAATATAGGCTTCCTGATACCTAACTTTGATGAAATCGAATGGACAGATTCGGCAGAGGTTTTCATCATCTCTACACCACCAGAGATGTGAATATTGAATATATTAACACCAAGCTCTACTGCGGATTCAGATGCCTTAGCAACAGTATTAGGTATATCATGAAATTTTAGGTCAAGAAATACTTCTTTTCCTCGATCTTTAATCTCTCTTATTATTTTAGGACCAACGCTTGTAAAAAGTTGTGATCCGACCTTAAAAAGTTCACCAATATCCTGCAACTGATCGAGTAATTTCCTTGCTGAATCAAAGTCAGGAACATCAAGCGCTATTGCTATTCTTTTTGTCCAATTTGTATCCATAGGCAAAATAAAAGGGGATATTACATCCCCTTAGATAATTCTCTTTCATGGTTATTTAGAAATTCCAGCTAGCATAATATTTGGATATTTGGTGTCATCATATATACTCATTATAATATCAGGAGGTCCCAATTGATAAAATTTGCTTTCTTTAAGAAATCTTGATTGTGTTATGGGTAATGATGCCTGTAAAATAGAAGGTTCAGATAACTCACCAAAATATGCATCTAAGTTAAATGCCTGCCATAATTCCTTTTGTTGTTCATAAAGGGCAAATGCGTATCTATCATCAACAATCTCTATTTTGACTCTTGCAACTCCGTCATTTATCATTCCAATTTTTTTGGCTGCAGCATAAGAAATGTCAAGTTTGCGACTGCTTTTTTGAGGTCCTCTATCGTTTATTTTTACAAAAGCACTTCTTCCGTTTTTTATATTTGTTACTTTTATTATAGTTCCAAATGGCAATACCCTATGTGCTCCTGTAAAATCATTCATATCATAAAATTCACCGCTTGAGGTAGGTTTTCCATGAAACTTGTTTCCATACCAAGAGGCAAGCCCAAACTGAACCTCACTGCTATCACTTAATTGAACGTTATGAAAAGTTGCACAGCCACTAAATAGAACAACAACTAAAAAAATAAAACCACACAAAATAATTAAATTGAGTGATTTTATTCCCTGATTGAAAAACAACCAAATCACCTCCGAGATTATTGCTCGGAGAGAGAAAACTCTTTTCATAAGAAAAAAAAATGCCAGAGAACATGAACCTATATGAATAATCTGGTAATAATATACCAGAAAACACAATCTCTGGCGTTCTCTCTCACTATGAGCTTACGAGGTTAGCTGTCGGACTCGGGCTGAGTAGCCCTAATCTTTTATCAGATATTCGCCCCAAGATTCTTACGAATCAGTATTGGTTCCCCCGTCTTTCGTTATACCTACATCAATTAATGTAGATTTTGAATAAGTTCAGCATTTATAAACTAGCAGAAAAAAATTATAACATAGTCGACAATGAATGTCAAGTTTAATTTGATCCCTATTGATTATCAATCAGACTAGGTCTGAAAAAACTTGATTAGATAAAAACCCTTATACCCAAAGACCCTGACAGTGAAATATCGTTTTTGTTTCACAGCTAGATTTTTCGAGATAAAATAGACAAATTCTATGAACAATGCACTGATGAACTTGTTTTTGACCGCTATCAGCTAAGAGATGAAAAACCAATAAATCCAAGTTGTATTTGTATAATACTATACTAAAAATTTATTTGTTGAAATTATTTACGTAAATGATTATAATATGCCAATAGGCAGAACAATTGAGTTATTACTATACTTCATAATATCCTTTGAGACATTAGGCAGAATTAGAATAGGCTTAGATCAACGCAAATTTTCTGTTGCAAATGTTAAAAACAGAGAAAATAAAGTCTATGACGGAGAACAGAAAATAGTCCCTATATTCAAAGCGTATCTAATCTTTCCTAACAACAACATTTAGATAAAAATAGGATAACTTTGGACTTGTTGACGCCATCACAAATGAGACATAAAGATATGCTTACCGATCAACCAGATTTTCATGCGCTTGTTTACACTCTTGTAGCACACCTTTATAACCTTGCGAATTTTCATTGCAGAATTATACCTTATCTCGATCCCAAAGGACTCATATCAGAAGCTGAGAAAGTATTTAAAATAATAATATTCGCTGGCACGATTGGCAGAGATATTTCACAAAGAAGCAATACGAAATGAAACTAGAAGGACTTATCGGAGAAATAACCTATACCGAAGATATAGAGCAATTCATCACATTTTTGCTTATTGTTAAGGAAACAAACTTTGAGTTAGAGAAATATGAAATATTAAGCAAAATTGATGGATAAAGGAGGACCTATGAGTGATCTAAAGGATTCATTAGTAGATTATGGTTATTGGATATTATCAAGACAATTAAAAAAAAATAGCTTAAAATATAATGAAGGCTTTGTTAAAGATGGAAATATAGAGAAAGCAAGAAAGGTCATCGGAGATACATCATCAGAATCTAATGGACTCCCAAAACATGAAAAACTGAAAACGATCTTTTCATTTGTCAAATCTCGTGATTCTGAAGTTTGTTCAAGCTATTTTCCACTCAAGCAACTTAGCATAGAACTTAATTCCAATCAAAATGACGACATCGATTACCTATGGAATAAGTTTAATAGCGAATTTGATAAACTTCCCAAAAATGGCGGTAGATTTGAGACCTTTTATAACCTATATAGAAAATATGCTTGGTATATACCCAGTTCAATTGATGGTATCTCCCTTTTTGAACAATTTAAGGCTGTAACAGCAATATCTCACTGCCTCGAGAAAGGAACAGAGAAAGTATTACTGGTCGGAGGAGACCTGCCCGGCATACAGTCCATGCTTTATACGATAACGTCAAAAGGCGCTGCCAAAAGCCTTCGCGGGAGATCGTTTTATCTGCAGATGCTATGCGATATTCTGGTTCAGGCTATAATTCGTGAACTATCGCTCCCATCCGCAAATATAATTTATAGCGCAGGTGGAAATTTTAAGATACTGGCATCAACACAAGATGAAGAAACACTACAAATTCTAAGAAAAGAAACAAATAACAGGCTTTTAGATGCTCATAGAGGGGAGTTATTTGCGGCAATAGACTGGGTTATATTAGATGTAAATGACGTTGTGAAAAGCGATGAATTTTCAGGAAAGATGGATGAACTCGCAAAAAAAGTTGCAGAACAAAAATACAAATGGTTTGCACAACACGCTAAAGAAGGCAGATATGAGGATGTATTCGGTGTTCAAGGCGATGGGGGACCAACTTTTGGGGAATCAGAACCAAAGAATTTCTGTGAAGTATGCCATGTTGAAGTCAATGAAAAGACTCGCAAGTTTGACGATGATGGAATGACAAAATGTGAGCAATGCAAAAGCTTCGAGGAATTATCGCCAGAATTGGATAGCAATTTCCTTGTCATCGATAGTCTGAAACAGAATCTGACAGAGAACCCTCGTGTGGATGAAAAGTATTGGATGAAACCTTTCGGCAAACCAAGTTGGAAGGACATAATGAAAAGTTTTGGCTTTAAGTGCGTTTTTGGAAATAATGAAATGGAATATAAAGACATAAATTCTAGCAAAAAACGCACTATATATAGACTGAACGATTGCAGATTTCTTCCTGATAATATTCATCCAGATTGTGAATATAATTTCAAGTTTATCGGAAACGTAACACCGATTATAAATGATGAAGACAAGAAATTTATAAAAGAGGAATATGGAGAGGATGTCAATAAAGGTGAAATTAGAAGTAGCAGTGTGATGGCTGATTTCCATTCTTCTGGGATCAAAAGATTCGGTATCTTGCGCATGGATGTTGATTGGCTTGGAAGCGTATTCTCCGAACGCATAATCGAAAAAGATATGCTGCATACATCCGCTTTGAGTGCATCATTAAGCCTTTTCTTCAATGGATGGCTTAATTGTATTTGCAATTCAGTGGACCGAGATTGGGCGATAAAAGCATCAGAATATGACCCCGATGAGAAAAATAAACACAAAAAATCAAAACTCCCCTATATCATCTATTCTGGTGGAGATGACTTATTTATCTTGGGAAGCTGGGATGTAATGCCAATCCTTGCAGAACGCATAAGAAATGACTTTGTTAATTACGTTACAAATGGCTATGTATCAAACGAACATATAGAAAAACCATGTATGACCATATCAGCAGGAATATCTTTATTTTCCTCTAAATTCCCTATATATCAAGCAGCAGAACTTACAAAGGAGGCTCTTGATGACAAGGCAAAGAAAAGAAAAATCAAACAGGGAGATAAAGAAATAGAGGTGAAAGATGCGATAAATTTTCTTGATGTAACCGTAGGATGGGAGGATTTTGAAGCTGTCAAGAATATGGCTTTTGAACTGTCAAAAATGATTAGCCCTGAAAAGAATGTGGATAAATCAAAAGACGTGCTATCGGTCCCTCGTTCGTTTCTCACCTTATTAAAGCAAATTGCTGATGCCTATGCCGAAGATGCCATGAGAAGTGAATCAGACATCGTATATGGTAGATGGATGTGGCAACTTGCTTACAGCCTTTGTAGAATGAGGGATAGGACAAAATCACCAGAACTTAAAGAGCAAATTATGAAAATTGGAGGAAGTATTTATGACCTTGGCACAGTAAAGGGAGCAACCAACTGGAAGATGATTAAATATCTAAAACTGCCTGTAAGATGGGCGGAATTCCTTACTAGAGGAGGGGAATAAAATGACACAAGGACAGCCAAGAGGGCACAGTAGTGGCAATTTTGCCTCGAATAGAAGACAACCTCAAATTCCAAATGATGTTATCAAGGATATTATTGTCAATGGGAATTCAAAAAAGATGGTAAAGTGTGCAGAAGAGTTTGGCACAAACCTAAAAAACAAAAAGCTTACAACTAGCCAAATTAGAGTATTCTTTAGCGAGGTTAAACAGATAGAGAGTTTGTTGAGTGGCGAAGATAAAATTCCACCAGAATTTGAAAGACGATTGGTCTTGCTTAAGCCCAAGTTGGCATACCAAGCAGGGAGACATGGTGAAGCAGTGGAGGATTTTAGATTGGTATTGGAGGTTGCCATTGACTATGTTATAGAAAATTTGGAGAGTAAAAGATGCTTTCAAAGATTCGTGGAGTTTTTTGAAGCAATTTTGGCATACCACAAGGCCGCTGGTGGCAAAGATTGACGGGGGAAACAAAAATGGCAAAATCGGTTAAACTATATGGCAAAGTGTTTATTACTGGCGATATAAAAGTTAAAACTGGACTACATATAGGCGGGAGTAGTGCGGGTATAAATATTGGCGGGGTTGACAATCCTATAATAAGAAATTCACGAAATGAACCCTATATTCCGGGAAGCTCACTTAAGGGTAAAATGAGATCACTTTCTGAAAAATTGGAGGGGCTAGAACCAAATTTCCCACCAAGACAAAACATTCAGATACACGTTTGCTCTAATAAAAATGACTATGAGAAATGCCACGTTTGCAGAATATTCGGCGTGCCAGCGGAGTCAGATAAATCCAATAATGATGAAAGATACCCAACGATGACACGACTAGCTGTCTATGATGTCAATTTAAACATAGACAGTGTTAAAGATGCCAAAACTGACCTTAAATATACTGAAGTAAAAACTGAGGTAACGATAGACAGAATCACTTCTGTTGCCAATCCAAGACCAATAGAGCGTGTTCCAGAAGGCGCAATTTTCAGTCCATTTGAATTTTGCTATAGTATATATGATGGGATTGACACTGGTCATATTGGAAAGGTATTTAAGGCGATGCAGTTGGTGGAAGATGACTATCTCGGAGGCTCTGGAACCCGCGGCAGTGGGAAAATCAAATTTGAAAATATAACAATAGGCTGTAAATCAGGCGAAACCTATGGCACAAGCGCCTGTCCTGAACTTTTCAGCGATAAGCCTTTATGCTCAATGGTGGAACTGCTTGAGCAACAGGATAAAATCATAAAATGGCTTAATGAATTGCTTTTTAAGGAGTGAGTATTATGAGCAAAACAATCATATACAAACTCAGACCCAAAGGACCTTTCCATATCGGCAGAAGCGGTATAGGCGTTGAAAAAACATGGGATATGATACATTCCGACACGCTCTTCTCAGCCATTGTCTCCGCATGGCGATTATTAGGCGAAAAGATAGACAGCAATGGCGATATGGAATTGCTCGAACCTTTTTTTTCTGAGCCGAGTAATCCCCCATTTAAAATATCTTCGGCCTTTCCTTACTCAAAGGATGTGCTTCTGTTCCCTGCACCGATGATAAAAACAAGCTCTGATAAAAAAGAAAGAAAGGCGCAATTCATCTCCTCAAAGGTATTGAAATCAGCCGAAATTGCAGGTTCAGTTCCTAAACAAAGTGGCAGGGTATATGTTTCCGAATCCGAAAAAGAAATTGTGTCCGATATAATATGGCAAAGCGGATATGATGCCATTGTTCCGAGAGTCACTATAGATCGCATATCTTCCGCTTCCGCCATATACCATTGTGGAGAGCTTGTTTTTTCAGATGATTGCGGGTTATATTTTTGGGTTGAGTTAATTGACGAATCTTATGAACTGCACCTAAACAAGGCAATTGAGTTTCTCAGCGAAGAAGGGATCGGAGGCGAACGCTCCATAGGCTGTGGACGATTTTTATATACTAACCCCATATCTGCCACATTGCCAACTGCTGATAATGCAAATCTATATATGACACTTTCGCTATATCACCCAAAACTCAATGAAGTAAAAAACGGCATTTTGGATGAAGCTGCCTATGAATTAGTTACACGAAGAGGATGGTTCCACTCTCCCGATAGTGGTGGGCAAAGACGAAAAGGAGTGAAGATGTTGGCTGAAGGTTCTGTATTTTCTAATCCAACATTTGTCGGCGATATTCCTAATGTCAAACCAAAAGACTGGTATCATCATCCAATATATGACTATGGTTTAGCATTTATATTGCCTATAGAATGGGAGGTGAGTCAGGATGGGAGATGAGGTTTTTAAGGCAAAGATTTGCACTATTTCACCAGTGCATATCGGCTCTGGCAGGAGTGACTTAATTTCAAATAATGACTTTGTGGCGGATGGTGGAAGGATATGGGTCATTGACATTGAGCGAATGTTTGAGTATGCAGAAAAAAATGGGATATTTGATAAAGTAGGTTTTGATGCACCTATTAACAAATTGCTTAAACCAAATCAATATGAGACATACAGCAGATATTCACTAAATAACATACCGGGTACAAACAAAATAATTGAACAGATAAAAACTACCTATTCCTGCCCATATATTCCGGGCAGTTCGCTAAAAGGGGCGATCAGGACAGCCCTAGCGTATGCGATGATTAATAATGGCGTCATCAATATACAAAAGGAAAACATAGGCAATTCCAAAAAAACTGCCTGCAAATTCATTGAAGAGCAACTTTTTGGGCCTAATGCCAATCAGGATGTTATGAGGGCATTGCAGGTTTCCGATACAGAAGGCACGAAATCGATCGCACTAGACACCGTTGTTCTATATTCTGTCAGAGAAAGAGCAGGCGATAATAGACTAATACCAAAAGAGCCAAGAAACAATTATACTTTTGCTATGGAAGTAATACCAAAAGACACCGAATTGAGCTTTGATATAAAAATTGACAATTATTTATTCAGGGATAAAAACTCAGCAAGGCTTAATTTTGATAGCAAAAAAGTTTGGGTGCAGAATTTTCCGCAACACTGCAACGATTTTGCTCAGACAATAATAGACGAGGAATTGTGGTTTTATGACACATATCGCGCTCCAAGAATGAGGGCTTTCTATGAAAATCTTGAAGGTCAACTACAATCGCTAAATCGGGAAAAGCAGTTTCTTCTCCAGATTTCATGGGGAACTGGATGGTGGTCAAAAACCATAGGTCAAGCTTTGGATGATGAAATGTTTGATTATGTAATACACAAATTTGATCTTGATAAAGGAAGAAATACTGTATTTCCAAAAACTCGCAGGATCATAGAGCGAGGGAATGTCGCTGAAATGCCACTTGGTTGGATAAAGGTGGATTTATCTTGATAAAATCTGCCTAAATCAAAGAAGAAGGTGAATTTATGTCAAGCGAGATGAGTTTTTATGATCAGCTTGCTGAACGGATGAAACTAAACGGTATTAATGATGAAAAGGTGATTTCCTTATTCAAACAACTTGAGCCGATTGTAGCAGAGTGGGAAAAAATGCCTCGAATGGGTGAAGCTACACAGCAATTATATAACACACAAATTTTCCCCTTGAGCAAATCGATATTTCTCGCTAATCCCCAAAATAGGGTTGGGAAAAAATATGATTGCCTGTTCTCTACTCTTGGCGAATCACCACATCCTGTTATCCTTGCCATACTTGTTGTCAATCCTGCGGAAAAGGTTTTTCTCTTTTACACCAAGGAGACTGAAAGATTCATTGATTACATTGCCAGCGAAGCAGAATTGCCCCATAGCAAATGTAGACAGATCCTCATAGATGGCTCAAATGTCGCTGAACTGTATGGCAAAATGAAGGACTTATATCTGGACTATAAAGACAAGGAAATAGCTATCGATATTACAGGTGGAAAGAAAACCATGTCAAGTGGGGCGGCTATGGCTGGTTTCTTGATAAATGCGGATATATTCTACATTGACAATCTTGGATATGATAGTGCACTTCGCCGTCCTAAACCCGGTGCAGAATTCCTTTATAGAGTCAATAATCCTCTCGAGGTGTTTGGCGATATAGAATTGATATCAGCAGTTCATCTATTCAACAATTATAACTATGAGAGTGCAGTTGAAATACTGAAAAAAGTTGAAGAAAGCGTCCATGATGAGCGTCCAGTAATCCTCATTCGCCTGCTTGCAGAAACATATAGATATTGGGATGAAATGCAATTTGACGAAGCAGGGAATTGCATGAATAAGTTGATAAATACCATAGAAAAATATGGAAAAAGCGGAACAAAATTTGGGATGCAGGAATATCTTGCCAAATTCCAAAAACAAAAGCAGATACTTGACATCCTATCTGAAACGCTCGGTAAAGTCAAAAGCGAGACAAATTATTCTAAAATATCAGAAGAGATATTGAATGATATTGATAGGGTAAAAACACTAATGTTCTATCTTTATACGAATGCGGAAAGACGAGAGCATCAAGCAAAATATGATACAGCGGCACTTATGATGTATCGTATCCTTGAGCTTATCATGCAGAGAAGGCTTATGCAATATGGACTTAACCCGGATAATCCTAATTATGACGACCTAAACATCCGGACCGATAGTCTCCATGATGAGTTTTGCAAAAAAAAGGACGAAATAGTTAAGAAGAATAAGCACAATTGTCAGCTGCCATCGCCGATAACACTAATGGACGGTTATGTATTGCTGTCTGTATTTAAAGATAAAGTAGTGCCTGATTTAGGTCGCCTGAATAATGTTACAAAGGAACGAAACAAAAATATACTTACCCATGGATTTAAGCCAATATCAAGAGAAAACCTAAGGAATATAAAAGACATGACAGAACAATTGATGACAGACTTTTGTAAGAAGGAAAAAATTGATGCTGAGTCAGAACAACCGAATTTCGCTTTCTGTTGTCTGCCAGAGGATGTAAGCCTTTACAGTCTTTCCAAATAAGAAAGATGCCTAATTCAAATATTTTGATATTAATTATATAATGCTTTTTGTTGTTATGTGAGATAATGACCGAGAATTTTCACAAAATAGGCTTTGTAAATCAGCGAGATCAAAATACAAGCTTAACCATATAAAGATGCCTAAGGCTCTGTTATAAATGGGCTTCGTCTATTGCCACTGCAAACTTATTGCCTTGAAGCCCTTTAATATCATCATGAAACGTGGTGAGAATCCTTTTTTGATCGTGACACAAAATAAACTTACGAGAAATTTCCTGCCACATCCATAAATGGACAAAGTCGAGTCTCTTAATAAATTATTGATATTTCCTTCCAATTTTTATAGTATTTATATAATCTCTAATAATAAAATTACGTCTAAATGAGTCATCTATGTTCGAGAAATATCATTTTGTCTTTCTTTTGTTTTTGGAAAAGATAAAACCTATGACTTAGAGAGGAATTTATGCCAAAAAAAAGATATTTTCCCATAATAATAGCTTTTTGGTTTCTGTATCTAACGATAAACCCAAATTCGTCTGCTCAAGAAACAGCAGATAAGATTAAACTTTCACTTGATGATTGTATTTCTCTTGCATTAAAATCCAACCTTAGTATTAATGTCCAGCGTATCAATACCAAAATACAGGATAGCTTTATTATGTCTGGAAAAGGCTATTTTGATCCATCAATATCTTTTAGTCCTAGCATATCTAAATCTAGCGATCCATCATCTTCGCTTTTTTCAACAGGTGCAAGTTCACGTGATGGTAATACCCAAGCGTTTACATTGGCATTTTCTGATCCAATTATTACAGGTGGTAAATATGGAATATCCCTCAGTGAAAGCCGATTCAATAGCAATATAGTAAATATCCAGTCATTAAATCCATCATATCGCACAGGTTTGACATTTAGCATTAGCCAACCGTTGTTAAAAGGCTTTGGAATAAACATCAATAAATCAACTATAAATATAGCAATGAATAATAAGGATATTTCATTTTTAAGCCTAAAATTGCAATTGATCAAGACTCTATCTGATGTCCAAAGCAATTATTGGGATCTGTTTTTTGCTCAGGAAAATTTAAGGGCTCAGCAGTTGGCATTGAAACAAGCTCAGGATTTGCTATTTATAAATCAGCGTTTTAAAGAAGAAGGAAAAGCAACAATCAGCGATGTTTTGCAAGCTCAATCAGCAGTTGCATCAAGGGAGGCGGATGTTATATCCGCTATTGATCTTATAAAAAGTTCTGAGGATAAATTGAAACGAATAACGAATATAATACAAGATGAAAATAAATGGGAACTTCCAATAGAACTTATCGATGCTCCGTCATTCGATGAGATCAACGTAAATTTTCAGGAAAGTATTGACATTGCATTAAAAAATCGTCCAGAATATCTTCAAGCACTATTGGCTTTGCAAAACAGCGATATATCACTAAATCTGGCAAAGAATCAACGCCTTCCAACACTTGATATTGAGGGAGTATTTAGTCTTAATGGATTCGGTGAATCTAATGACGCATTATCGCAAGTAAGTAAAGCGGAATACGATTCATGGACGATGGCACTTGCATTAAAAGTGCCTTTGGGTGGTAGAGTTTCAAAGGCAAATGAAATAAAAAGCCAATTAGAAAAAGAACAGAAGATATTAATGCTAAAAGATATAGAAAAACAGCTTGTTACAGAAGTGCGAAATAGTATAAGACAAGTTTCTGCTAATAAAAAACGTGTAGAGGCAACTGCAAAAGCTGAGGAATTTACAAAGCAGGTCCTTGCAACCGAAGAGAAGAAATATTCCGTAGGACTTTCTACAAGCTATCAGCTATTGCAATTTCAAGCTAATCAGGCAATCGCAACAAAAAATTATATCAGTGCAGTTATTGATTATCAGAAATCAATCGTTAATCTATATCAAGCTTTGGGCATAACTTTGGATAAACTAAATATAAAATTTGATGAAAGGAGATAGGCTTGAAAAAATACCTTATAGCAGGATTTATAATAATTGTCTTAGTAGGCTTAGTGATTTTTGCTTATATCAGTAAAGGCAAACAGGAAGCATCTGCGAGTCGTGGCCCCGGCAGAGGTGGTCAAATGCCAGCGACAACAGTTGGTATTGCGGTTGTTGAAAACGCTAATATTGCACAAAAAATATTGATCTCTGGAACCATCAATGCACGTGCAGAAGTTGACATATATCCAAAGCAAGCAGGTGAAATAGAGATGCTCTTTGTTGACATAGGAGATCATGTAAAAGCAGGACAAGTTATGGCAAAAATTGATTCTTCTAGTTTTGAGATACAATCCAAACAAGCAGAAGCGGATCTGGCAGGTGCAAAAGCAGCCTATGATAAAAATTCTTTAACAGCCTTTATTAATTATGAAACCAATTTTAAGCAGGCAAAAAGCAACCTTGATCGAGTATCGTCAGCACTAAGGCAGGCTGAACTTGATTTGCAGTTACAGATGAAGCAAGCAGATGCACAAATAAAGAAGGCCTATGCAGACTTACGGGTTGCTCAAGCTAAATTAGATGCTGCAGTTTCGGGCGCAAGGGAACAAGAATTAGGTCAAGCAAAAGTTAGAATGGATAATGCCAAACGCAATCTCGATAGATTAACTTCATTGGCAAAAGATGGCATGGTTTCACAAGATCAGGTTGATTCTGCACAGTTGCAGTATGACATATATGAATCGCAATATTCACTATTAAAAGAGGGAGTTAGACCTGAGGATAAAGAAATCCTTGAAGCACAGGTCGAATCAGCAAAGACAGCCCTTGAATCTGCACAAGACAATAAAATGCTTATAGACATAAAGAAAACAAATCTTGATTCAGCAAAGGCACAACTTGATACAGCAGTGGCATCTTTTGAACAGGCAAGTGTAACAAAAGACGCATCAACTTGGGAAAAGGATATTGCACAGGCTAACGCTGCTGTCAAAAAAGCTGAGGCTTCGCTTGATCTAGCCAAGCAACGTCTGAATGAAGCCACAATTAAGGCGCCGATAAGCGGGACAATTGCGCAAAGATATATGGATAAAGGTGATTATGCTTCTCTTAACCGTCCATTTGTTAAAATAGTCGATATGGATGTGGTAAAAGTTGTTGCTAAGGTCTCAGAACGAGATATAAGTAGTATAAAAATTGGACAAAAGGCTATAATAAAGCCAGATGCCTATGCAGGACAGGAATTTACTGGGATCGTTAAGAAATTAAGCCCGATAATTGATATGGATAGCCGAACATGTGATATCGAAATAGAGACGCAAAATCCGAATCAAAGGCTTAAACCGGGCATGTTTGCAAGGATAGAATTAACTGTTTCTGAAAGCAAAGTTGCTCCTGTGGTCCCGATTGAGGCAATACAAAAAGTTGGTAATGAAACATATGTCTTTGTTGCAGATGACAACAAGGCCTCTAAAAGGATTGTGGCAACAGGCATCAGCGATGGCATCAGCACAGAAATTGTGTCTGGAATAAACGCAGGAGATAAAATAATCATCACTGGTTTGACTAACCTGCAAGATGGCTCTCCAATATCATTGGGTGGTGAAGGCAAAAATAAACCGAGTGGCGAACCTATTGGTAAGGGTGAAGAAAATCTAGATCAGGGGAAAAAGAGAGATAAGGAGGCAAAGAAATGAATTTAACAGATTATTCATTAAAAAAGCCTATAACAACATTTATGATATTTATAGCCATAGTGGTTATAGGCTTTTTTTCACTATCCAGATTAGCCATTGACCTTTTGCCTGATATTGAGTTTCCATCCTTATCGGTATCAGTATCTTATCCGGGCGCGAGTCCGAAAGAAGTTGAAACCTTAATTACAGAACCATTAGAAAGGGCTGTTAGCACAATACAAAATGTCAAACAGGTAAGATCATCATCAAACGAGGGCAGATCAAGCGTAACTATGGATTTTGATTGGGGAACAGATATGAACGAAGCGACTAATGACCTTCGTGAAAAAATAGATCGAATAAAAGGCGCATTGCCAGAGGAAGCAGATACCCCGTCAATATGGAAGTTTGACCCTTCATCTATGCCGATCATGTTTCTTGGATTTGTTGGAGATATGCCACTAGATAAGATAAGACAATATGCTGATAATGAGATTCGATATCGATTAGAGCAAGTGGAGGGCGTTGCTGCTGTGGATATCCGTGGTGGATTGGAACGAGAGATACACGTTGATGTCGATAAAAGCAAAATGGAATCTGTCGGTGTTAGCTATTCTCAGATAATATCAGCTTTAAGAAATGAAAATCTTGATATGCCGGGTGGCTATTTGGAGACACAAAGAAGCGAATTATTATTGCGAACCTCTGGGCAATATACCTCATTGGCACAAATAAGCAATACTGTTATTACACGTAAGGGGAACACGCCGATATATTTATATCAAGTTGCGGATGTTGTCGACTCGTTTAAGGAATCACGATCGGACACAAGACTGATGGGAAAAGCCGGAATATCTCTAACCATTCAAAAACAACCTGCACAAAATACTGTTAGAGTGGCAAATAAGGTTAAGAAACGCATAGAGGAATTGAATAAAACATTGCCATCTGGTATGAGGCTTTTTGTCGCAAGAGATTCATCAGAATTTATTAGAAATTCAATTAAGCAAGCCCAACAAGCCGGCTTATGGGGCGGTGTTCTGGCGATACTAATCCTTGTAATTTTTTTGCGGAATATACGAAGTGTTATTATAATAGGAGTAGGGATACCTGTTGCGATTGTTGCAACGTTTATACTAATGGGTCTTGCAGGATTGACATTAAATATGATGTCTCTTGGAGGTCTCGCCTTAGGTATAGGGATGTTGCTTGATAATTCAATAGTTGTTTTGGAAAATATATTCCGCCATAGAGAATGGGGTGAGGAGCCAAACCATGCGTCATCTGTTGGAACAAAAGAAGTAGCAGGTGCAATTACTGCATCAACAACAACAACGCTTTGTGTGTTTTTACCATTGCTATTTGCTTCCGGAGGAATACAGGGAATATTTTTCAATCAATTAGCGTATACAGTATCGTTTTCGCTTTTATGCTCATTATTCGTAGCACTAACACTCGTTCCTGTTATGTCAGCAAAGCTATTGCATGTGTCACAGGAATCGGATTTGAATAGCCAAAAAAATAACGGATTATCAAAAATAAAAAAATTTCTTAATCGCAAGTTCGATATAATGAATGACAGATACAAAATTGCTTTAAGCTGGGCATTAGATCATCGCACTTTCGTTATGATAGTCTGTCCTTTAATATTGATTTTAGTCGTATTATTAATGCCAACTATCGGAACAGAATTGATGCCAGAGGTCGATGAAGGAAATATTGCAGTAAATATAACATTGCCAGTCGGGACTAAATTTCAAATCACAGATGAACTTACAAGGCGTGTAGAAAAGATTGTCGAAGAAAATGTGCCGGAGATAAGGACTATACGAACAAACGTCGGCGGAGGCTGGGGGGCTTCTGGAACACATTCTGCCAATATTAATATTTCTCTTGTAGATAAAAAACTACGCAAACGGAATACAAATGAGATAATTGCTTCCTTAAGAAAAGCAATTCCTAGTATGCCAGACACTAGGATATGGGTATCTAGTAGTGGCTCTATAATGACACGTATTATGACAGGTGGACAACAAACTAGAATAGAGGTAGAAATTCGAGGTTATGATCTGGATACAGGTGCAGTTTTGGCTGAAAAGGTGAAAGGATTGGTTGAAAGCGTCCCCGGAACAGTTAATGTGCGTGTTAGCAGAGAAGAAGGGAAACCAGAACTAACGGTTCTTGTCGATCGTGATAAAGCATCTACGCTTGGTCTAAATCTTTCTACGATTGCCAATACACTAAATACTGGTTTAACAGGAGTTGTAGCAACAAGATACAGGGAAGGTGGAGAGGAATATGGTGTCCTTGTTAGGCTAAAACAATCCGATAGAATATCATTAGATAATATAAGAAATGTCAACATAAATACTGGCGCTAATTCTGCTGTTTCCTTAGGCAATATTTCCAAAATAAAAGAAAGTAAAGCCCCTATAGGGATCGAGAGGCGTTCACAAGAGCGAGTTATAATCGTTTCTGCAGATCCGTCAGGACGTGATTTGGGAAGTATAGGCGCTGATATTAATAAAAAGCTTGCTTCCTTACAAATTCCTGATGGTTTCAAGGTTCGCCTTATTGGTGAGCAAGAAGAACAAGGTAAAGCCTATCGTTCATTGGTATTTACATTAATGCTTGCTATTGCATTAGTTTATATGGTAATGGCATCACAATTTGAATCTTTATTGCATCCTTTTATTATAATGTTTTCAATACCTTTTGCCACAATTGGGGTAGTTCTCATATTATTTTTGACAGGAACAAATTTTAGCATCACTGTTTTTATCGGAGTGATTATGCTTGCCGGAATTGTTGTCAATAATGCAATTGTTTTAGTTGACTATATAAACCTGATGAGGAGTCAAGGTTTGGATTTGAGAGAAGCAATATTGGAAAGTGGCCGTAGAAGGCTTCGTCCAATCCTTATGACAACATTAACAACTTCTTTTGCCCTAATTCCAATGTCTCTTGGAATTGGAGAAGGTGCAGAAATGCAAGCTCCAATGGCAAGAACTGTTTTAGGCGGATTGATAATAGCAACAACCTTTACATTATTTTTTATACCAACTCTCTATGATTTATTTGAAGT
>Ga0067045_1000616_pt1 | contig 27119 bp, 32 predicted proteins | sample TerdegcTABiofilm_FD_59184 | JGI IMG/M metagenome (GOLD analysis project Ga0067045, IMG submission 59184) | Combined Assembly of (Gp0054472, Gp0054536) Wastewater bioreactor microbial communities from Singapore -Terephthalate degrading... | reverse complement strand
AGTACAGGCGACCTGAAAGATGCGACCGTGAGGGCGCCCTGGTGGGCCATGTTGCGCCGCCCCAGGCTGACCGGCATGGCGAACCCGCAGCGGGTGGCAAAAGGACTTAGACCAATTCCGCCCACGGCCGGGGGCAAGCGAAGGCAGTGAGCGACAATGCTTGAAGGAGGCAAAATCAGCAGTAAACAGGCCATTTTATTAATGGTAAGCATGGTCTTGCCCACGGCCTTTCTTTTCGTGGCCGCCGTGATTGCCCATCTGGCCAAACAGGACGGCTGGATTTCACTCCTGCTGGCCACTTTTGCCGTGTTGCTGACCGCCTGGCTGGTGGTAAATCTAAGCCTTCGTTTTCCGGGGAAGACCATATTTCAGTTTCCCGAGGTAATCCTGGGCAGGTGGCCGGGGAAGGTTGTCGCCTTTTTATACATCTGGTGGTTAATCCACCTAAATTCCGAAATCCTCCGGCAGTTTGGTTCTTTTATGGTCTCCGCCTTTTTGCCTGAAACACCGATTATTGTTTTTGAATTACTTATTATGGTTATAGCCGCCTATGCCGTGCGCAACGGCCTGGAGGTGTTTACCCGGGTAAATGAGATTCTCTTACCGATCATCTTGGGGATGGTTTTTATTGTGAATATTCTCCTTACCCCAGAATTGGACTTTAAAAGATTACTGCCGGTTTATACCGACAATGGAGTCGTGCCTATTATAAAAGGCTCCGTCATGCCCGCTGTCTGGCTGGGGGAGATCGCCGTCATGGCCGTGCTTATTCCCTACCTGAACAAAGCAAAAGAGGCTTACCGGGTGGCTGCGGTAGCCACTTTAATTACCGGGGGTATTTTAATCTTTTCTTACGTTAACAGTATGGCGTTGTATGGTCCCGAGGTCGTTGCCGGGTGGATTTTTCCAAGCTTAAACAAGGTCAGAATGGTCAATATGGCCAATTTTCTGGAACGGCTGGAAGCTATTATTATGTTCGTCTGGGGTGGCCGGGGGTCTGGTGAAAATCAGCATTTTTTACTGGGCAACGGTGCTGGGCAGCGCCCAGTGGCTGGAACTGAAGGATTACAAACCTCTGGTTCTGCCGGTGGGGGTAATCGTATTGGCCCTGTCCATCATNGCGCATGACAGTATCCTGGATTTATATACTTTCCTGGGTACGTCCGCGCTCCCTTTCTCGATCGTATTCCAGGCGGGTATCCCCCTCCTGCTGCTGGTTGTTGCCGTATTCAGGGGACGGGGAGGATCGCGACAATGAAGAAATTGCTGGCCTGTTTGTTTCTGTTGATAATAATGGCCGGTGTCTTCAGCGGCTGCTGGAGCCGCAAAGAATTGAGCGAGTTGGCCATTGTCCTGGGNGCGGGGATTGACCGCACTCCAGATGATCAAGTCCGGCTAACTTTACAACTGGCCAGGCCTGGTGTTTTTGCCGGCGGGGCTACAGGAGGGGCCGTTGGACAGGAGCCGCCTACATGGGTAGTTTCCGGGACAGGCAAAACCGTCCTTGACGCTCAGAGAAAATTAGCCACGGGGATTTCCCGTCACATTTACTGGGCTCACGACNTCATTTTGGTTTTTGGGGAAGAAGCGGCCCGTAACGGAATACGCCGTTATATGGATTTTTTCGTCCGCGCGCCGCAACCCCGCGAAACCTTGTGGGTCATGGTGGCCAAAGGAGAGGCCAAAGATGTACTGGAAACCTACTCGGAACTAGAGAAGACTTCAGCGCAGGACATCGGTTACCTGGCCAGGGCCAAAACGGGCTATTCCGTTAATTTAAAAGATTTTCTCATAATGCTGGCCACCAGGGGGAGCAACACCATCGCTTCCCGGGTTGAAATCGTCGAGCGTGGAGTTACCCTGGGAGGATTTGCGCAGGGTAAACCTGTTCAGCAGAGGGGTGCCGCCCTAACTGGAACAGCAGTGTTCCGTGATGAAACGCTGGCAGGGTGGCTGGACGAATCGGAAACACGGGGGCTGCTCTGGCTCAGAGGCGAGATCTTGAAAGGGATTATCAGCGTCCCTTCCCTGGACGAACCGGGTAAAGAAATGTCTGTAAATATAATCCGTGGCGCTACGGAAGTGGAACCGCAATATGACGGAGAGTCGGTATGGTTTAACGTGAAAATAGTCGTTGAAGGAGATCTATGGGAGCAGCAGTCCGGCGAGAAGATCATGGAACGCCAAGTCCGGGAGACCATAGAAGAAGAAATGGCCGGGGAAGTGGAAGCTAAAGCCAGGCTTGCTCTGGAGAAGGCCCAGGAGGAATTCGGGGTGGACATCTTTAATTTCGGTGGTGCTTTCCACCGGAAGTATCCCAAAACGTGGGCTGAGTTGAAAGACAGGTGGGATGAGGTATTCGCCGGCGCCGGGGTAAACATTACGGTTGAGGCTCATTTGAGGCGCAGCGGTTTAGAGACTAGAAGAACAAGTGAGAAAGAATAGCTATAACAATACTCCGCCCCGGACCGGAGGAAAGCGAAGGCAGTGAGCGATAATGCCCGTTTAGCCAAACAGGACACCTGGATCTCAATGCTGCTGGCCATTCTTGTTGGTCTGCTGATCGCCTGGCTGGTGGTAAACTTAAGCCTGCGTTTTCCGGGCAAAACCCTGTTTCAATGTCCTGAGGCAATCCTGGGCAAGTGGCCGGGAAAGGTTGTCGCTCTCCTGTACATTTGGTTTTATATCCATATCAATAGCGAAATCATCAGGGAGTACGGCTCTTTTTTGGTCTCCGCTTTCATGCCTGAAACACCAATGATTGTTTTTGAGATACTAATCGTGGCTATAGCCGCCTATGCCGTGCGCAACGGCCTGGAGGTGTTCACCCGGGTAAGTCAGATTATCCTTCCGATCATCTTTGTGTCGGTTGCTATCCTGTAATGGGACCGCGTCAATAATAAAAGGCACCGTAACGCCTGCCCTCAGGATGGGGGAGATCGTCACCATGGCCGTGCTTATTCCCTATCTGAACAAAGCTAAAGAGGCTTATAGAGTTGCTGGGACAGCTACTTAAATTACCGGGTTTTTTATGCTCTCTACTATCGTTGCCGATTTAGCAATTTTTGGACCTGAGGTCACTGCCAGGTGGTTTTTTCCCGCCCTAAATGGGGTCAGGATGATCCACCTGGCTAACTTTCTCGAACGCATGGAGGCTTTTATTATGGTCGTCTGGGTGTCCGGAGCCCTGATCAAAATCAGCGTTTATTACTGGGCGGCGGTGCTGGGCAGCGCCCAATGGCTGGAACTGAAGGATTAAAAGCTGCTGGTTTTGCCGGTGGGAGTAATCCTTTTAGCCCTGTCCATCATGGTGCATGATAGTATTATGGATTTATTTGTTTATACAGGCACTTTTGTGAGTCCTGTGTTGGCCATATTTGAGGTGGTAATCCCTCTCTTTCTGCTGGTTGTTGCCGTGATCAGGGGGCAGGGAGTAAAGCAATATTGAAGAAAATGCCGAAAGGGAGTTGGTAAGGTTTTATGATAGTATTGGTGCTGCTGGCTTTTGCGCTTATTATTTGGCTTGAGGTGCCAGGTCTGGTAAAGAAGAAGATGTGGCGGGAATTGGCAGCTTTTTCAGTTTTCCTGGTTATCGGTATGGCCCTAACCATACCACAGGTATACGGAATACGGCCGTTCGAGCCCAACGCACCGATCGAGGCGCTGTTTAAACCCCTGGCCGAGTTGTTGAAAAACACTTAAATTCTTCCCAGTACGCTATGGGAGTCGCAATTGGCCATTCTCACGGCTGATATATTTTATCATATCAAAATAATGCAACTTTCGGTTATTTCCAATATCAATATTTTTCTCTTCTTCAGTATTATAGCCCAAGCGATCATAGAATTTTTTAGCTACAAGTGATGCTGATAAATCCACAACCCTTATACCTTGTTCAAATGCTTTTCTTTCAAGTTCTTTCATTATAATAAGACCTAAACCTTGTCTTTGAAAGCTAGCATTTACAAATACCCGTCTGATATTCGTGCCTGTTAAAGTACCGGTTCCAACAATTCTCCCGTTATATTCAATAACGATAGTATAACCTTTGTCACAATCGTGTAGAATGTTATCCTTATTATGATATTCTTTAAAAAAATCAATATTTTCTTCCGGATAAACTCCGGCATATGATTTATCCAAAGTATCTACGATTAAGCTATATACCGGTTCAATGTCTTTAAGTTCAAACTTTCGCATAATAATTTCTCTATTATTAATCATCATTATTAATCATCTTTGTTCTCCATTATTAAATTCAAATATATCTCCCGATATCAAGCGCTGTTGCATATATCATAAGACCTATCATAAACACCCAGCCGGCTACTGCCAGAGGAATATGCAAACGCATAAATTTGGGGTGAATTTTCTCCAACAGGTATAAAATTATTTTGCCGCCGTCCAGTACAGGAACCGGCAATAGATTTAACACCACCAGGTTAAGGTTTAATAGTATTGAAAAATTTAATATTCTCAGAATGTCGGTACCTATATACTGTCCGCCTAAAATAACAATCCCAAGGACACCGGATAACTGATCGGAACCGGAGAACAAAAGAGGAATTGCAGCCAGGAAACTTATCAAGGAAGCCAGGGTTTGTGAAAACGGTTCTACAAAAACGCCCCTGCAAGAAAAGCCGGAGACTATTACGTTGATGACTCCAAAAAGGAGTAAGAAAAGAACGATATTCGCGACCGGCCCGCCTATTGAAAATATAACCCGCTTATAAATGGGAATCTTAAAGAATTCAGTTTCGTCTTCAATCTCAGGAAGCACATATCCGCCTATCGGTATCAGTGAGAGCCAATATTCTGTCTTCCCTTTTTTACACGCCCACAATTTGGGACCAAAACCAATCGAAAAACGGGCAACGGGTATCTTCACCCATCGCGCACTAAGAAAATGCCCCAGTTCATGTACCAGAATCAGCAGGCCAATCAAAAAGACCACTAAAAAGCAACTCATATTTTTCCTCCTTTCATGGGGGTTAGACTGATCTAATACAAACGCGGCCGATAATTTTTAACCACTATTAAAATAATTATATCACAGAATGGAAAGTCACCTAATTTTACCATAATATTGTCTTCTCTTCCCTAAAAAAGATGCCTTTGAAATATACATGTAATAGATTTTCCACCGTTCATCTTGCCTTTTGACTAATTCCATGTTAAAAAGTGTTTAGTGTTTATTCACAATTATGTTTGTCGATAGTATAAAATTCTCGGAGGGCTTTTATGAAACATACCTATTTATTTTCAGAAGGCATATGGATCGCAAAAGGGATCTATTATGATGAAAACAGCAATCCATCAAATGTTGAAGGACAGTCCGAAATAACCTACCTTAAAGGATTTGTGGTTAAATAATAGTTGTATGACTCTTTCAGGAGAAAACCCGGTAGAATTAAGAAACTACTATGAAATTGTCCCCTTCGTAAAGGACTTCACTTCATGGAAATCCGTTAACCCAGGGTTGGGAACACTATTAGGAAGATTCGTGGTCATTGATGATTCAATTATTTCTTTGTTTAGCACTGAAAAAGGAGATTTTTTTGGTTCCGAATTTTTGACAAAAATAAATGAGTCGAAGTATATCGGAAAAGGCGTATTATACAATGCGGCCGGTAAAATATCTTCCTGGTCTATTCACCTCGTAAGAGAAGAAGAAGAAGAAGAAACAAAGGCTTAAAGTGACTCTTCTTTTGTAAAATGAATATATTTTTGGATCACCGGGAGATATTACCGGAACGAGGGCAGGCATAAAATATGCATTTTCAATTTAAAGACATAACCTATACCCTTGGGTTTGGCCAGTCGCGCCAAGTTACAGTTTCCGGCTCTGTATCGTCCGGCGAAGTCCTGGTTGTACAGGGCTATTCGGGGTCGGGAAAATCCACCTTGCTCCGGATCCTGGCCAGGTTACAACCCTGTGACGGCGGGGAGGCCTACCTGGAGGGAAAGAACTGGCTGCAGATACCTGGGACCACCTGGAGAGCCGGCGTGCACTACTTGGCCCAAAAGCCCGCCCTCTTCGACGGGACAGTAGCCGACAACCTAGCCAAACCCTTTGAGACAAGGCTGCTGTCCAAAAAAGGATTAAACACGGACCAAGCCAGGGCTTATATGGAGAAATTGCTGCTTGGTGAATGCCTGTGGGAACAGGATGCCAGGATCCTTTCCGGGGGTGAGGCCGCCAGACTGGCCTTTATCAGGGCGCTGCTTATCGACCCCAAGGTTATGCTGCTTGACGAGCCTACCGCTGCTCTGGACAAAGAATCGCGCAGGGCACTTCACCTGACGCTGTCCCAATGGCTGGAAGGCCCTTCCCGTGCCGCCCTGCTGGTGACCCACAACAATGATTATGAGGGCTTGTGCCGGGTTTCCTTCCTGGATATAGGAAAACAGCAAAGGGGCAAATGACATGGAAAACGCCACCATACCCATTTCAAACTTTCAACTGGCTTTTACAGTCTTATTGGTCTTAATAACCGGGGGAATCTCCTCATTCTTAAAGCTAGGCCTGCTGAGACCGCTAATCTGGGGTACCATCCGGACCTTTATCCAACTCGTACTCGTCGGCTACGCTCTTACCTATATCTTTAATATCAACAACCTGTTCCTGATTATTGCAGTAATCACCCTGATGTGTTACATCGCCTCAAAAACAGCGGTGGAAAGAACCCCCAACGTCCCCAACTACCCCACCGTGCTGGCCTTCGCCTCCCTCCTGGCGAGTACCTTTCTGGTCGGTTCAATCGTTACCGTTCTGATAATCGCCCCGGAGCCCTGGTATTCCGCCAGAATTGTCATCCCCATTTTCGGGATGATTTTGGGCAACGCGATGAACGGGATAGCCGTCTCCCTGGATCGCTTGTATAGTGAGGCCAGGTCCGGCTCGGCTTTAATCGAGGCCATGCTCACTTTTGGAGCCACCCCCTGGGAGGCCATCCAGGCCAGTGTCCGCGAAGCCGTCAGAGCCGGTATGACTCCTACCATCAACTCGCTGATGGTGGTGGGCCTGGTCAGCCTGCCGGGCATGATGACCGGTCAGATTTTAGGCGGGGCCGATCCCCGGGAAGCCGTGCGTTATCAAATTGTGGTTATGCTTATGATTTCGGCCGCTGTGGCCATCGGCTGCATCATCCTCGTCGGCCTTTCTTACAAAAAGCTGTTTACTCAAGACGGCGCGCTGCAACAGTCCATCCGGCAGAGCAAAGAACACTATTTTGATTTAAAAATGTAATTCCTCCACCCAAACTCTGTTAATTTTGGATCTAAATAACCTTCTCTTACGAATTCAAATCCTATTTTAACAGCCTCCTGAATCAAACTTTTTTTGGTATACAAATAAACTGTTCGATTCAATTTCTTTCCTTCAACCTCTAATACACTCCATTGTTCACTGATTCCTTCTCCGTCAATCACGATTATTGCCGCATATCCATCATTTTTTAAAACCTTGCGTATGTTATTAATAACTTTATTTATTTCTGCCGGTGATATATGTATCAGAGAAGCGCAGGCAAAAACACCATCAAACTTTCCTAAACTACTATCGATGTAACGAAAGTCCATTACTTTGAACTCACATTGTGGGCAACGTTTATTCGCTATCCTTATACACTCTTCACTAAAATCTATACCAACCACAATCGCCCCTGTACCAGCCAACCTCATGCTTTCGTGACCAGGCCCGCAACCAAGATCAAGTATCCTTGGGGTTTCAGGGAGCAAAGAAACAAAATCCATTATAGTTGGCTTTAGAATTTACTCATTATACCATTCGTCGGCTGTCTTTTCGGCTGTTAAATCATAAAACAACTTAATTTCATTCTCCAAAACTATTCCTCCTGCAAACTTAACCTTTTATTATTTCTAACGCTTTGTACTTTTTACTTATCAGTATTTAAGCCTTCCTTAAATTTATAGTAAGTAACTAAAATTAGTCCATATAAGAAAATTAATACGCCTAAAATCCTTAAAATATGTTGCTCGTATAATGTTGCTATAAAAAATGTTATCGAACCAATAACAATAATGTCAACTATTCTCTTTACATTTAACTCATCTTTTAATGTTAATACAGATTTTACAGATAACATCATCGGTATAATCCAAAAATATTTTAAGAATACTTCTAACATTTTTCCTCCAAAAGCAAATATTTTTTATTATTTTATCATTCTGACCTTTTTCTAAGGAATAAGCCGCTATGCTCTCCTTTAATTTGATATAGTATTCTGTTTCCAAGCTTCTAATAGCTTCTCATACAATTTTTCAGTTTCAGCTGGTTCATTCGTATTTAATATCCGCAGGCCGGACTTTACGTTTACGAAAAATGAAGGGAGGCTTATTGGTATTCACAAACAATTTTGCCTTACCAATATCCTTTAACTTGAAGTATCCCTTCTTTTGACTTCCCAAAGCGGAACCGTTATTTTTGAACTGAATTTCGGGTATCTGTTCTTTTAACGTGATGCTGACAATATCTGAGAGTTTTATTTCTTCTCCGTAAAGTCCACCAATCCTCATGGTGCCATCCTGGATGGAATATTCTGCAGGCTTGTTGCTGAAATAAAGAAGTGTACCTACTCCAGCCATGGTTAAAACCAGAAAACCGACCACTACTCCGATTAAAACTTTCGTTCCTGTCTTCATGGTGCCATCCGGTTCTCGAGTATTTCCGTCGTAGGTTTGTGCCTTAATTACTGTGTATATACTAACAGGTAACATCAAGAAAAACATAATTCCGGCAGCTACCATCTGATTCAAGAACATTAGCAGTGTAGCTATCAGAATAATACTAGACATGACAAATAAGATGTTCGCTAAGAACTCTCCCAGATTTTTAATATCAACATTCTTTTTCTTCTCTTCAGACATGGTATTATAGCCCGAAATCAGCCAATAAGCCTTATGGAATTTAATAGCAATTCCGCTCACCAATAATAATATTGCAGAAAATATCCCTATCATCAAAGGAATGTATTTCATCATTTAAACCTCGTTTTTGAAATAATTTTAAACAATTTACGTGGCTTTCATTTTTTAAGTTCAGTGTAATAACTCTATCTTTTGGATATTTCCGCAATGCGCTAATTGGTGTTATCCTTATACAGACCGCCATGATAACAAATTACCGTTTCTATGTCGTACTGGGTGAGTTTTTTCAGCGAATTGATTGCTGAATTTTATCAAAGTTAATAAACTATGGAGGCGGCACAAGCAACCAGCCCTCTACAAACATAGCGTCCCCCGGCTATCAGTGTCCTACTTTTGCTTATGGTAGAGGCAAATATGCCCCGGAGTGTGGCCCGGGGTGTAAATGACGGTAATTCCGCCGCAGTACGGCAACTCTTCTCCATCGGCTATCGTTTTGTCAACATTGGCTTTGAACTGTCCGTAATTTGCTTTGAGATTTTCATATAATGCCTTCACCGCCCTGGCGGACCAGGGCAGGCGCAATAGACGGGGCGCCGTAGTTGCCTGCCGGTAAGGCATACATATTGTCCGCGACATGGAGGATAAAATCACCGCCCCTGGAAGCCACAACGGAGGCTCCCGCCCGGACCTCGGCCAGATCCGGTGTAAATATTTCAACTGTGGCAAGTGTTTGGGACAGGTAATTCTGAAAATTATTCTTCATAACCACTCACCCCCCTGGTCAATCTTTCCTTTAAATCCACCTTTACTAGCGCCACCGTTCCACCGTCTTGGCGGGCTACCAGCATGGTTTCGGTAGTAATACATATTTGAACTCCCCCTGTTATCTGTAATTGTATTGGTTTAGTTTCCTATACATCTAAGCCTAGTTTTGATTTTGATTCTGCATCACCACTAATATAAGGTATATAGAAAATCAGCATACCGTTAAATTTAACTGATCATTTTATCTAAAAATTACCGTGCACCTGTTGGTTTCTTCATAACCGATTCCCCCGGAATACAACGTTTTTGCGTTATACAGAGGCTTTCCTTCCAATGCTATTACTACCCTGAGCACTGGCATTTGAGGCTCAGATTGATTGTCACCCAGTCGACCCGATAGCTGTTCGAACCTCACTTCTTTTACATGTTTAAGGCCGGGACTTTTGACAATCATATTTTCTTTTAAAGTGTCAGCCAACTCTACATTAAAAAAATTGAATACCAAATCATTTGATTTTTCATCGTACTGGACTGTTGTGTGCGGCAGTCTCCTGCCACCGGCAAGAACTTCTCCCGCCGCGGGCTTAAAGTCGAAAGCAACAGCCGGGTCTTGAATTTCAAAGTTTGTGAGAACTTGCTTCCAGCCATCCTTCCCGAAAGAAATCTGTTCTTGTTCGTTTAAGGTCAGAAAAAGGTCATCTCTTCTTAATTCTTCAGTGTTGGGGTTGTATATTAACTGGTAGGGAAACTGGAAGTTGCCGGTATCGCTGCCTCCTCTGGCGGTAAACCTGAGTTCTCCGTCTTTGTATTCTTTACGTCTTTGTATTCTTTAAATTGCGCGGTTTCAATAAAGCTAACAATGTTTTTTATTACGTTAAATGAAGGGTGATCGAGGTAATAATTGTGATCGCTAGACGTTACCCTTTCTATATAATATAAAGTTGTCGCCAACAGATTTGATTTCCCTTACCTGTTCACCGGAGAAAGGCAGGGGGTGATAAAACTCGCCCGGATGCCAGGCCATCACCTCGTCCCCACTTGAATGCGCCGTAATAGTGTTGAGGAATATCCAGTCCATCATATATTTGGCACTTATTTTCTCCGTCCGCCCCGGCCTGCCAGATCAAGGCTTTTTCTCCCTGCACCCGCACCCACAGCAGGCTCTTGCCGCCCTCGGCCCACCAGGGATGGTAGTCGGAACATCCGGCGTCTCGCCGTCAATGCTTATCTGCCTGGCCCCGGAGCCGTCCGGTTTCACCAGCCATCCTGATTAATATCGTTTAAAAGAAGCTGGGGCGCATAGGTGAGGTTGTTTGAATTTCGCCAATCAAAATAACTCCGCTTTCCGTCAATCTCCATGATAAAACCATCATACGTGCCGTTTTCCTCTTTAAACGGATATAATAAGGCTTTGGCTTCGGGCACGCCGGCAACAGCATATGGCTTATTTATAATAACGGTAATTGTTTTCTTCATCCCGACTCACATCCGCGTTCATTGCCTCGGCTACCCATCTGACAGGGACCATCGTCCTTCCGTCAATCAACTGGGGAGGAACTTCCGCCTTGATTTCCTGTCCGTTTACAATAAGCTTGACGGGATTTGCGGCAAACGCTACCGACATAAGAGTACCTACCAATGCAATTGCACCTAAGATTAGGAACCACTTCTTTTTCATTGTAAATACCAAACACGCCATGATCAATCGAGTCACTTTCACCACGGGCTTCCCTCCACAAATTCCACTGTCGCCGCATTGGCCAGGATCCGGATTAAAACATACGGATAGGTGAGCGCCTGCGCCGTCACCTGACCGGGCGGCGGGCCGTCAACCCGGTAATAAACTTTTAATACGCCTGATTTGTCGGAGATACTGATAACCCCCACGCTGTAGCCGGCGGTCGGCTTTTCTCCCGCGGCGACGAGCAAATAGCTCCATTCACCCAGGGTTTTGGAGCCGGCAAAGGGCTGCATGGTGTTGGCGGCCACCCATTCCTTGATTTCTTGCGGGACGCTTTCGCCACCCGGGGACGCGATCTGGAAGGGCACTGGCCATCCATACAGGCCGACAGGCCGGTAATACGGCGATTCCATCTCCTTTATAAGGTCTTTCGCTTTTCCCAGCATGTCGCTTTGAGGGTACTCTTCCATTATTCTTTGCAGGTAAGCGGCGTCGCCGGTGTAAGCGCCAAGCGCCAGCAGCGCGTCATCGGCCATGGTGCTGTCCGGGTATTCTTGGATAAATTCCCGGTAAGCGGAAATTATTTTTTCCGTAATTTCCGGCAAGTTGAAGCCGAAGGAAGCGTCCTGTCCCCACTCGTCCAGGCCGATGTAAGAAAGGCCGGTGGAGTAAAGCGCTTTGGCCTTCAGCTCCGGCGGGGATGACGGAGTCTGGTAAATCTGTTGGAATCTGCTGCTCACAACCCGGGTAATGCGCTGAATACTAAAAAAGTGAACTTATCAGGAACTGGACTCGTCTAATAATTGAAAGGGGAGGTTGTCCTTGTATGATCAACATTATTACATGAGAAGAGGGTTCCTGAACCGGTACAGGTCAAGAGCCGGTAAAAATAGCTACCTCTTACGGTAATCACGGACATTTCAGCAATACCTGCCACCTGCCGCAGGATAGTACTCTAGCCCACTTTTGGGCAGTCGCGGTAAACGATAGAGGAGAATCGGCAACCGATATTTTAAACGTTTACCATGAGGCCTTGGCCGAGGCGCCGGTAACGGTAGACGATAATGGATCCGGGTTTCACTAATACCCGAAGTAATGGCGTCTACCAGCAGAATGGAGATAATTTCACTCCAGGCACAGTGGTATATGTCGGCCTGTTCTGCCAGAATTCCCTTTTCCGTTCGGTTGGATTTGGTTTAAGACTGGCTACACAATCAACGAAAAGGAATTAATTGCGTTTAATTAAAGTGCTTTTACTACAATTTTACGACAAGGTTTCCGACCGGAGCAGAAAACCGCGCCCGTTACGACTTGCGCTGGAAGATAGCTCTGGGTATTTCCATCGCAGAATCCGGCTTAAGGGGACAAAGGGACAGGTCCGCTATCCCTATATTCTTTCAATCACACTCTTCGATTACCCTGTTATCCTGGATAGTTGTCTTATCGTTACTCCATTAAGTACTTAAACAGTTCTCATGATCTCATCAAAAACAAAGAAAAGGGACAACGGATCTGTCCCTTTGTCCCTTTTTGTCCCTTCCCTTTGTCCCTGTTTATTTTATTTCAAAATCAACCCTGATACTATGGTTTTCTGGTAAAAGAAGTTTAAAAGCCATATTACCGGCGGGCTCGTTTATAGCGGGGAAGTTAACCCGGCAGGCATCAATCCACTTTTCTCCATTCTTACTGCCATTCCGGCTGAAAGAACCGGGATTCAATTCAATGCCGCTGCCATTTATCAGCTTCACATCATAGTCATCAGTACCACCATCTTCTTTTCTGTCGCCTATAGGATGAGTATATTCATAGTCAACCACTGTGGAAACAGGAGTCAAGACTATCTTTTTCACCAGAAGTGTCCTTTCTCCGGTATCTGCAGCTTTCATTACCAGCAATTCCTTGGTCTTTGCATCCGCATTGCTGCGGGAAAGCGGGATTTTAAAGCGGTAAGGGCTTTTTTTAATTTTTTCCATATCATCGGTCAATACCACCTCCAGTTCGAAACTATCAGGGAAAGAGAATTCAGCGCCAGGGTGGAATTGCGTTAAGCCAACGTAAAGTTTATCGGATATCTTATCATAATGGGCACCGCCTCCCCCGGGAATACCCCGTCCATGATAATAAAAATTCGCATGGAAAACCTTTTCATCCGTCAACTCTGCGCCACTTACAACATAACCAAGAGTAAAACCAGATTGGTCATAATAGGCTTCACGAATCGCCACAGTTACCCCATGATCGGTAATCTGCATGTCATCAAATTTAGTTATATCATTACCAGCTACATTTTCCAGTTCGAACCCACTCCCAGCAAACTTCTCCCTTTCGAATACCGAACCGACAAACGGTATGTTTACCAACACCCTGGCCACCGAAGTTGACACAAAGCCACTGCCCAAGATGCAAACACAGATCAAGGCCACCGACGCGCTCATCATAACCCGTCTTTTCACTATTTGTTGCCTTTTCCCTTTGTTGATGGCCTTTTGTATGACCATGTCCACCTGTTCAGCAGGAACCACTATATGGGTGAAATCATCTTTATAAGTTTTACTCATTAATATCCCTCCTTCAGTTCCCGTCTTAAATAATGCAGTGCTTTATTAAGCCGGGTTTTGACCGTTCCAATCGGGCATGCCAGTACCTCCGCAACTTGGGACAGGGTAAGATCCTGAAAGTATTTCAAGACAACTACAGTTCGCTGTTCTAAGCTGAGCTTGTCAATGGCATTGAATAAGTCAATGTTTGAGATGATTAGATCCCCGTAATCCTGACTGTTGTCAGCAATTTGTTCCAATGCTTCAGGATTGTCATATTTTATTTCGAAGCCGGCAATTTTCTTGCTCTTTTTCAAATGATCGATACAGCAGTTTACCGTGATTCTGATCAACCAGGTATTAAAAAACTCCGGGTTTTTAAGCTTTTTCAGGGATATAAACACCTTGTACACGACATCATGAAGAACTCCCAGGGCATCCTCTCTATTCTTTACATAGGTGTATGCCAGTTTGTATATATCGTCCTTTCTCTCCTGAATAAGTTCTAAAAAAGCGTCGGAGTCACCCCGGCACGCCTTTCTAACCTTATCTGGATCTACAAGAATCATAAAACGCCTCCCATGTTTCCGCATTCAAAGCTTTAACCGGTTAAAAAGCCTTTCACTCTATATAGACTTTCCAAACATGTGAACAGTTTTACAATATTAATAGAGGCAAGGTATTCGCATCTATCACAGGCGGCCGGTAATTCCATAAGGCCCAGATGCATCGGCCAGTGTTGCCGCAGATAAGAAAAACGCCTATGGCTTAATAATCCATAGACGTTTTCTTGTATATAGCTGCAATGTCTCACATTTCCCTCACAACGTTTAAAAACGGCCTTTTTGTTAAACCCAGCCACAGCCCGCCGCACAGCAATCCGAATATGATGTTTAGCGCGCCGATAATCAGTACTAAAGCACCTGTCCCTGCCGACCTGTATNACGATGTGGAAAACAATTCATGGTACGGCAAGGCTGCCATGATTATAGGCTATAATAATATCTTTAATATCTCTGATAGAAAATTTAAACCCCATGAAGCTGTTACAAGAGCTGAAGCAGCCAGTGCGATAGCTGACTCTTTTGCGGCAAAAAAGCTGTCGGTTGTTACCACGATGATGTGGCCGGATTATATCGACACGACTAATTTGACCCAAAAACAACAATCTGACATCAGCTTTGTCTTTAACACCAGCATAATGAGGTACACCGGCAACGAATTCAGACCTGACGAGAAAATAACGCGTACGGAACTGGCAACCATTTTAAATCAAACTTTAAAAACCCTGGCTGCCGCTACGCCTGCTCAAGAGGCGGAGCCAGGAAGTTCACCGGTCTCCGGCAATCCGGCAGCGAATCCCCCGGATGTGAATACAGCAGCCTTTAAGGATCAAGGTGACCTGGCTTTCGTCCGGCAGGGTTTGCTCTACACGCTTGATGGCGAAACAGGGGAGGTCAAGCAACTGACCGAGTCCGGCAGGGTCTTGCAGCCAGCATGGTCTCACGACGGCCAGTGGCTGGCGTATATCCGCATAACCGATCAAGAAGCCGATAATGGCAATGGCCTGTTATGGCTGGTACGCCGGGACGGTTCGCAAGCCCACCAGGTTCAGGGCCTGCTCCAGCTGGTCAGCCGCGAGAGATTTTACTGGTCGCCCGCCGCCATATGGCATGGCGCCAGCCTTAATGGTAGTTCAATGTCGATAAGCTGTACCAAAAGCAAGACGTTGTTTCAGGGGTCATTTCAGGGGTCAGGCTTTACTTTGTTACTCTGTTGAGAATAAGTCGGTATACGACATTCACATAGTGGTCATATAAGTCTGCCACTATAAAAGTACTGATTGACGCAAAATTCCTCACTGCCACAAAGTAAAAAAAGCACGGAAAAACCGCAGGGTTTCTGCGGCTTCATCATGCAGTGTTATTCTTCATCTAATTCAATTCCTTCATATCCGGCACCGGTATTTTTCGTACAGCCGGCTGAAGTAGATAAACATCCTTTCGTTGAAATCTTTTTGCTGATATGCCTGTGGTTCTACATGTACCAGGATTAGACCCGACTCTCTTTTTAGCTTGGTTTCCACTAGTACATCCACTACGTACTTTTCTCCGGCGGTTATGTCGGTATATATTTCTTGCTGCAGAAATTTGAGGTATTTAAAGTCTATGGCCAGGTGGGCTACCGGGAAAAACAACCGCATGAATTCGTAAAAAAGGTCTCCAGCAGTTCTTTGAACAGGCGATCATGGTTGATTTGTTTGTTATCCATGTTAAGGGTACTCCATGGTTAATTCCTGTTTTTAGTATATATCCCGTGGGGAATTGTTTCAAGGGTTTGGTTTAAAAATAAGACAGACCATCGCTACGTCGAATTAAATAAATTAACCTAAATCCCTCAGTTGCTTTTCTTCATTAAACAATCTCTATAGATTGGGTTTTTGGTAAGAGTGACGGCTTCCGCCATGGGAAGCTGGCAGGTGATTCACGATCGGTTGTTTGGTGTTTCTGAAAAGGTAAAGGGAGGTTGAGTGCCTTGGAGAGAAAACCGAAGCTTCATGAGTTAGTTGTCCGGGCTAAGAGTGGTGATGAGAAGGCTTTTGTTCAACTGGTTTATCAATTAAACCCGCTTAAACCTCACCTCACGGCTTTGGCTCCAAGGCTGGATAACGGCGGCTGGCTGGGCCTTACCGTGCCGGCTTCCCACCGGCTATATTCACAACGCCGAACTGGCGCACCACCTCAGTGACATTCTATCACAAATACAGCAGAGGGGACAATGGACCTGTCCTTTTGTCCCTCCCCCCAGGAAAGTAGTTTTTGCCGGCCTGCATGGTGTCAGGGATCAGCGAGGCATTAAAGAACTTTCCTCAGTTTAAAAAGATTTTTATTTTTTGCAACTGGGAATCAATCTGATTATGTTCAGGAAACGCAGCTGGAGTGATATTAAGAATAAGATATTCTGGTATGCTCTCAGGGGATACATACACAGTCCGATATGCCCATGTTTTCATGTCTCCTTCAACCTGATGGTCCAACGGAGAACAACAAAGCGGTCTAAAAACACATTGATCTCCCTTATCGTCCTCAACAAAAAATGGTATCCTTGGAGAACGTAGCGCAGTAATTGGTTGATTTAACTCCCAATCGATTGTAGTGCTTGATGGAGCAATTTGTATTTTTTTCACCGTAACAGTTGTTTATCCAACCGTTACCGCTTTCATTGGCAAAACCACCTTGGTTGCCGCGTCTGTATACTGCCTTGATACAGGAACCATAAGTGACCATTTTCCTCGTTGGTTATCAATCTGGCGAATTACTATCTGCAAGTTGAATGTCTCAGGTAAATCCCCGCGGGGGTAGATTTCCTGAATTCCAACATTACCGTTATCAATCCTTTCAGCTGTTCCCTGGCTTGTATCATGGATGGCTTTACCGTCAATAAAAAATTGCATATCTGCAATACGTAACGGAATAGAATAAGGCAAAATATCTTTGTCCGTTGCCGTTCTTTTAACTGTTGTACTAAACTTTTCATTGATTGCGTTTTGCAATCCCCATTTTTCCCCATAAAAATCAAATGCTGATTTAACGATAGGAATTCGCTCCAGCGCCCTGGCACCGATTTTACATTTCATTGTGTACTTGCAAAAAGGCACGGCGGGTATGGTATCGTCAAAAGCGCGCTCACGAATTTTGTCCCATGGATTGGTAATATGTTTGATTTCTGCCACGACGTCAACCTTACGAGGATTCATAACATGTGTTGCTCCCAACTCTTGGGCTAACTCCAACCGATTATCATGAATGTCGGTAGCAATGATAATTCCGCACTTGACGACTTTTGAAGCCATAACCGCACTAAGCCCGACTGCGCCCGCTCCGAAAACGGCAATACTAGAACCCGCTTCAGGTTGAAAATGGTTGAGGATGGTTCCACTTCCGGTTTGAATGCCGCAGCCCAAAGGACCAAGCATCCTCAAATCCAGTTTTCTATCCACTTTAACAACGTTGTTCACGTTCACCACAGCATACGTCCCAAAAGACGACTGGCCAAAAAACACGGACAGTTCACGCCCGTGATAATGAAGTCGGGTTGAAAATGGCGCGCCTGTAAGACAAGGTTGGCATTTTCCACAGTATGCGTATCCTAACACAACATGATCGCCTGGCTTTACTGTGGACACACCTTCCCCCGCTTTTTCCGCAATGCCGGCGTCCTCGTGTCCCAAAACAGCGGGAAGAGGAAACAAATACTCCTGGTTTTGCACATGAATATCAGTAAGACAAATCCCTGAAGCTACAATCTTGACCAATACTTCTCCTGCTTTCGGCTCATCAAGAGTCACTGGTTCAATTTTGAATTTTTCTCCTTTACGATATAGAACCGCCGCCTGGATTTTCACCCTAACACCTCCAGTACTTTGAAGAACTCCGACAATCCGTCACAAAAGGTACATTATACATTTTCAACCAAGATTTTACCCAAGGCCGCAAACTACAAATCTTGAGGTTCACCGTAAGAAATCTTGCTGAACCCCCAGCCGTTCCATTTCCAGATGCTTACTTCTCTCTCCCCAGGATCGGCATAATTTCCTTCCGTGACAATCAGTTCATTTATGCCGTCGCCGTCCGGATCTGCAAGGACCGCCTCATAATTCGGCCGGTCCAGGTTGGATGACTGCCACACCGGTTTAAAGGAGCCACCGGCCAGCTTAAAGATAAATAGATGATTTTTAATGCTCTTGTCTTCTTGGGTAATCCAAAAAGGCCTGTGCGGGCCGAAACTGCCCGACTTCCAGACCAGCAGGTTTAGTTCAGGAACACTGTCATTATTGGAATCACCCAGAAAGAAATCATCCACCCACCAGTCATCCCGCGACTGCCAGATTGTTTGGGAACCGGTTGCGACCCTTAATTTGCCGTCCTGCAAAGAGTAATCCTCGTATATGCCGTCCTGGTCCAGGTCAAAATGCCGGTTTTTTACCAACCTGGACTCCAACAAAGGTTTTCGGGCATAAAATATATACCTCTTGGCTTCCCTGAAAACCCGGTTTNCCCGATCCCAGGCCGGGATAACTGTTTCTTTCAATCTTAATTCCGTATTTTCCAATGCCGTTTTAGCCTCTTCACCTGTTAACGCTTGCGGCTGGTCCTGGTCGTTAATGTAGACGGGCAGCAATTCAAACTTTTCCACACCTTCGGGGGTAATAAATATTTTAACCGTCAGGCCAAGGCGGGTAGCCCGGGACCATTTTTGATCGAAGACGAAATTGCCCAGGCTGTAAAAGATGTATTTTCCCTTGTATTTCTCTATCTTCTGTACCACATGGGGGTGATGCCCCAGGACAAGATCCGCCCCGGCGTCAACCGCCAGATGGGCAAACCGGATTTGCGCAAGGTCAGGCTTGGTCTCATATTCCGTACCGGCGTGGATGGACACCACCACAAAATCCGCCTTCTCCCCGGCATCATGCACGGCCGCTCTCATCTTTTCCTGATCAAGAACGGCGACACCGGGATGATCTACCTGGGTCAGATAGGAATCCGGAACAAGAGCTAAATCGGTAAAAGCAAGGAAGGCCAGCCTCAGCCCCTTTACATTGATTAACTCCGAGGCAAAGGCCTCATCTTCGGTTTTCCCGGCGCCGGCATGCCCGATACCCGCATTATCCAGATATTGTATAGTATCAAGCACACCCTGGGGACCAAAATCCGGTAAATAAGAGTCCGCGTGTCCGCAGGCCGTCCCCGGTCATTTTCACCAGAGAGGCCAGGCGGGCATAAATATAAGGGTTGGGCTCGACATAACCGCGGTCGTCAATATTCTCTCCGCCGCCGCCGGCCTCAGCGTAAACCGGCTTGGCGTATAGAATGGTGTCATGTTTTAATTCCGCCCAACTGCCCAGATAGGTATTGAGTTCTTTTCTGGCCCAGGCCGAATTGCGCATGAATGAGGGATACCCCGCAGGTTTTTCCCAGGTCAGAGGCATAAGAGTATAAAGCCAGTTCCAATAGAGGTTTTCGGTCCAGGTATCTTTGCTCAAACCGGTGATATATGCTTTCATTTTGGCCATGTTCTCCGGGTAGTTCCGGTAATCTGTCTCCCCTGTCGATTGCAAAATATCAACAATGATCTTTTCATTTATCACACCTCATTACTGGTATTTGCGTTTGGCGCCCAATCTTGCTATGAGCTATTATTCTTTGGATAGGGATCATTGAATAAACGCGGCTTATTACATTATTACCTATAACAACAATTGACGTTATAACAAGCGCTGTCAGAATGATTCTCCTTGTGTCAGAATGATTCTCCTTGCCACGCCAACGCCCCTGTCTATTTCCAATCTCTCATAATTCTAAATAGTATGACGCGCAAGTAATACAGGTTCATATATGGTATTAAATCACCGGCTTATTTTAGCATAAAATTCAGTGAGTCAAGGAACCGTCCCCTGACTCACCTCTGACTCACTGACTAACTAAAATAATTACCACTGTCGTACAGACCGCAGGCGGGGCGCGGCCCTGGTCACCAGCGAGGCCAGTTCGGACCAGGTGGTCCGGTCCACAGGGCGGAATAGATCGTTTTCATCCCCTTTGATCAGGCCCAGGCCCCAGGCTATGGCCACGTAGTTGCGCGACTTCTCCGACACCTGGCCGGCATCGGCCGCTTTAAGCTCGATCTTTGCCGGTATCTCGGCTACTTCACCGTAACCGAGCGCCCGTACCAGCCAGACCGCCAGGTCCTCTCTGAGGACCGGCTGATCCGGGGAGAAGCTATCTCCTTTCGCCAGAATGCCTCTGCGAACTGCGGCCTGGATTACTGTATAATCCCGGTCGTTTGGCGAAACGTCTATAAAACTGGCTTTTTCACTGCCCAGCCGGGATGAGCTGTAGCTGTAATCTCCCTCGGCGGCGCTCATCAGCACCCTGACGGCGTCCCTGCGGCTGACCGGCCCGTCAGGGTCAAAACCTTCGGCCGGCAGCAGCCCGCTGTCTGCCAGAACCGACAGGGGCGCGGCGGCCCAGTGCCCCGGGGGAATTTCTGCCCCGGGTTTTCCCTCCGGCTGCGCCAACATCATATCCACTGCCACCAATTGCCCGGTACGGGCGTCGATTCCCACATCGCGATAACTGTCAAACATAAGGGCAAGAGCCGGCTGATTCCCCGGCCTGGGGTTTTCTCCCTCAAGCGGGAAGAAGTAAGCGGGTTTCAGGCTCATCTTTTCCTGAAAAACCTTTTCCGCTTCCTCACGGGTAATCAACCCCCCGGCGGAAGGAAACTTAACTGCATGCCAATCACAGTTATAGTCGGTTATTTCACCGCTGCTGCTGACGTATATCCTGATCCCGTCCCGTAAAAATGGTATCCCGTTAACCAGCCTGACAAAATTAAAGCTGTATCCCTCCCCGAATTTGGCATAGCTCTCATCCTGCCGCTCCTCGACTACCTGTCCCAATTTTTCGGGGGAAACAAGCCGGATAAAATCTACAGCCCTGCCCCTCGCAACTTCACGAGTGATTTTTTGGGCGCTGTCTGCACCCTGCTCGGCATACTCGGTAAAGGCGTTATAGTTCCTCACTTCGCCGGTGAAAGCGTCAATTCCGACATTGATCTGCTTGCGCTGTTCCCCCGGCTGCCAGTTTTTCTCGTCAGCTAAACTATAGTTCCAGAACTCATCATAAAACACACTGCCTCCGCTGCTTCCGCTCCCGCTGCGGATAACCTCCCTGTCAATACCGATCTTCTTAAAAAATTCACGCGCCGCCTTTTGGGCCTCGGCCTGGCTTATCTTCTGGGCGGGCCGGTTAACCGTCCCTGATACCCCTTCAGAGGCGCCGCCGGTCGCTGGTTCCGGAAGGCTGGAAAAGCGCTTGTATTGATTTAGCGGTATCGTTTTTCCATCCCAGGTTAAAGCCTCCCCGCTGCCAGGGCTGATTCTCAACATACCAGGGCTGTTCAACCGGTAAACCGGGATTGCCTCCGGCACGCCCGACAAGTTTGTTTTCACCCCTTCCGGCACTTGATAGCACAAGATAAAGCCCAATTCCTTTAAAACTTTACTCTCCAGGCCTTCGGGAAGTGATCCGGGTTGTGGGAAAACAGCGTCACGGTGCCAATTGGCATTAAAACTGATCAGGCGCCCGCTGAACAAATCCAACCCCACATTAATGCCGTCCCCTTCCACCGGAATGCCGTTTTCCAACCGCTCCCAGTAAAAAGTGTAGGCGTTTTTCATCATGCCGCCTGGGTAATAATTGAAATACTCTCTTTCAGCCGACCGGGAACGGCCAAACTCGGCCGGGCGGTATTTCCTGGCGTACTCCTCCGCCTTTTGTCTTGCCGCCTCCTCAGTTAACGGAGTTACGCCTCCTTCAAGTCCGGCGGCGGGATTATAGTAATACAAGCTGGCCAGCGCCCCCGAGTCCGCGTCAATACCGATATTAAAATGTTCCATCCGTCTTCCTCCGGGGGCCGGATCGCTCCAATCCAGCCGCCAGATCCTGCTGCCGCCTGCCACGTAATAATCATCCAGTTGAACGTCTACATCTTTCCCCTCAAGCAGATCCGGGAACATTTCCCTGGCGATCTGTACTGCCCTGTCCTGGGAAACGGCCGGCTCGGTACTCTCCACTTTTTGACCGGCCTCCTTTACAAGGTACGTAGAACCACTTCCCTCTGCTGCAACTTCCACGGCCGCATAAAACCCGGTTACCACAAAAAATAATAATAACCCCAACATTACTAAAGATAATCTTTTAATCTCAAATACCCCCTATAGAATATTGTATTTTTATAAGAACGTTGTTTTTAAACCAGTATTCATATCAGCGTAAACAGTCACTTTTCTAGAAATGATTCCAGCGCTTCCAGGTTTTTTTTAGCATTATTCATCATTATAATTCCTGTATTCCACTTGTTGTAAAAACCGCTTCCACTTTGCATAAATATTGCATTAGTTGTATCGCTGTATAATTTTTTTCGATAATAATCTATCTCTCTTTGAATTTGCTGATATAATACGTCCCATGATTCACCTTTAAAGGCACAACCTCTAATTATTAATGTGATCTCGCCATTTTTCTCCTTAACGACTGGTTTGAAGAAAGATTTAATATAAGTTAGAACTTTTCACCACCTCGCTTTTTAGATTTAATAATTAACAGTTCCTTTTCTCATGCCATTTTCAGAAAAAGTTCTACGATCCTTTTAATGCCCCCATGACCAGTCACACCGTCGCATTATGGCAGTTCTCTATAAAGCCTAATCTCGGTTATCTTTCCATTATTAACTTCAAACTCTATGTAATCCATTTTATCATTAAACTTATAAGCACAATTATTCTTATCTGTTCTTCCATCTCTTACAATGTCAATATTTGAATAAACTCTTGTTAAATCATTAATACTATCCCCTGTTTTTATTCCTCTTTTAGTTTTATACATGGGATTATTCGTTTTCATATCCAACATCCAATACTTTTTACCATCGCCTTTTAGTGACATAAAAGTAATGTCAAGTCCATTATACTTTGACTTTTTTATATACGAACCCATAAAAGTATCTGAACCAGGGCCAAGAACCTCAATCTCTTCCGAGATCGGTTTCCCAAGTACTTTTAATAAAATGGATGTGTCTTCATACTCTCCTATCGTTATAGCAGTGTTATCTATGACTATTGAAAACTCACTAATACTTTCGTTTGCATTACTCTCTTCAGAATTACTTCTTTTTGGCTCATCTTTTATCTGGCTATTATCCCTGCTAATATAGGAACAGCCATTAATAAACAATAATAAAACAAACATTAAACAAAATAATCTAACTATTTTCATAAAAACTGCTCTCCCTTTTCATTTATGTTAACCAGACTTCAATAAAAAACCGGTGTAGCAACTCGAAAGTTTTAGTTTTCTGCGGGTATCCGGTCGAAAACTACGTCAGGCAGTTTCTCACCGACCGCAGCCAGGCTTAAGGTCAACTCCCGCTGGCCGGGATCCGTCAGGGATATTTCTATCCTGCCGGTTTCATTCTCCCAGAAATTCCGGCTGTACCCGAGTGGCCTTCCTTCTTTGTCCTCCAGGCGAAAGTCGGGCAGGTAAGCGGGAAAGTCGCCCTGCTGGCCGGGCAGGCTGTAATACAAACGCAGTCGCTCTCCTTCCACTAAGAGTCTGTCCAGGTAAATTCCCTTCCCGCCGGCGGTAATGGTCCTGTCCAATAGAACCTCGCCTTCCGCGGGAATTGTCAAACTTACCTTCTCCTCCGATCCGGTTTGCCGGTAGGCGTACAGCGGGGGAAAGGAGAGTCGATCAACAACGGTATACCTACCGGCGGGGCATCCTTTGCGACGGAGCGTCCCGGTCCCCCCGCTCCCGTCGCCCCGGTGAAGCCGGCAGCCGCGGCGTGCGCTTGTCCGTCCGGTCCCAGGCCCAGGCTGAACGGCCGGCCGGCTCCAAAGCCGACACCGGTCACGTCGCTGTCCGGTTCTACTGCCACGGTGAATTCCACGACGCTCTGGCTCACCCCCAGAACAAACTTGTCTAAAATTATTTTCAGCCCGCCTGTCTCGCGTTTCAAGTCAGGCCTGATTTCCCTGGTTAACCCGGCGAGTTTTACCGTATCCACCTGAATATCAAATACCGCCTTTTCACTGTTGACATTGTCTGTAAAAATGAGCGACACTGCACGCGCGTCCGGTTCTATAGCGGCAAGCTCGGGGGAGACTTGCCCAGGGCCGTTCCGATCTCGTCGTAGCTTAAATTTCCCACTTCACGCATGAGAATCGCCGACCGGTAATCTTCCGGAAGCAGGGAGAGCGCGCGCTCCACCTGTCCGGCAAGCTCAGCCCCGCGCAGCGCTTCTTCCGGATCGCCGTCCGTCGCCGCTGCAGTCTCAAACCATGCCGGATCTGCCGGAAGCAAATGATTCACCTTGCGCCCGTGCTTTGAACAGACATTACGGGCGATCCGGTAAAGCCAGGTGCTCACGCCGGACTCACCGCGAAAACCGGCTATCGAAAGCACTGCCTGGTAAAAGGTCTCCTGGGTCAGTTCCTCGGCCAAGTCGTGACTGCCGGTGCAGCGGTAGAGGTAGCGAAAGATCATGGGCCTGTATTCTTTATAAAGTTCGGCGAGTGATTTCAGCACATAACCCACCTGATACCTTTCAATATTGCTGTACTGTAAATATTAATTCTCTTTAAGAGGCTTTGCATATTCGAAGTATAACTCCCCGGTAAAAGCCGGTATCATAACCTGATCTTTTTCCTGCGTTTCAACTGAAATGCCATACTCGCTTTGAAGATCGACAATGCCGCCTTTTAATTCCAACCTGTTCTTCAGAGCGGAGGCATTGCCGATGGCGATGATATGGTAAGGGGGTGATATGGGAGTCCCGTTAACATTGATGTGGTTACCGGCCAGGCGTATCTCGCTGATGGCCGTGATGCGCTGGCCATTTATGGCTATAGCTTCCGAGTTCGCGTTGTATAATTCGTTGACAATTTTTAAAAGATGTTCGTCAGCAATATCTTTTGGGGCATTGGCAGTATCGGGTCCGGCCTGTTCCGGGTGAAAAGGTAATTGAAAAGAAAAAAGCCCTGTTCAAATTATAACCTCTCTCTAATCTCAATTTTAAGATTTATTTAGCGTGTCACACTAAGTGTCAGTATCCGCTTCAACTATATAATCCGACTTGATGTTTCCGGAATAAGCCGGAATGGTAAGCTGCTCCAGCTTTTTAACTGAAACCTGGATGCCAAAATACTGCAGATAATCAGCCACCCCGCCCCTCATCTTCAAGGCGCCTTCCATGGTTTCGGGGCTGCCGATTGCAGTTATAATAAAAGGAGGAACAAGAGCTTTTTTGTTGATTCTGATAGTGGGGTCGCTGCAGCTGATCCCGGTGGCGGCTATCAGGCGTTGGCCATTTATCGCGATAGCCTCGGCCCCTGCCGCCTTAAGTTCGTTCACCACTTTTAATATATCCCCATCATGAACGAGATTGAGGTTGGGGTTGTCTGCGAGTTTTGGTGAAGCGTTGCTATCTTTTAAGGTCACTTCCACGCCCCTGCCGGTCAGTTCACTTAGGCCTGCAAAAATCATGGCGAGGTCCATTTCTTCTTTAGTTTGTGGGGCGAGGGGTCCGGTGGACAAACTTTCCAGTTGCCCGCGCATCCTGAGTAATTGCTCTTGTAGAACCTCGTGTTCTTTTTTCATCTGTTCCACCTGGTCTGCTAACTCCTGTGTTCTCTGGATAGCCTCATTATGCTGCACATCCCTGGTAATGCGGAATTGTAAAGAAAGAATTACTCCAAGAACAAGGCTCACCAGGGCTAATGACCAGTAGAAATTTTTTAACCTCAATGCACTCATCCCTGCTGACCCCTTACACTCACAAGCCTATCCGGATTAAACCTCATGCAACCAATCAACATGTACAAAAAGGTCCACAGAATCATCTCTTTAAACCTGAGCGGACAATATCTAACCCAAAACATTGCCATTATTGGTACTATTACAAAATTAATAGGCAAAGAGAAATCTGTTACGGCAGGCACAATAATGTTGGCATGATAGTTCCACAAATGGTAATGTGAGGCAATAAAGCACCAGACATTGGCATAAAAGCTGGCAAATAGGCCAACCGCAACGAATTTTTTCATTCCTTTCCACTTTAGGATAAGCGCTGTTACGGCGATAGCCATTGATCCATACTGAATCCATTCTTCTGCAGTCATAAAACCACGTCCCTATTTTCGCTGATGCAAATATTTTTTCCGGATATACTTTAAAACGGTATTTCATGCGACAAACCATAACGCCGGATCTTAATCCGACCAGTAAAAAGAAAATGGATGACGTTGCAATGGTAGAAACTATGCGCCTTGGGTGGTACCGGAATTCTACAGCTTGGGTTCAAACAGCGCAACTCAGTCTTTCCTATTAAGGACCAAAATGGTTAGAGAAAAAATCTCCAATTAAATTGGGCACTGATAATTTCTAGGATTATTTAATCCGTAATTATTATAAGTAACTTTCCGCTAGAATTAAAATGATAATCTACAGATAGGAAAAGATAGGAAAAAACTGAACTATTTTGTATGCCACTCAATACAATGGTGTAGTCCGCACTTTTAAAGTTAACAAACCTCAGAAAGTGCAAACTACACCAACAATAATATGGTTATCCAGTAGCAGCTCACATGCGCCCAACAAAACTAAAATTCACTTTGGCAATAT
>Ga0067045_1028813_pt1 | contig 27130 bp, 23 predicted proteins | sample TerdegcTABiofilm_FD_59184 | JGI IMG/M metagenome (GOLD analysis project Ga0067045, IMG submission 59184) | Combined Assembly of (Gp0054472, Gp0054536) Wastewater bioreactor microbial communities from Singapore -Terephthalate degrading... | reverse complement strand
AGAACGTGCTCATGGTGTGGAGCCGCGCCATCACGCGCTACCTGCTCAACAAGGACCGCTCACTGGACGTGACCAAGGACCCCATCGGCCGCGACTACCAGGACGCGCTGCGCATGCTGGGCCTGGTAGCCCAGGGCAAGTTCAGCCTGGGCGCCGACGACCCCGAGGGCGCATCCCAGAAGACCATCACGGATGTGCGCTTTGCCGGTGACGAACCCGTTTTCGGACGCCGCCAGCTCCAGGCGTTCAGGTAGGCCATGGACGTCCTCCCCACCCTTGAACGGCTGCGTGAGCGCCTTGCAGACCTGCCGCTGCGCGAGATCGAAGCGGCTGCAGGCCTGAATGGCGCCATGAACGGCATCCGCGCGGTTCCCGCTGTCTATGTGATCCCGCTGTCCGAGCGCGGCACCCAACTGCCCCACACCGGCACCGTGGACCAACTCGAACGCCGGCTGGTGGGCATCGTCCTGGCAGTGGAGGCCATAGACACGCGGGGCGGTGCTGGCGCCCTCGACCTGGCCGCGCTGCGTGGCCGCATCAAAAAGGCGCTGGTCGGATGGGTTCCCGAGCCCGACACAGGCGAGCCCGTGACCTTCCAGGGCGGCGACCTGGTCGATTTTCCCGGCGACGGCCGCCTCTGGTGGGCCGACGAGTACCTGCTGACCGGCTATTTCAGGAGCGAACAGTGAGCAAACCCAATGACAAGAGCACGGCCACGACGGCGCCCGGCGCCGCCACCGGAGCCAGCGACCTGGCCGTGGTTCAGCCCGCGCCGGCCGCCGCGCCCGCGAAAGACCCCAACCACGGCCGAGGCGGCTTCTACACCATCACCAATGGCCGCCGTGAGCGCATCGACGGCACCGCCAGCGCCACCGTCCAACCCGCAGCCAAGAAGGAAACCGCAGCATGAGCACTCCGAAGTTCATCAAGAAAATGGCCATCCTGGTCGCCATCGAGGCCACCACGGGGACCATCGTCGTGCCGGTGGCGGCCAACGCCATTGAAGTCAGCGATGTGACTCTGACCCCCATCGAAGGCGACGAGGTGGACCAGGGCGTGATCCGCCCGTACTTCGGCGCATCCGAAACCGCACTGGTCACGCTGTACCGCAAGGTGGCCTTCAGCGTGGGCTTTGCCGGCGTCGGCACGGCGGGCGACCTGCCTGGCTGGGCTGTGCTGATGCGGGCCTGCGCGGCGAGCGTGACGAACACGCCCGCCACCGAAACTGTGTTCGCCCCGGTCACCGATGGCATCGAGAGCGTTTCGATCTTCGCCACGGTAGACGGCCAGCTCTACAAGATGGCTGGAGCGCGGGGCAACGTCAAAGCCCAGGTGGACGCCAAGCAGATCCCCAAATGGCAGTACGAGTTCACGGGCGCATTCCTGCCTGTGGAAGAAGTCGGCTCCATGCCGGCCGTCAACTACAGCAAGTTCCAGCGGCCGATGGGCGTGAACAAGCTGAACTCCACGCTGTCGCTGGACGGCTACCAGGCAGCGACCAGCAGCTTTGCCTTCGACTTCGGCAATACCGTGGTCAAGCAAGACTTGATGAACGTTGACGCCACCGAAATCACGGCGCGCGCCTCCACCGCCAGCGTCACGTTCCGCAACACCAGCGTGGCCACCAAGAACTGGATCGAGATGGCGCGCGTGTCCGCGAAGGTGCCGCTGCTGCTCAAGCACGGCCAGGCCGCCACCAACACCGTCTCCGTCGCCGCGCCGCTGGCACAGGTGGGCAAGCCCACGTTCAGCGACCAGGACGGCATCCAGATGATCACCGTCCCCCTGCGCCTCATTCCGTCCGATGCGGGCAATGACGAATGGTCCATCACCGTCTGAGCCGCTGGCTCGCCCCGCTGCTTTCAGCCGTTTTCAACCCAAGAAAGAAACCTCCCATGGCAGTCATCCTCGCTTCCTGCGCCTTCTGGGCTCCCGTCAAGTTCGTCATTCCTGGCGACGACGCCAAGCCCGAAATCATCAACTTCAAGGCCCGCTTCAAACGCCTGTCTCGCAAGGAACGCAAGGCCCTGGAGCGCCGAGTCGGCGCCAACTCCCTGACGGCCGAGGTGCGCAAGATCATTTCCGAGCGCTTGGGCAACCCAGAACACAAGCACACGGCCAAGGACCGCGAGGAGATCCAACTGCGAGTCGAAGCCGACCCCATCGACGACGACGAGTTCCTGAAGGAAGTCCTGGTGGACTGGGACCTGAAGGACAAGCAGGGCAAAGCGGTGGTGTTCTCGCTCGCTGCGCTTGAGGAACTGGCCGACGAGTGGGACGGCATCGAGCCCGCCCTGGTCAATGCCTACTTCGACGCCCGGCGCGCCGCCACCTCGCCGGAGGCCGTGCAAAAAAACTCCGACGAGCCGTCCGCCACCACCACCTGAGGCCGGCGGCACCAGACGAGGACGCGGAGGAAGAGGACGCCGCGCTGCGTGCTCAGTGGGAGCAGCTCGGCGTCGATCCAGACCAAGCTCGGGAAGCTGCGCCGGATACCGCCCCCCTGGACCAAGAGGATGGCGATGTGGAGCTGGAAACCGAGCAGTGGGAGGCGTGGCGGTGCTACCTGGCGACCTGGCACCAGTGGCGCGTGGTCTCCGGCCTGACGGGCTCCTTCTACCAAGGCATTGACCAGGCCAGCCTTCTGGCCGTCATGCAAATGCTGGAAATCAAGCCAAAGCACCGCCCCCGCGTCTTCTGGGACGTGCAGACCCTGGAAGACGAAGCCCGCAAATTGCGCAACCAATAGCAGTGAGACCCTGACAAATGAGCAGCCCCAATGAATTCGTCGTCTCCGTGCGCGTACGTGCAGATGCACAGCAGCACAACGCCGAGTTCGCTGGTGCCGGCTCAGCCGTTCAGGCGTTCGCTGCCGCTGCGCGCAGCGGCGCTGACCAGGCCTCTGCCAGCATGCAGGCCGTCACGGGCCAGGCCAAGCAAATGGGCGATGCGACGGCTGCCGGTTCCAGCCAAGCGGCCAAGGGCTTGGCGGCCGTGGACAATTCAGCGCAGGCACTGGGCGGGAGCTTTCAAGCAGTCACGGCCCAGGGGCAGCAAGCCGCCCAGGGTATGGACCGCCTGACGCAGGCCACAACAGCCAATCAGGCCTCCCAGGCTCAGGCCGCCGCTGCCGGCGCCCAGTTCCTGGCCATGCTGCGCGAGCAGATCGCCACGGGCAGCAAGTCCACCGACGAGCTGATGCGATACCGGGCCGCTCAGGCGGGGGTGGCGGCCGAGGCAGCACCGCTTATCCTGCAGTGGCAGAACCAGCGGGCCGCCCAGCAGGCGGCTGCGGAGGCCGCCCGGGAGGAAGCCGCTGCCCAGCGCGCCGCCGCCGCTGAAAAACAGCAACTGGAGGCCGACCAGGCCCGGTTCCTGGCAGGCCTGCGCGAACAGGCCGAGCTGCAGGGCAAATCCTCGCTGGAGGTCATGCGCCACCGCGCAGCGCAATTGGGAGTCTCCGACTCGGCAGCCAAGTACATCCAGGCGATCGAGGACGGTGCCAAGGCCAACGGGCGCGGTGCAATCTCGGCGGGCCAGCATGCCGCAGCGATGCGGATGCTGCCCGCCCAGATGACAGATGTGGTCACCAGCATGGCCAGCGGCATGCCGATCTGGCTTGTGGCGATCCAGCAAGGCGGGCAAATCAAGGACTCGTTTGGCGGTGCGGGCAATGCGCTGAAGGCGATGGCGGGAGCAGTCACTCCGGCCGCTGCAGCGCTCGGCGCGGTGGCGGCCGTGGGCGGTGCGGTCGCGCTCGCCTACAAGCAAGGCAGCAGCGAGGCCGACATCCTGCGCCGCGAGGTTGTCATGACGGGCAACGCCGCTGGCACCTCGGTGGGGCAACTCACCGACATGGCCCGCGCGGTCGGGGAGCTGACCACGACGCAGGGCGCGGCCACTCAGGCGCTGGCGCAACTGGCCGGAACGGGCGTCGTGGCGAACGACAACCTGCAGCAGTTCGCGGAAACGGCGATCAACCTGGAGCGCTACGTGGGCCAGCCGGTCAAGGCCACCGTGCAGCACTTGGAGCAGCTGGGCAAGGCGCCGCTGGAAGCCAGTGTCAAGCTCAATGAGCAGTACCACTATCTGACCGACGCGGTCTACAAGCAGATCAAAGCCCTCCAGGACCAGGGCAAGCAGGACGAGGCCGCCAGCCTGGCACAGAGGACCTACAGCCAGGCCATGGCCGAGCGCTCGGCCGAAATGCGCTCGCACATGGGCACGCTGGAGCGAGGCTGGGACAGCCTGGGCCGCACGGCTGCGCGGGCATGGGACGTGATGCTCAACATCGGCCGTGCCGCCTCGCTGTCCGATATCCGCACCAAGATCGACGCCACCAACACCGAGTTGAACAAGCTCCTGTATGTGGACGGTTTCTCCGAGACGGGCGGTGGAGCAGCAACGGGTGGCGGAAATCGTGGCCGTGCAGCTGCCATCGCCCGTCTGCGCAAGGAACTGGGCGAGCTGCAGGCCCAGGCCGCCCCACTGGAAGCGCAGGAGTCCGAGGCCCAGCTCAAGGCCGAAAAGCAGGCCAAGGACCAGGCCGAAGTCGAGGCACGCGGCCGCATCGAGACCATGCGCAAGGCGGTGCGCACGCGTGCCCAGATTCGCCAGGATGAGATCAACCAGCTCAACCGCGACCGCAAAACGCTCGAACTGTCCACCGACGAATACAACAAGCTGCTCGCTGGTATTGAGCAGAAGTACAAGGACCCCAAGGGCAGCGCCGCCACTGGACGGATCAGCGCCACCGAGGGCGACGTGGCTCGCATGCGCAGCCAGCTGCAGGCCTCGAAGCAGTACTACCAGCAGTTGGTCGAGCTGGGAGCCGGCGCAACGGAACTGAACGACGCTGAGCGCGAATCGCTCAAGATCGCCGAGCAGTTGAAGGTCGCCACCGACGCGAAGACCGTTGCTCGCCTGAAAGAGATGCAGATGCTGGCGGACCAGCGCGCGGTGCAGTTGCGGACCAATGACGGTCTTGAAAAGTCGATCAAGACCCACCAGCAGGCCATAGAAACTTTTGAGAAAGAAGCGGTTGCAATCGAAGGCCGCGCTCGTGAGCAAGAGGCGGCCAATGCGGTCTTCGGGAAGGGAAAGACCGCGATCGAGGAAATGACGCTGGCCTCCCTTCAGAACAGACTCGCCGAGGCGGACCAGCGCGACAACCACGATCCCAAGTTCGTCGCATCACTTGACCGCAAAACCGAGGCACAGAAGCGCTGGGTTGCATCGCTCCAACAGGGGGATGTGAAGGCCATCAACCAGCGCGCCGACGAACTACTGCGCAGCGCGAATGAGCTGGCCAAGGTCTACGCGGATGAGCTGGCCCTATCCGGGCTGACGGGCCTGGAGCGCGAAAAGATCGTGGCCCAGCGTCAGGTCGAACTGAAGTACGCCAAGGAAATCGCGGCCATCGAGAAATCGACGCTCAGCGATGCGGACAAGCAACTGGCAAAAGACAAGGTCTACCAGGCCCAGCGCATCGAGAGCACAGCGACCGTGGCGAAGGCGACCCAGAACTACATGGCCCGCACCTCGGACGAGATCAACCGGAGTCTCACGGATGCGTTGATGCGCGGCTTTGAGAACGGCAAAGGCTTCGCGGAGAACTTCCGCGACACCGTGAAGAACATGTTCAACACGCTGGTGCTGCGCCCGATCATCAGCGCGATCATGACGCCGGTTTCTATGGTCATCAATGGCGTGGTACAGACAGGGCTGAACGCCCTGGGTCTGGGCGGCGCGGGCGGCGGCGGCGGATTGCTCGGGCTGGCCGGCAATGCGAGCAGCCTCTACTCGCTGGCGACCGGCAACAGCTTGTTTGGCACTGCCGCGAGCACCCTCGGGGGCTGGCTGGGCCTGGGTGGTTCAGGCGCTGCAGCTGCGTCAGGTTTGGGCCTTACGGCAGGCGGTGGATTGGGTCTGACTGCTGGCGGTGGTCTGGGGCTGACTGCCACGAGCGCCGGCGCAGGCACGCTGGGCGCGGGACTCGGTGCCGGCGCTAGCGCAGGGGCGGGAGGCATGTCATCGCTGTTCGCTGCAATCCCTGGCTGGGGCTGGGCCTTGGGAGGTATTGCCGCCCTGGCTTTGGGCGGTGCGTTTGGCTCGCGTGGTGCGAACCACAGCGGCGCTGCGTACAGCACGGCAGGCGTGGGCAATGACAAGGCGGCAGAGCGTCTGTTTGACCGCGCAGGCGGCGACTGGTACGACGACCTGACCAAGCGACATAACGACGCTCTGGAAAAGCAGTTAAAGGGCAGCCTGGACGGCCTGTCGACCCTTTACGGCAATCTGGGCAAATGGGCCAAGGGCGGCGTGCGGGACGTTGACCTGGTCGGCGGCTTTGCGGTCAACGGCCGCTATAAGGACGAAGACTCCTACGGCTACGCAAAGATCATTGACAAAGTCACTGGACAGATGCTGGCCGGCTTTGAAAACCGTGACCTCGGTAGCAATCCCGAGGAGGCTTACAAGGCCTACATGGGACAGTTCGGCACGCTGCTGGTGTCGGAACTCAAGAAGGCGGATCTGCCCAGCTGGATGCGCACCACGCTGGATTCCCTCGGCGAAGAGCCCAATGTGGAGGCCCTGCAGGCGGCATTCCAGACCATCGAGCTGATCGGCCGCTCCTTCGAGCAGCTTGGCAAGACGATCACCGGCTTTGCCGAGATGACCGACTTGGCATTCGAGTCCCTGATCAAGGCCTCAGGCGGGATCGAGGCGCTCAATGCCAACGCCGGCAGTTTCTACCAGAACTTCTACAGCGAAGACGAGCGCAAGACCGCTGCCAAGAAGGAGCTGGACAAGCAGCTCAAGGACCTGGGCGTCAACATCGACCTGGACGCCGACGACGCCCAGGCGCAGTTCCGCAAGCTGGTTGAGGACAAGCTGAAGGCGGCCAGCGGTGAAGAGGCGAACTCGAAAGCTCTGGCTGACGTCTTCGCCAAAGGCGGCGGCGCGGAAGGCCTGAAGGACCTAGCCAAGACCGGGGCCTTCAAGGACTGGGTTACCTCGAACGTCGGCGAGGGCACAGCCGAAGTCAGCAAGCTGACTGCCGACCTGGAGAACCTGGCGAAGACGAGCACGTCCCTGGCCGAGTTCACTGCCGGCGTGGACAAGCTGGCAGGCTCTCTGGGCGGTACCGGCAAATCCTCGGCCGAGACGGCTGCCGAACTGCTCAAGCTCAACACCACCTTCAAAGCCGTCACGAAGACCTCGGAGGAAGCCGCTGCAGCTGCCGCCAAGGAAGCCGAGGCCAAGGCCAAGGCAGCAGAAGAAGCCAAGAAGAAGGAAGAGGACGCGCGCAAAGCTGCAATCGATGCTGCGTATGCGAACCTGCAGGCTGCTGTTGAACGTGAGCGTGAGGGCCTGCAGCAGCGTCTGGAGGATGTGCGTGCAGTCCAAGACTCGCTTACAAGCGTGGTCGAGGCGGCAGGCGGCGCTGTGCGCGAGCTGCGCGGCAACGTCCAGGCCACGGCCGAGATCCAAGCCCGCCAGGCCATGGCCACCATCGACAGCGCCCTGGCAGCGCTGCGCTCCGGTGCGGCGTTGCCCATGGGCAGTGCCGCGCTGACGGAAGCCATGTCGGTCGCGCAGTCCAGCATCACAGAGGCTTCATTCGCCTCGGTCCAGGACTATGAGCGAGCCCAGTTGGCCCTGGCCATCAAGCTCAGCGAAATCAGCGATACCGGAGGCAAGCAGCTCACCGATGCGCAGCGCACCGCTGAAGGCATTGAGCGGCAAATCACGCAGAACGACAAGGCGCTGGACTTCTGGCGTAAACAGATCGATGGCACGAACAAGACCATCGACGCCACGCTGAGCGTGGGCCAGGCCGTCAAGAACCTGGAGGCATTGCTGTTCCCAGACAAGGCGACAGGCGGCGCGGGTGGCAGCAAGGGCCCGACCCCGAGTTGGGGAAGTGGTGGCGGCGGTGGTGGTGCGGGAACGCCCAGTTGGGGCAGTGGTGGCGGCGGATCATCTTCGAAATACAAGACGCCCGTAGCTATCTTGCCGGACGGCTCCGTCATCTATGAAAGTGCCGATGCCGAGCGCGAGAAAAAGCTCGACGGGCTGGCGGGCATCTTTCACAGCTTCGACGGCACTGGCGACTTCGTCGGTCTGGCAAACGCCATTCGCAACGCGGGAGGCACGGCCAGTGACCTCGGATACCTCTATGGATACTCCGAGCGCGACGTTTTGGCGGCACTTGACCGCAATGGTATTCCTCGTTTCGAGTTCGGTGGCCATCACCTCGGAGGTGCTCGGCTGGTCGGCGAGCGCGGCCCAGAGCTGGAAGTGACAGGGCCAGCGCGCTACTGGTCGGCAGATCAGACCCGCTCCATCCTGGGCGGTGGCGGGGCAAGCGGTACGGGCTATGGCCGCATAGAGGCCCTGCTGTCCCAGATCGTGGAGGCCCATCGCCAACTGCGGGAGCTGTTGGCTAGGGCCTCGAATGACAGCCAACGCTCGCGCGAGGTGCTCGAAGGCGTTGCGCGCGGGAGCTTGGAATTCAAGGTGGCCATGTGAGTTTTCGCGTCATTGAACCCTACGTCATCGGCGATGCACAGATCGTGTCGCACAGCGTCGCAGCCTTGGACCCCAGCAAGTTGTGGGCAGCGGGCCAGACCTGGACCAAAGACGAGCTGTGCCACCGTGCCGAGACCAAGCGCGTCTACAAGCGGGTCGCGGCCGGCACGGATGCCGCCAACGCCGAGCCACCCGAGAAAACCTCAGAGATCTGGCAGGACACCCGCGCGTGCAACCGCACGGCTGCATTTGTCTATACGGAAAGCACGCCCACGACCCAGAAGGACGGCCAGCCACTGCGCATCAAGCTGCAGGTGGGTAAGCGCGTGGACACGCTGGGCCTGTATGGCGTAGTCGGCCATAGTGCCCGTGTCACGGTGCGCCAGGCCGGTGCCGTCGTTTTCGGGCCGCGCACCGAGGGGCTGCTGCGGCGCGAAGTGCACGGCTGGTTCGACTGGTTCACTGCCCCATTTCTGCAGCGCGGCGCCGTGGCGTTCGTGAGTCTTCCTCCCCTGTCCTCGGCTGAGATCGAAATCGAGATCCTCCCGGCGTCTGGCATGGCGAGCGTCGGCTACGTCGTCTGCGGCCGCGCCGCCTACCTGGGCGATCTGAGATGGCGGCCGAACATCGTAGGCACGAACTTTTCCAGGATCGAGCGCGAGTTCGACGGCTCGCTGCGGCCTGGCGTGTCGCTGGTACAGCGGCGCACCGTACCGGGCTTCTCGGGGTCGTTCCGCGTGCCCGCTTACAACGTCGACCGCTTGCGGCGACTTCGGGACCAGCTCAATGCAGTTCCAGCACTCTGGGTCGGCTTGGCCACTCAGCCTAACAGCCCGTATTACGAGAGCGTCCTGCTCTTTGGCGTGTATCGGCGCCTGGAGTACACGCCCGACAACGTGCACAACGCAGAAGCAAACATTGAGATCGAGGAGCTTTGACCATGGCAACCGCACCCACTGAACCCGTAGCGCCGACGCCAGTGCCGGCACTGCCGGTTCCGCCCACACTGAGCGACCCGGAGAACTTCGATGCGCGAGGCGATACGTTCGTGTCTGCACTCTCGCCGTTTCAAGTTGCGATCAACGCGCTGGCAGACACTTGCTATCAAAATGCGCTTGTCATCTTCGGGAAAGCCGAGAGCGCGGCCAGCAGCGCTGGTCAAGCATCTGACCACGCACGAGATGCCAAGGACTACCGCGATGCGGCTGGCCGTTCGGCTGACCTTGCGACCCAAGCGCAAGACGCTACGGAGGATCACGCCCAGGTGGTGGTGGCCAGCGCGCAGCAGGTCGACCAAAAGTTGCTCGGTGGCAAGACGGTCCCCCCGAGCACGAACAACCAGGGCGGCCCTATCGCGCCTGGCTCCATGTATGTCAACGTCGGCAACAACCCCGCCCTGAAGGACCGCTGGTTCTTCTGGAGCGGCACAGAGTGGAAGCTCGGGCCTGGGGAATTTGCGGGAGCCTTCCTGCCCATCGCTGGCGGCACGCTTGAAGGGCCGCTGAGTGTTCCGGCCGGTGCAACGGGCACGAAAGTGCCACAGGCGCAGGAAGTCCTTTCCCGTGCCCCTGTTGTGCTTGCGGACGCAACAGACCTCAACGCACTCCCCAATGAAATGGGCTGCTACACGGCGAACGCAACAGCGCTCAACCTGCCGGTGGCGGATGGCTACTGGTACGTGCAGCATTTCCCTGGCACAGGCCCTACTTGGGCTGCCCAGCGCGCGCAGTCAATGGACCGGGCGCATGGCAGCCTTATTCGATACAAGAAGGCGGGCGCATGGGGTGCATGGTCCCGCGTCATTGACGACGCCACCTTCATTGAGCGTGTGGCACCCTCGGTGAATGTCCCATCGGGTCAAGCATCTGTGACCCTGGACCCTAAAAGCGGCAGCATCGCGCTCGTCGTGTTCAACGCAGCTTGCCGCATCGACCTGCCGGCGCCGCGCTCGCCGGGGGACCAACTGACAGCAAAGGTACGGTTCGCAACCTCGGCCTGGCCGATCACCTTCGGGGCCAACATCAAGTTGCCTGCTGCAGCGATGCCAACCTACTCGGCAAACCAGTATCTGACGATAGTTTTTTCGAGCTTCGACGGTGCTCGCTGGGACTGCTACTTCAGCGGAGTACACGCGGTATGACGGCACGCTGGCTTATGACAAGTAGCCGATCTGTGACCGTCACCATTGCGGCAAATGTCTACCGGCCTAACATCCGCGCCTTGGCGCTTGCCCAAGGGTGGGATGGGGGCAGCCCAATCGAGCTGGTAGTCAATGCTGGCGTCTACGTCGTGGCCCTGGAGATTGCGAACATTCCCCACGACGTGCTGACGCTCACGAATCGGGGAACCATTGGCGGCGCTATGGGTGGGATCACGACCGGCTTGTATACCCGCGTGCGCATTCGCGTCGCAAATCAGGGAACGATCTTCGGGTGTGGCGGCCTCGGCGGCGTGGGCTCGAGCGTGTCTGTGTGCTGGGGCGGAGCATGCCATTCAGCATCAGGTGGCTCTGGCGGGCTTGGAGGGGGCTTCTGGACCCCGAACAGCTGGACAACGATCAATTACCAGCAGCAAGGCTCGCCCGGCGCCACAGGCGAAGTCAACAGCCGGCCTTCCTCTGGCTATCCAGGCGACAACGGCAGCGACCTGTACGGGGGCGACGGTGGCAATGGCGGTGCAGTTGGCCAGGTTGGTGAGGCGGGCGGTAGCGAGAGAGCCTACGGCAGCTATGACTGGTACAACAACACGTGGCCTGGGCCTGGCGGTGCTGCTGGCAACTATCTGGACGGCAATGCATACGTGACATGGATTGCAACTGGCACGCGGCTGGGCAACGTGGTTTAAGGAAGGCACATGTACATAGACAAAGAAACCGGCGAATGGGGGCTGCTGCCCTGGCAGATCATGGAGCGGCATCCAGACACCATCTGGCCCAGCCCATTTGTGCCGCTGGCGCGTTACGAGCTGGTCGTTGATGTTGCGCCACCTGAGCACGACCAGGACACGCACAAGGGTGTCCAGACCGATCCGCTGCTGACCGAGGGCGAGTACCAACAGCAATGGATGATCGTCAAACTGGATGCGGCCGAGCTGAAGGCACGGGCCGATGCACGTGCTCGTGCTGAAAAGGAGGCGCGCGACGCTGCAAGGGTCAGCGCGACGAAGCGGCAGGTGCTGCTTTCGCTGTTTGACTTGGCAGGAATCCGGGAGGACGCAATCCTGGCCGCAATCAACGAAATTGAGGACGAGGGGAGGCGCTACCGCACATTGGTGGACTGGACGGGGGCGGCAAGCATCGAGAGTGACAGCGCGACCGTGGCGCAACTGGCGCAAGCACTGGGCATTTCCGAGCGACTGCCTGAGCTGTTCGCTTATGCGGTGAGGCAGTAGAAAAAAGACGGGCGACCCGGCCAGGTGCTACGAACACCAGGTCGAGCCCCGAACCGCAGAGCAAGCCTGCAAGCCCGGCGAGGCCCGCCACCCTGTACAGAGTGCGCGGAGCATACCGGATTTCACATACGGAAAAAGGCTTGCAATGCAGGAAATACGCTGCGGCTCCTGCCGCCGCAAACTTGGTGAGGGAATCTTCTCTCGCCTTGTTATCAAGTGCCCCAGGTGTGGGGCCATGAATCAGCTGAGCGCCGTGAGCGCCACATCAGCGCCCCCTGGAGGGCCTACAGCTGAGATAAATGACAAATCCCATCATTCCCTGGATAGGCGGCAAGCGCCGCTTGGTCGACCTGCTGCTCAAGCGGTTTCCGGCCCATAGCTGCTATGTGGAGCTTTTCGCGGGCGGCGCGGCCGTCTACTTCGCCCGCCACCCGGCCGACGTCGAGGTGTTGAACGACGTGAATGGCGACCTGGTCAATCTTTATCGCGTCGTCACACACCACCTGGAGGAGTTCGTCAGGCAGTTCAAATGGGCGCTGACGAGCCGGCAGGTCTTCAAATGGCTGCAAGAGACCAGGCCAGAGACGCTTACGGATGTGCAGCGCGCGGCCAGGTTCTTCTACCTGCAGCAACATTGCTTCTCTGGGAAAGTCAGCGGCCAGACGTTCGGCACGGCAACCACGGCGCCGTCGATCAATTTGCTCAGGATCGAAGAAACTCTGTCAGCTGCGCATCTGCGCCTTGCGGGCGGCACATACGTCGAGCAGCTCGATTGGGCGGCGTGCATTGACCGCTACGACCGGCCGCACACACTCTTCTACGCTGATCCGCCCTACTGGGAGACTGAGGGGTACGGCGTGCCGTTTCCTTGGGAACAGTACGAGCTGATGGCGGCCAAGCTCAAAACGATCAAGGGCAAAGCAGTGGTCAGCATCAATGATCACCCCGCGATCCGAGAGTGCTTCAGGGACTTCGACATGGAGGCTCTCAAGCTGGACTACACCGTGGGTGGGGGCGCCAATCGTGTCGAGCGCGGCGAGCTGGTCATCTACAGCTGGGACCGGGAGGCAGAGCCCGCTGGGCTCTTCTAAAACATGCGGTGCGCTGAACTCCCCAGGTAGGGCAGGTCGATGCGCCATTTGGTCTGTGCGGCTTCTGCTGCATCCCGTACAGCATCTTTAGCCGCCTCGGTCAGATCAGCTTCAGTGTTCAATGACAGTTGCCAGTTGCTCTGTGTGACACCAGCAGACTCGACAATTTCAATCTCTTCGTAGATCGTACCGAGCTGCCCCAGCGTACGGTTGTCGTCCTGCAGGAGTGAAATGATCTTGAGCCTCAGTTCGTCTTTCGTCAGTGTTTCAAGCATGGGATGCTCCTTGTGTGAAAGCAACGATGATGCCGTCACGACAAGGCCAACGGCAGTTTTCTAGGCGTGCAATTCTCTTGCACGGTTGGAAACAGCTTCGGTGGTCATTTATCTCAGCTCATGAGGCAAATTTATCGCGGCGCGCTTCACGCTGGCCCAGGCGCTGAGCCTGTTTGCGCGCCAGGCGGGGCTGCAGCTCACCTACTCCTCCGAACTGGTGCAGGGCCGGCAGGCCCCGGCGCTCAACGGCAGCCACGATGTGCGCCAGGGCCTGGCGGCATTGCTGCAGGACAGCGGCCTGCAGGGCCGCATCGAGGGCGGCACGCTGACGCTGCTTCCCGCTGCGGCCAACGCGCCTGAGAATGCGCACCGCCTGTCCGAGATCACCGTGACGGCCGGTGACCAGTATGTGAGCCTGCTGCCCGCACCCTACGCCGGCGGGCAGGTGGCCAAGGGCGTGCGCCTGGGCGTGCTGGGCAATACCGGCAACATGCAGGCGCCGTTCAGCACCACCAGCTACACGTCCGAGGCCGTGCGCAACCAGCAGGCCGGCACCATTGCCGAGGCGGTGAACCGCGACCCTTCCGTGCGCTGCACCGTGCTGCCGGGCGGCAACGTGGACAACCTCTATATCCGGGGCTTTCCGATCTGGGAAGGCAACTCGGGCGAGATCGCCTTTGACGGCATCTACGGCATTGCCCCCAACTACCGCGTGCGCACCGAGTACGTGGACCGCATCGAGGTGGTCAAGGGGCCCGGCGCGCTGCTGTTCGGCATGTCGCCCAACGGCTCCGTGGGCGGGGTGATCAACATCGCTCCCAAGCGCGCCAACGAAGACGTGGCGCGGCTGACCACGGGCTGGACTTCGGACAGCCTCTGGCGAGCCCACGCCGACGTGGGCCGGCGCTTTGGCGACGAGGCCCAGTACGGCATTCGCGTCAACGCCAGCAAGTACGGTGGCGATACGTCCATGGACCATCAAAACACCGACGGCCATGTGCTGGCCGTGGCGCTGGACTACGAGGTGGAGCGCTTCCGCGCCACGTTGGACCTGCTCTCGCAGGACGAGCGCATCGACGGCGTGGGCCGGCCCATCATGCCCACGGGGCTCACCTCCATGCCTGCTGCGCCGGATGGCCGGCGCAACGTGACCCAGCCCTGGGAATGGTCCAGGAACCGCGAGCGCGCCGTGCTGCTGCGCACCGAGCTGGACCTCACGCAGCAGCTCACGCTGTTCGCCAACATCGGCCAGTCGCGCGCCAATGTGGACCGCATCTATGACTCCGCCCCGCGCCTGACCAGTGCTGCGGGTGCCACCAGCATCACGCCCACCTATGCGGTGTTCGACGTGGACCGCAGCACCATCGACGCGGGCCTGCGCTCGCGCTTTGCGCTGGCCGGTGTCAAGCATTCGGTCACGCTGCAGCTGGCCAGCTACCGCGAGGATTTCCACCGTGCGCTGCAGGCGGGCTCGGCGGTGGCGTCCAATATCTATGCGCCTGTTGCCCATGCGCCGCAAAGCATTGCGCGGCCTTCGGCCATTCCGCGCATTCATGACAACCGCAACACCAGCCTGGCCCTGGTGGACACGCTTTCGCTGCTGCAGGACAGGCTGCAACTGTCGCTGGGCCTGCGCCACCAGGCCATCAAGTCCACCAACTACAACGTGCTCACAGGCGGCACCGCCAATGTCTACGACGAGAGCGTGACCACGCCCGCCGTGGGCGTGGTCTGGCGCCAGGCGCCCAACTGGAGCCTCTACGCCAACTACATCGAAGGCCTGAGCAAGGGCGACATCGCCCCGCCCGCCGCCAGCAACTACGGCGAGGTGCTGCGCCCCTACAAGAGCCGCCAGTACGAAGTGGGCAGCAAGTACGACTTCGGCAGCTTCATGGCCACGGCCGCCCTGTTCAGCATTGAAAAACCCAGTGGCGGCCTGGATCAGGGCGTCTACAAGACCAACGGCGAGCAGCGCAACCTGGGCATGGAGCTGTATGCCTACGGCGAGGCCGCACGCGGCCTGCGCCTGCTGGGAGGCGTGACCTGGCTCAAGCCCGAGATCACGCGCTCGGCCACGCCTGCGCTGGTGGGCAACCGGCCCATTGGTACCTCGCGCCTGCTGGCCAACCTGGGCGTGGAATGGGATGTGCCCGCCCTTGAGGGCCTGACCCTGGTCGGCGACCTGGCCTACACCGGCGCCCAGTTCGTGGACCAAGCCAACCGCCTGCGCATCCCGAGTTGGACACGCACCGACCTGGGCCTGCGCTACGCCACCCGCATCGCAGGCCGCAAGACCACGCTGCGCGCCACGGTGCAGAACGTGGCCGACCGCAAGGCCTGGGCCGGCGTCACGTCCTGGGGTGCCGTCTCGCCGATGATTCCGCGCACCTTCGTGGTGTCGGCTTCGGTGGATTTCTGAGGTCGGCGCGGTGGCTGGGCGGGCCGCGCTCTATGCTTGAGGCATGAACGCAAGCAAGACCCTGCTGATCGTCTACCACTCCATGACCGGCGGCACCCGCCAGATGGCCGAGGCCGCGCGCGACGGCGCAGCGGCCGAAGGCCAGGGCGTGCAGGTGCGCCTGCTGCACGCCTGCGAGGCCGGCCCGGACGATGTGCTGTCCGCCGACGGCTACCTCTTCGCCACCCCGGAAAACCTGGCCGCCATCAGCGGCCAGCTCAAGGACTTCTTCGACCGCAGCTACTACGCGGCGCTGGACCGCATCAATGGCCGGCCCTATGCCAGCCTCATCTGCGCCGGCAGCGACGGCCAGAATGCGGCCCGCCAGATCGCCCGCATCGCCACCGGCTGGCGCCTCAAGCCCGTGGCCGAGCCCCTGATCATCTGCACCCACGCCCAGACCACCGAAGCCATCCTGGCGCCCAAGCAGATTGCCGCAGCTGAGCTGGAGCAGTGCCGGGCGTTGGGGGAGGCGATGGGGGCGGGGCTGGCGCTGGGGGTGTTTTGAGGGTTGCCAGCATCTTGGGTGCCCTACATTTCTTGGTGGCCCGGTCGCCCGGTGTGGCTCAGCCGAACAGGCGCGACCAGAATCCGCCTTTTCCACCCACCTGCTGCCGGGCTCCCTGCATGTGGGCGCGTATGCCGAGCAATTGGGCATCGTCCGGATCGTGGCGCAGGGCGATCTCGACCAGTTCAGGCTGAAGGTGCGAGGCCTTGAGCTGGCCCAGGGCCCTGAGGGCGGTGACCTTGTGCGCATGAACGAAGCTCATGCTGCGAACTTCCCATTGCGCTTGCTGTTGCTGAGACGAAAGCTGCGCATAGCGGCGCTCTGCTTCGGCCACGATGTCGAGGACGTCCTGGTGGTGGCTGGTCTCGTTGAGATAGGCGCACGCGGTCTGCGCGCAGTCCAGATACAGGCCGGTGTCAAGCGCGTAGTCCTCCATCAGCAGCAGGGACAGGTCGGTGGCTTGCTTGCGGTTCCCCAGTTGCCGATAGGCATGGCGCAGGTTTTCCAGCAGGGCCTGGAAACAGGTCTGCTGCAGCCCGGCTTCGAGGACGGCGGCCGCCTGCTCGTACTGTTCCTGCGCGTTGTACAGCACGCCCAGGTTGTTGCAGCACATGGCATAGGTGTGGATGTCCAGCGCGGCGGGCGCGGCCTCCTGGCCGTTTGCCGGCGTGCCGGCGCTGGCGAAGCGCTCCAGACAGCGTTCGTAGAGTGTGGTCTGCAGGCGCTCGATTTCCTGCAGGGCTGCTGCATCCGTGTCGGGGCGCTTCCACTTGCCCACGGTCACGCCGGCCGTGTAGTAGTCGGGTGCCGCCGGGCTATCAGCCAACTCGGGATAGGAAAAGATGCTGCGCCAGGGCACGGCATGCTCCATCTCGAAAATGCGGGCTTGCAAGTCCGCCTGGGGCTGCAAGGCATGAGACTTGCGGTAGGCGGCCAGCGCGGGCTCGGGTTCGTCCAGCCAATAGTGGGCACTGCCCAAATAGCGGTGTCCATAGGCATTGCCTGGTGACATTGCCAGTGCGCGCTGCGCCCATTCGCCGACCTGGCGCAATGCCGCACTGCGGTCCTCGGTGAATTGGTCACTGGAATCGAGATACACCAGGCACAGCATCAGCCATGACCATTCGCTACCCTGGCCTGATTCGGCAGTGGCCCGAATGCTGGCCAAGAGGCTGGCAATCGCTTCATTGTCCAGATGGCTGAAAACCGTGGTGCCAGACCATAGCGCATGCATTCGCGCGTGGTCGCCCTGGCTGAGGGCATGCATTCCTTGGGAAATCAGTCGTTCCATGGTCTGTTGGGAATATTGTGGGAGGCGCCATCGTATCCGCTGTGTTTGACAGGAGGATGGGGCACCACTCAATGGGAGCGATAAGACGCCCGTGCAGACAATGTCTGAACAACAGGTCAAAGCCCCGTCAACTGCGGCAATGCCTTCTCGCAGGCCTTGCGGCACAGGTAGCGCAGGTCCTGTTCACCATCTTCACTGCGCAGGTAGCCGGCGCCGGCGGCGTTGATGTTCCATTCATAGACCTTGCCCGAGCGCAGCAGCCGTCCGCTGAAACTGCAGGGCAGGATGATGGATTCCTCGTGGAAGCTGCCAGCCGAGACTTGCTTTGCCGTCGCGAAATAGCGGGCCACGTCGGTGGCGTCCAGGCTGACTTTCTCGCAGCCCATGGTCTCGCCCGTGCCTACGGAACGGGTGACCGGGCCGATGACGGAAATGGGCGCCGCCTTGGCCGCGTGTTTGTGCGTGGGCGTGGATGTGGATGTAGATGAGGCCTGCAGCGGCGCATGCAGGCACAGCATCACGGCAGCCCAGGCGGCAATGCGCAGGCTGCGAGAGGGATTGTTGAAAAGCTGGCTGGATGGCATGGCTCAGGCTCCCGTGAAGATGTAGCGCAGCAATTGGGCGCCTTCGGTCGCTTCCTTGCGGGCAATGGCGCCGTGGGAGTAGACATCGGACAGCAGCTTGAGCTTGTAGTGGTCCACCAATTGCTGGGTCAGCCATTTGGTCTGGAACAGCTGCGATTGGGTGGGCGCCTCGTAATCCTTGGTCGATGGCAGGAAGCGGCCCACCACCTCGATGCCCACGGAGTCGCTGTTGGCCGGATAACGCAACGGATAGGCCTTTGTGTTCTCGTGCGATGACACATTCTTGGCCCGCTTGCTGAAGCTCAGGCCCTTTTGGTGCAGCAGGGCATTGATGTTCTTGAGTTCCGTGGGATCGCAGGTGCTCTCGTTGACGCAGCGCGGCTGAAGAATTCCCACATGCCAGCAGATGCGCTCAAGGCTGGCCGTCTGGTAGATCTTGCCGTCCTTCTCGATCAGAAAGTGCGCCCCCGTCTTCTGGCCGCTCTTGTAGGCATTGAGCACGCTGGCGGCCGTGGACGAGTCAGTGCGGTGCAGCACGATGGAGGTGACGGACAGCAAGGCGCCGTGCTCTATGGACGGATAGGTCTTGACTTCGACGCTTTTGTCTACCATCAATCCTTTTTCGATAGTGGCCAATTATTTCTCCCTCTTTATTCCGACTGGTTGGTTGCGGCTGGCTGGAAAACCGGCACAGCATACAGGTTTATTAGATAGAAATAATTCGAAATGTACGACAGACTTTGTTGATTGAAATATGTTGAAACAATTGACTTGGGTTCATGAAGGATTGATGAATCGCAGAAATGTCCTGCATTCCGTCACGCCCAGTGGCAGCGAAGTGCACCGGCCTGCGCGGTGACCCATGAAAGCGCCGCAATTGGATGCGCCGGCAGCAGACCAATGGCAAGGTCGAGAAGTTCATTCAGTGGATGCTTCGCGAATGAGACTATGGCTGGGCGTACCTGAACTCAGCCGAGTGGACTAATGCCTTTTCTATCTGGCAGCACCTACAACAGGCAGAGATTGCACAGCGACATCGGAGGCGTCGTCCTGATGTCCAGGCTCAAATCTGCAAACAACCTATTGTCGGTTCACGTCTAGTTGTATTAGATAAATTTCGCCTTGCAAGCCGCAGGTGCAGTCCTGGATATGGTGCCGGTACCTGATATCCAGTCTGTCAAGGACGCTTTCGCAGGCCGGGAAGTTGCATCCGTGCCTGAGCTTTTGCAGTCGTCTTGCTAACAGGTTTGAAGAAGACCCATCAGCCAGCGCGCAGAACGTCCGGACAGCAGCCATTGGGCGCCATTAAAGCAGCGATCCTGGGCAGAAGGGGCAGCTTGTCCAGCATCATGGCGGCGAGCAAGAGGGCCAGGGCGGCGGCGCCGCGCAGCACGCGGCCTCAGACGGGGAGATTTCGCTTCAGGCAGAACATGGACGGGCCTTTATAAGTATTGGCTTTGCCTGGAAGCCGGTGGTCACCAAGAAGGTTCAGAGATTTCAACGGTTTCTATGGCTGGCTCAGATTGTCCTGGTGTTCCCGCAACGCAGTCTTGGGGTGTCGGCTTTCAGTTATTTCCACCAGCCGGCCGCCAGCACTGCTGCCATGGTGCTGGCCATGCCGGCCCATTGCGTGGCCCATGGCCCGACGGTGAAGCGGGTCAGGTCTACCAGCAATATCATGGCCGGATAGATAAAGGAAAGTGCGGCAGGCTGGATCGGGCACGCACCGCATCCGGCACGCGAAGTATCCGTGCCGCCCCTCTGCGTAGAGATCGTGCGTAGAGCCACATTCAGCGGGAGAGCAAGATGAAGAGATGCACGTGGGAGGGCATGGTGAAATGTGCATACGGTACAAGGCGCTTGCCATAACCTCGTCGCCCCGTGAAATCAGTTGTCCTATTGTTGTGCCCGGCGAACTGAGGCAGTGCACCACCATATTTGCGGCAGATGCCCATGTCATTGGCTGGCCTGAAAGTGAGATGTTGTATCTCTTCGTCGATCGCACCGATCGTATTCATAGAGAATCTCTTTCATCAACATGACCTCAACATGACCATCTCCATGAGGGACGTGAGATGCATGGTCGTGCCATTCGCCCTCGATACCCCCACTTCGCCTTTGGTAAGGAAACGATGAGTGAATGGGGCTTGCATTGCATTCGTGCTTGTGGCACCCACAGTCAAGGCTATAGATTGTATTGTGGTGAGTGAGTGCTTATTTTGCATGTTGAATAATTATTGGCTTGCTAACTGTTTGTCCAGGGAAAAAATGGGGGTTTGCAAAAATCTTCATACCGAGTTAGGCTTGTCGCCTCGACGCAGTTGAGAAAAATACGACAGAGCAATGATGCTTGTTCGGTGTCTTAAGTGAGTGTGCCAAATAATTTTTGAAACTCAGTGGGAATGGTATATGGGAAAATATACTGAGCGCATGAAATGAAAGGAGTTGAAAAAATTTAGTCGGTGTGGTTTTAAAATTATTGTACTTGAGGAGATTTCCGTAATGAAGATTGCATATGTTGGTTGTGCGGTAGTTTTTGCTTCTTTCTTGTCGTCGAATGCATTGGCGGAAGGGTGGATCGGTTCCACGTCCAATACCTATACCGATGGCGCTCACATAGAAGGATGGGCGTGTAATCCGGCAACGCCTGGCGTTTCCGGATGGGTTCACTTCTGGAGCGGTAGTGCAGATAATAAATTCCTAGGTGCTTTGCATGCAAATATCCCACGCGAGCAGGCGGTAGGAAATATATGCGGAGACTCCGGTGTGCACGGTTTCAGTGGAACTCTGGATGTGCCATATGCCGAACGTGATGGGAAAAGGCATAAAATCGTAGCCTACTTCATCAACGAAAATGGACAGCCACCGTTGTTGCTGCAAAACCATGCCTATATGTGGCTGGATGGCGGATATACGTTGCAGACAAGAACTGAGTGTAATGGAGCCAATCCTGCGCCGGGGCATTGGGTCAAGAAAGCTGTTGGCGGAAAGTGCACACTGCACAGTAGTGTAGGCGGTATCACGTGGGCTCTGAACACGACACATGCCTTCATCAGCAATGCGCCCTCGGGCTACCAGCTTGAGGCCTGTGAGCCAGGTCCTGCCGGATGGACGACTCTGAGCACAAACCCCTCATCCTCCAATTGCATGAGGATTGATCCTTATGCGAACATTGTTACCAGCCCCAGCTACATCATCAAGAAAAATTGATGATTGACAGTTTCCGGTTGATCTGGTTTCCTTAAAATCCGTGGTAACTTCAGGATCTTGGGGCAAAGACCTTTGTCTCTGATCCTGCAGTTACTCTATTGCACGAATTTCGCAGGGTGCATGCTATTCCGCACGGTAAATTTGAACTCTCTCGTCTATTTTGAGAATCCGCTATTGGGGTAGTGGATTTCTCTTGACGAGGATGATGGTTTTGGGGTTTTGATGTCGATCATGTTTTTCCGATCAGGCCGAAAACGATTCTGATCCTGCTCCGGAAAACCTGGGCGTTCGCACCAGATTACGTTCGGCTTGTTTGCGCTGGACCGTTAGGACTGGCCCGTGAGCCGGTGCCCCAGCACCGCCACCACAATGCAGCCCATCCCGACCCACTGCGCCGCCGACGGCACGGCGCCAAACCAGGCCAGGTCCACCAGCAAGGCCATGGCGGGGTAGACGAAGGACAGTGCCGCAATGGCGGGCGCCGGCAGCCGCTGGAATGCGGCATACATCACCGTGTACATGAAGGCCGTATGGACCAGTCCCAGGGTCAGCACCATGGAGGCGGCGCGCGCTGACAGCAATTGAGGGCTGGCTGCGGCGATATGGGTGAGCAGCGGCAGGGCCCACAGGCTCAGCACCAGTCCGCCCGCCAGCATCTGCAGCATGGCGATCTGGGCCGAGGGCATGTGGCCCAGGCGGCGCGTGGCGACCGTGGTGCCTGCGTAGAGAGCGGCGGCCAGCAGGGCCAGGGCGACGCCTATCCAGGCGCCTGTTCCAGCATGCGATGCATCCATGCCATCCAGCCCGACCAGGCCGCTGCTCAGCGCCACCCCCTGCAGGGCCAGCAGCAGCCAGGGCAGCTTGCGGCGTTCGACGGGCTCGCCCTGCAGCGCCGACAGGGCCAGCAGCATGAAGGGCTGCACGTGGTAGACCACGGTGGCCACGGCGATGGAGCTGTAGTGGTAGGCGCTGAAGAGGGCGACCCAGTTCAATACCAGGGCGATGCCGCCGCCAGCCAGCCACAGCCATTCACGGCCTTGAGGGGCGACCCATTCGCGCCGCCAGGCCAGCCACAGGCCCAGGCCCAGTGCGCCCAGCACGCAGCGGGCGAATACGACCAGCAGCGGCGGCAGCGCGCTTTCCACGACGAGCAGGCCGATGGTGCCCGACAGCGCCATGGCCAGCAGCATGCGCCAGGTGCCGCCCTGGCTGGTTCGGGGCCGCGTGGTTGAGGTTGCAGAGGTGAGGCTGGGGCTGTGGGACATGGTGTCGATTCCTTGGCGCGCTTCGGTATGGAGCGCATGGCCGTATCTTGCGGACCTTGCAATCAATCAACAATCCATGAGTCATTCAAATTAATATTGCCTGCCATGCAACAAAGACCGGAGTAGCGCCTTGCCCGATACCGCCATGCCCCTGGATGAAATGCTGGTCTTCGCCCGTGTGGTGGAGCACCAGAGCTTTGCGGGCGCGGCCCGGCAGCTGGGGCTGACGACCTCGGCCGTGAGCCGCAGCGTGGGGCGGCTGGAGGCGCATTTCGGGCTGCGGCTGCTGCAGCGCACCACGCGCTCGCTGTCGCTGACCGAGGCGGGGGCAGAGATCCATCAGGCCTGCCTGCGGCTGGTGGAGGATGCCCAGGCCGTGCAGGCGCTGGCCGGCCAGTTGCGCCAGCAGCCGCGCGGGCTGCTGAAGATCAGCGCGCCGGCCGTGCTGGGCGATCTCTGGCTGTCGCCACTGCTGCCGGGTTTTTGCGCGCGCTGGCCCGAGGTACAGGTGCAGGTGGACATGACGGACCGCATGGTGGACCTGGTGGCCGAGGGGCTGGACCTGGGCCTGCGCATCAGCGTGCCGGGCCAGATCGCGCCTGGGCTGGTGGCGCGGCCGCTCAAGACCATCCGCTATGTGCTGGTCTCCACGCCCGGCTACCTGGCGCGGCATGAGGCCATCGGTGCGCCTGAGCAGTTGCTGGCGCATCCCTTCATCAGCCTGGGCTACGGCCAGTTCCAGAACGAGGTCGAATTGCGTTCGCAGCGCGCTGGGCACCAGCCGGCTGCGCCCGCTACGCGTCTGCTGGTGAATACGCCCATCACCATTGCCAGCAGCCTGGGCATCATCCAGGCGCTGCAGCAGGGGCAGGGCATCGGCGTGGTAGCGGACTTTGCGGCGCAGGCGGCGCTGCAGGCCGGGCAGCTGGCGCCCGTGCTGCCGGGCTGGGCGCTGTGCGGCAAGTACGCGCCGCGCGTGGTGCATGCGGTCTATGCGCCCACGCGCCATGTGCCGCTGAAGCTGCGGGCGCTGATCGACTACCTGGTCGAGGTGGAGGGTGACGGCGCCACGGCCCCCGCCACCTAACCCATGCGCCTTCGCAGCGCCGCGCTGGCCCAGTCCACGGCCACGGACAGCGCCAGCATGGCGATGATGACGGTGCTGGCCTGGGCATAGTGGAACAGCGACAGCTCGAAGTACAGCAGCTGCCCCAGCCCGCCCGCGCCCACGAAGCCCAGGATGGCGGCCATGCGGATGTTCATCTCCCAGCGGTACAGCGTGTAGGCCAGCAACTGCGGCGCGGCGCCGGGCAGCGTCGCGTAGAGGAAGGCCATGGCGCGGCCGCTGCCGGACAGGCGCAGCGCTTGGGTGGGGGCGGCGGGCTGGTTCTGCAGGGCCTCGGCATACAGGCGCCCCAGCACGCCGGCCGTGTGCAGCGCCAGCGCCAGCGCGCCTGCGAACGGGCCCAGGCCCACGGCCAGGGCGGTGATGGTGGCCCAGACCAGCTCGGGCACGGAGCGCAGCACGTTGAGCACCAGGCTCCAGGGGGCGCGCCAGCGCGGCAGCGCCAGCAGCAGGCCCAGCACGGCCGCCAGCAGGGTGCCGACCACGGAAATGGCCAGCGTCTCCCACACGCCCACGGCCACCTTGCGCAGCCATTCGGCGCTGGTGTCGGGCGGGAAGAAGCTGATGACGAATTCCAGCATGGACCGGCCCGCCGCGCCGGTGAACAGCGAGGGCAGGTCCATCTCCAGCATGGCAAAGCTGGCGGCTACGCCCAGCGCCAGGGCGGCGCAGGCGAGGGCGCTGCGCCAGCCCCAGGCGCTGGCACGCGCGGCGGGTGGCGTGTCCAGCGCGCGGCGCAGGCCGCGCGAGAGCAGGTCGGCGCCCCAGACCAGCAGCATGAAGGTCAGCAAGATGGTGCTGGCCTCGCCGCCGTTGAGCATCTTCATGGCCTGGTCCATGAGCTGGCCCAGGCCGCCCGCGCCCACAAAGCCCATGACCACCGAGGCGCGTATGGCGCACTCCCAGCGGTAGACGGTGTACGAGGTCAGCTCGCGCGCGGCCTGGGGCAGCAGGCCGTACAGCATGGCCAGCGGCCGGCGCGCGCCGGCCTGCGCCAGGGCACGCGCGGGTGCGGGGTCGGCCGATTCCAGGATTTCCGCATAGACCTTGGCCAGCATGCCGCCATAGGTCAGGCCCAGGGCCAGCACGCCAGCGGCCGGCCCCAGGCCGAAGACGCGCACGAAGACCAGGGCCCAGACCAGCTCGGGCACGCCGCGCAGGATGGTGAGCAGGCCGCGCGTGACGGGGTTGAGCGCCCGCCGCTCGCGCGCGGCGCCCGTGACCAGGTAGGCCAGCGGCACGGCCAGCACAAAGGCCAGGGCCATGCCGGCTGTGGCAATGGCCAGGGTCTCCAGCGTGGCGCGGCCCAGGTAGCCGAGGAAGTCGCGCCCGGTTTCGGGCGGCAGGAAGGTGGCCAGAAAGCGGCTGATGACCTGCAGGTTGCCGGGATCGAACAGCGCGCCCAGGCTGAAGCCCGCGCCCTGGAACAGCGGCCACAGCACGACGGCGGCCAGCACCAGGGCGCCGAGGCGGCGGGGCGCGGCGGGATCACGCAGCGCGTGCAGATCGGAACTCAACGGCATGCGGATGCGGACAGCGGTGCGGCAAAGGCGGCGGGCGCGGGTGTCCACGCAGGGCGGGAGGGATCATCGCCAGCATGCTCGGACCCATACAGCGCACGCAGGTGTTCCTGCGTGACTTCTGCCGCCGGCAGGTCGAAGGCGATGGCGCCATCGCGGATGCCCACGATGCGCGCAAAGCAGGCCAGCGCCAGGTCCACGGCATGCAGGCTGGCCACCAGGGTGGCGCCGCGCGCGGCGGCTTCGTGCACCAGCAGTTGCACGGTGGACAGGGCCAGGGCCGGGTCCAGCGCGGCCACGGGCTCGTCGGCCAGGATCAGCTCGGCCTGCTGGTAGAGCACGCGGGCAATGCCCACGCGCTGCAGTTGCCCGCCCGAGAGCTGGTCGCAGCGCGCGAACAGCTTGTCTGCCAGCTGCACGCGGGCCAGGGCCTCGCGCGCGCCAGCGGTGTCCTGTGGGTACAGCAGCGAGGCCAGCGCCTTCCACGCCGGCCACCGGCCCAGGCGCCCGGCCAGCACGGCTGTGACCACGCGCTGGCGCGGCGGTATGGGCGGCGCCTGGTGCACCGTGCCGATGCGCGCGCGCAGCAGCCGGGGTGCGCCCGCGCTGGACGCAGGCACCTCGTCGCCCAGCACGCTGCGCCGGCCCTGGCTGGGCGCCAGCGCCGTGCCGATGACGGACAGCAACGTGGTCTTGCCCGCGCCCGAGGGGCCGATCAGCGCAATGGCTTCGCCCTGGCGTGCGGCCAGCGTCACGCCGCGCAGCGCAATGCCGCCGCCGGCGTGGGTCAGGCCCACGCCTTGCAGTTCAAAGCTCATGGATTGCGCCTGCCGCGGCTTACTTGAGCAGGCCGGCCGACTTGGCGGCGGCCTCGATGCCTTCGTAGTTCGAGGCCTGGGTGGGAATGAAGCGCGCGGCACGCTGCAGCTCCAGGATGGCCTTGTGCTCGGGCTTGGCCGGGTCCAGCGCCAGGAAGGCGTCGGTCAGCTTCTTGACCAGGGCCGGGTCCAGGTCGCCGCGCACGGTCCAGTTGTAGTCGAAGTAGGGCGGCGTGGTGGCGAACACGCGCACCTTGCTGGTATCGACCTTCTTGCTCTCCACCAGCTTGTCCCAGACCGATGCGTTGAGCACGCCGGCCTCGGCCTTGCCTGCAGCCACGAAGGCCACGGTGGCGTCATGCGCGCCGGAGAAGGCCACGGTCTTGAAGTCCTTCTCGGGGTTGATGCCGTCCTGCTGCAGGAAAAAGCGCGGCATCAGGCTGCCCGAGGTGGACGAGGGCGCGCCAAAGGCAAAGCTCTTGCCCTTGAGGTCGGCCAGGGTCTTGATGGCGGGGTTGGCCGTGATGAACTTGGAGGTGAACCTGGCGTCTTCCTCGCGCTGCACGATGGGGATGGCCGTGCCGTTGGTGCGGATCTTGGTCTGCACGAAGGTGAAGCCGCCCAGCCAGGCCAGGTCCAGCTTGCGCGTGGCCAGCGACTCGACCACGGCGGCGTAGTCGGTCACGGGCGTGAACACCACCTTCATGCCGGTCTGTGCCGAGAGGTACTTGCCCAGCGGCTCGAACTTGCGCTGCAGCTCGGTGGGGGCTTCATCCGGGATGGCCGAGACGCGCAGCACGGCGGGTTCGGCGGCCAGCGCAGGCAGGCTGGACAGGGTGGAGGCGGCCAGCACGCAGGCAGCCGCCTGGCGCAGCGCCGAGCGGCGCGCAGGAATGTGGTTCATGGATGGGCTCCGTTCAATCAGCCACCGCCGTCCGGATACACGGCGGTTTAATAAGGCGCCCGGGGTTGACACGGGCGCCGAAGGTACAAGGGCGGTACACCGACCGCTGAGGCTGCATTGTAGGGAGCGGGCTTTTCCGTTGGGGAGCGTCAGGC
>Ga0067045_1004000_pt1 | contig 27147 bp, 17 predicted proteins | sample TerdegcTABiofilm_FD_59184 | JGI IMG/M metagenome (GOLD analysis project Ga0067045, IMG submission 59184) | Combined Assembly of (Gp0054472, Gp0054536) Wastewater bioreactor microbial communities from Singapore -Terephthalate degrading... | reverse complement strand
CTCCATGGCGGAAGTCAGTTTATATTTGCGTGAAAACATATCTCCACCGCAAAACTTAGCTAACGATAAAAGCTGTTTACCGGTTTTGTAACTTGTCTTTGAAAAACTTAAGATGATCGGCATAGCGCATCCAGGGAAATACGAAAAGAAGTTCAGAAACGTAGTAGCCGGCGGTTTCTCTCCATTAGGACCGAACTTAGTTTCATCAATAACTTTCGGATCAGACGGATCGGATGATTTCCAAACAACCGCTCCCGGCTCAAACGAACTCAAGAAATTCGGATCGTCTTTCTTCCTCGGGTTAAACCGAATGAAATTCTTAAACATGAATACCGGAATGAATTCCTGCGATAAAATTTCTTTGGTCAACGAGTTGATCACCGATCCGATTTTAAGCCCTTCAATCCCTTCGGATAACTCAGGCGATAAAGCCTGAATCAGTTTAGCTCGAGGGATAATCAAATCCTCATGATCGATTTTCTCTTCAAACCCACGTTGCGGTTTACTGAAATTCACCAGGGCCCCCGCTGTGTTTGTTTGATTGCGTTCTTGATTAGTTTTTGCTTCTTCTTTTACACTTCTCATAACATGCCTCCTTAATAGTTAACCTTTAAGCATATAACCTGATTGATGGTTTCAAATAGTACGTTATAAAATCCGGTATCTCGATGCAGTTCTCGATACATTCACTTGCGAAACTCGAAAGGCTCTGCGGCATGACAGTTGTCTTGATAAGATCCTCACGACCCTGCTCATGTAAAAAGTCAAATAATTTTTCCATGTTTTCCTGCCTGCAACTGGCATACAAGCGGGGTTTCTGAATCTGAGCGTACCCAATACCGGCATATTTCGCTGTGGATATAGCTGAATGCGATTCGAGAAACTCAATCAATAAAGCTTCAGCGTTATCGAATTCAGCCTGAGCCTGTTTCAGTTCATCTTTAAGGTTATTCAGTTTCTCCTTTGCGAATTTAAACTGAACAACCAAATCCCGTTCTTTTGTTTTGTCCATAAAATTCACCTCCTAAAAATTATGTGTTATAATTTGCTGTTACGCTGAAAATCACCACCTAAAAAATCTGTGTTATAATTTGCTGTTACGCTTTCGCTAACCTTATAAATATGTGTTTGCCTTGAATTAAAAGAACCGGCTGGTCTTTATGCCAAACTGGTTTCCCGCAAATCTGCGGATTGTAATAATGATCTGCTCCATCCGTGATATCTAATATCTCACCGCAAAACTCAATCTTGCAGATTAAATCAAATACCGTTTTCCAAACCTTGAATTCCTTTAAATTACCGAACCTGAACGCCTGAGCTTTTTTGAATTGCGAACTGTCGGGGTATGCCGAAAACTGCTTGTTTTTAGTGAAAACCTCGTATAAATCTTTGCATTTGAAATACGCCGGTCTTTTTACTCGATTCTGCCCGACGTTAATAATCGCCTGAGCGTTTCTTGCGATCTCAAAATAATCATCGGATGACATATCAACTTCAGCGAAAACAATATCCGCTACGGTCTTTAATTTTAAAAACTGATTCATAACTTTTTCCTTTCCAGCTGTTGTTAAAAAATCTTTAACTTCATCTATACTTCTACAAACTGCCGAATACCCACCGGCAGATTTAATCTTCTCAAGCGCATGAGCTTGAATCCGAGTCGGTTTATTTTTGCCAACCTTAAGCTCAATTGCGTAAAACTTGCCCTCAATACATAAAATCAAATCAGGTATACCTGAAGTCCAGCGGTCTGCGGTTTTATACAGCCACACATTCGGGTATTGGTCTTTTATGTACCGGATAACCTTTTCTTTTAGCTGTCTTTCCGACAATGCCATAAACGATATCCTGTAAACTTTGTTTTTTATGAAGAACATCGAGCAACCGCTGATCAATGGTATCTTTTGCGATTATGTAAATGTATAAACAGCTTTCCTTCTGCCCAATACGATGAATGCGGTCTCGTGCTTGAGCATGAGCTTCGTATGAATAATCCAAAGAATAAAAAATCATGGTTTTGCAGTTAATGAATGTAAGTCCATGAGCCGCTGAACGTGGATGCGCTATTAAATAACGAACCTGATTAGTCTTGAATTTTGAGATAGAATCTTCCCGATCTTTCGTTTCCGAATATAGAGTGACAACCTGATCTGAACCGTATTTCTTTGATATGAATTTTTGGATAGATTCAACTTCATAATGGAACTGAGTCCAGATAATAACCGGCTGGTTTCCGAGTTCTTCGAGTATTTCTTCCAGCTCATTTAATTTAGAAGAATTACCAATTTCAGCGACGCCACCTGATTCAGTATAGAAAAATCCCGATGTCGCTTGCCGGAGTTTCATCAGCTTAGTCAATACAACAGGTGCTGTGATCTCCTCGTCATCAATCTCAGCGACCAAATGCCGTTCCATGTCTTTATATGCTTTTATCTCTTTAGGATTAAGCTCGATTTCCCGAATCTGATCGATTTTATCCGGTAAATCCAATGCGTCTTCTTTCTTAATCCAATGAGTAAACGGAGCAATCTTTGACATAAGGACCTGCCTGTTATAGGAATTAATCGCATATTTCCATCCTTTGCTCAGAAAATTCCTCATTTCACTTTTATTGATATACTGTCCCTGAACATGAAGAGTTTTTCCGTTTCGTTCCATATGAAAATATTTGTTGCGGAACGCATAAAATGAGGTGTGGAGTATTCCCGGCCGGACAAAATTCATCTGTCCCCATAATTCAAGTTCACTGTTTGGCATAGGTGTACCGGATGCGACTATGCGGTAAGGAAAGTACTCGGCCAAAGCGATAAGTGTTTTTGTGGTTACGCTACTGTGATTTTTAAGACGTGAACTTTCATCCAGCACACACATGAAATCATAAGAACTGATAAGATCCTCAATGGCCGGCAAATTGCGTTTTGATATAAGAGCTTCGTAATTAACGATAACTATATCAGGTACTCTTTGGCCAAGATTCTTAAACGGTACGGATGAAAAATTAGTGAATCTACGAATATCCTCACCCCATGCTGAATTGACAAGCGATAGGGGACATACAACCAACAGTTTAAGTCCGGGACTCAATACCTTATAATATTTATATATCTCAAGACATGTTCTCGTTTTGCCAAGTCCCATATCCCAGAACAAAGCGCAGTTACCGTTATTGTTTATCGCAAATTGAATTCCTGCTTTCTGATGAGAAAATAAACTATGTTCTCCAACATCGGTTGATACATCGATAACCGCTTTGCTCTTCGATGCGAGATAAGCCGCATTCAACCGGACTTTCGGTTTGCCGAATACACATTCAGCGGTTATTATCGCCAGAGCGATGTTCTCCTCGATCTCCTTCTTACTTAAGGTATTATCAAACTCAAATCTGCATAACGTTTTCATATTTAAAATCTCCTTTTCCGATTTGCGCCTTATACTCACAACTTTTTTTCCAAATTTTTCGCAAAAAAAATAAAAATAATTTTCAACAATTCGTAAATCCCTCTTTTTCAAATATATGCCTAATTTGTTTTATATACCGATACACTGTAGCAGGGTGTTTCTTTAGTTCTTTGCAGATGTCATCTATGAAAAAATCACGATGAATGATTTGTTCACAGATTACTTGATGCTTCGGGGAAAGTTTTTTGAATACTTGTTGGTAGTCTAAATGTAATATTCTTTTATCGAGAAGGTTATCTGCCTTTCCAAGAATGTCGTGAAGAGTATGAGAATTTTCCAAAGTAATAGGGCTATCAAGTGATTGACTCTCATAAATAGTTCGCCTTTTTGCCCTATTTCTTCTTTTTTTACGATTAAGAAGAAAATTGCGTAATATTTTTGAGATATAGTTTTTTCTCATTCTGATGTCTTGATTTTCTCGTATTCCAAGCCACATAAGAAGACATTCGTGGAATAAATCTTCCTCATCGTCATCTTTAGTATTCATAAATCGTTTTGCCCAGTACCTCGCTGTTTCAATTTCCCATTTTTCAAAAATCCCTTCATAACTTGAGTTCTTCCTTTGCACACACTCCTCCTTTGTTGAGTTGAAAAAAAGGAAGAACTCAACGCCAATTCTTATTTACCATCTCAATGAGCTTTTGGGCATCCCGGACATGTCACGGACATTGATTTGAAAAAAATGAAAATTTTTTGCGAAAAATTTGGGAAAAAAGTTGTGAGTATATCCATGGAGGTTTTTCACAAATGAACGATAAAAAAGCGGATGAAACAGTAAACTGTATGGATAGGTTCACAAGTATCGTTGCTGATGGTTTATACGAATATCTGAAAGCTAATGGTCTCTTAAAAAAGAATGAATCACGGCAAGAAAAAATAAAAAAAGTGATTGAAGACAATAAACAAATTTTATCCGACCATAAAATATATCCTGTTGATATATATTGACTTGTGAATATATTTGAGTAGGGTTGTGGTTGAAGTAAGGTCAACCTCAAACCAAAAGGAGTTTTTATGAAAAGATGTGCTTTAGTTGTAAGAGTAAGCACAGACCGGCAGGCGCAAAACAAAGAAGGTTCGTTAACCAATCAACTGCAAAGATTGCGAGCGCATATCGATTATAAAACAAATGCTTGTGGTGAAAACTGGCTGGAAAGCGGAACTTACGTTTTAAAAGGAATTTCAGGTAAAGATTCTTTTAGAAGTGCGGAGTTTGCTCAGCTGTTTGAAGATATGAAAACCGGAAAAGTGAATACTATCTTGTGTACCGCTCTTGACCGAATAAGCCGATCCGTTAGGGATTTTCTGAATTTTTTTGAAATCCTTAACAAATACGATGTCGAGTTTGTGTGCCTGAAGCAAAATTATGATACGACCTCTCCACAAGGAAAACTTTTCATCACAATAATGATGGCACTCGCCGAATTTGAACGTGAACAGACATCAGATAGAACAAAAGAAGCTACCCGGGCAAGAGCTGAAAGGGGATTATGGAATGGAGGTCAAATACTTGGATACGATCTTGACCCAAATAGAAAAGGTTACCTGATAGTTAACGAATGTGAAAAAGCCTTAGTTAATTATGCGTTCAATACTTATCTAAAATGCGGCTCAATATGTAAAACAGTTAAACTATTAAACGAAAATGGATATAGAACAAAAGAATATATGTCCCGGCGCAACAAATTCTGTCCTGCTAAAGAATTCGCATTTACGTCTGTACAACATATACTGACGAACTACACCTACATCGGCAAAAAAGAAGTTAATAAAAAGAAGAATAAACTTGCGCAAGAAAAGCTCCATGAAAATGAAAGATATAAGATTGTACAGGCAGTATGGGAACCGATTATTTCCGAAGAAGTTTTTAACAATGTACAACAACTCCTCAAACAAAACTACAATTCAAAACATAATGTAGCCAAAGCGATACGCCATACATATATATTAAATGGTGGTCTGTTGTGGTGTGGTAAATGCGGAAGTGAAATGGAAGGCAGATGCGGTACTGGCAGAGATAACATTAAATACTACTATTACAAATGTAAAAATGATAAATGTGGATTTAAACTCCCTGCCAGTGAAATAGAAAAAGTTCTTCTTCAAGGGATAAAATTAATATCACAGCAACAAGATAAATTAGAAGACATTATAAGAAAAACAAACGAACATTTACAAAATGAGCTTCCTCAGCTTAAACAGCAAAAAGAAGCTCTCGAAAAAGAGCTTCAAAACGTCAATAACACGGCAACAGGGATATTAGCGGAATGGGGTAATGCCAATAATGGAACAGCGGTATTTATAAAAGAAAATCTGGACAAGTTAGCCAAAAGGCGCAAAGAATTGGAGAATGGAATTCACAAAGCCCAGCTTATGATTGAGGAAATAACCAAAGAGTCGCTTGATAAAGATTTCATTATCAACGTATTAAATAAATTTAACGAGATATTTCCCAAGCTGAAACCTTATCAGCAAAAAGAGTTAATAAAGCTGGTACTTTTCAGGTCTGTGCTGTCGGAAAATGACATAAAAATTGCCCTATACGGAAACCTTCCCGATATAGGGCAAATAACTTTATCTGAAACAGATGGCGAATTACGCTCTGTGATATCAACCTGGCTCCCCGGGTGCAACCCTTTTCATAACCGTTCTCTTTCTCCCGCCGTTAAACGAAAACCTATCATATCAACGGGTTATCAAAGAGCACGCCGTTCCCGACATGCCGGAAGCGGCGTTGACCCGGATTTCATCCCTCTGCCTGATTTTTCTACCTCCCTCTTATTGACATTTTGACTTGGTTACCCGACAGGTCATTATTTTCGGCACTTCTGTGTTCGTACCGCAAGTCACGGCTGGCCATCTCCGTTACCTTGGTCCATGTTGTTTGCTTGCAGGAATCGATTCATGTCAGTGAACATGCTGAAGAAAACGGGTTTCCCTGAAAAAGCCAGCGGGGATATTGGACCAACCGCCATGAATGGAAACTCCTGGAGGTTACGGGCTGGGAAACTCTGCGGATCACGGAATGACTGGTACAACTCCAATGAGCGTTTGTCTCCACCCACGAAGTCCCGAAGGCGGTCGAACTCCGTGCCCATGGCGAGCCCGAATCCAAACGCCAGTATTCGAAGTTGCTGCAGAATCTCCGGATCAAGACCTCCGAGCGTTTGGCTAATAAAGAACCATCCCAAACCGTATTTCCGCGTCTCCCTTACTGCGCGACGCAGCAACACCCGTAGCCGCTCGGCCTCAGTATCCTGTTCCAATCGACCGCTGGGGGCATGTCTATGCGCCTCATCAAGAAGAACAAGAACGTTTGCACTTTGCCTTGTTGACAAGCTGGATGTCGATTGGGCAATGAGAACATTCAGCAATTTGCTCAGCAGACGGCGCTCCAGATCTTCGGTCCAGAAACGGTTCTGATTGCCTCGCGCAGATAAGTCGATAACAACCACTGGACGTGACCCTGCTACGTTTGCGGTTCCCATCAAGTCCGATACGATCCCATACAATCGCCGCCTCCCTGGCCCTGCAGCGAAAAGGCTGCAGAGAGGAATCCATTTGTTGTTTAGAACTTCATCCAACCGATTTGTCAGGATGTCCTGCACTCGGTTTTGCAGGCGCACCCGCGGGTCCTTGCTTGGGAAAATGTACTGAATGCTTTGCTGGTCTATGACGGCATTCAGTGCGGCGGTAAGCGCATCGCGACTTCCAGCGTTGGCAAGTGGGAATTGTTGCCGTCCTCCTTGCGTTGCACGCTCCAGAGCATTTCGCACCACTTCCGCTGCGCGCACCGCGTTGTTGTTATGTGTGATGGTTAGCTCCTCACAGAAGCCAAGAGAGATAAGCATTTCCTCAAAGGTGTTCCAATCATCCAATTGAATATCTGCGATTCTATAAACATTAATTGATCGCCCCTGCTGCCTAACAATCTGGTCCAGAGCCAGCCCCTGGTTACCCACGCGCGAACCTGAAAGCTCCAATGTGAATTCACCCTGCGGATCAATAACGAGGATTCCGAGATTGGGGTGCCTGGAGTAGGCACAAAGCATCATTTTTGCCAAGCCGGATTTACCGGAACCTGTCTTGCCAAATACACCAATATGATAGGCCTCTCCCGCGCCGCCGAGCCCCTGGTCGCTGCTCCCGAAGTGTTTGAACCACATGGGATAAAGAATTTCATTGGCGTATGCTCGACCGAGGTAAAAAACCTCAGATCTATATGCCTGCAATAGCTGATCAAGTAGAGCCTGATCGATTCTTGAGACTCTGGTCCCTGTTGCCGGAACCATTCCCAACACTTCTGGCTGAAACCCATCCGTTGTTCTCTTGAATGTGGCACCAACAACGAGGTCTGCCGTTCGCGTGTCCTGTCGGTTCGTGATAGGGGGAATCTCACCTATCCGTTTCACAAGGTTCCGGAACACGGAATCCTCATGCCAACGGTTCTTCAGCTCGATACCAACGATTTGACCAACTGATACAATTGCCTGACCGTTCTGCGTTGCTTGGAAGGCCGAAAGAGCGCCCACCAATCGTTCCTCTGTGGCCTCCTGAAGTAGGTCCAGAGTAAGCTCGGTATTGGTCGACGGGCTGCCAACAACAGCCACGTCTTTGTTGCGGTTATTGGGCATTAAACACCTCCTCGGCCACCTTCTGTTCGATAGTTCTGCAAAAATAGAAGTGTATTCTCAATGTCGGGCGAATTTCCCGCCACATGTTGTGCAACAGCTTGCTCTATGACAGCCACTCCAGAGCCAAGACTCTTAACCATTCTGTCCGCCAGAAACAGAGGATATGGCTCTATCACAGCAGGACTAAAAAACTGCCTTGTGACGCCTTCAAGAACTATTGAAAGCCTTGTATTGCTGGAGGCAATTGAGGAGGGTAACTCCATTCTCAAAGCTGGTAGCCATCCATAGGGTCGGAAGTAAATAACAGATAGGCCGTTCAAGGCCGTCCGTAACTCATCCATGTCTCTCTTTGGACAGTATTTCTCGGGCAAATGGTCAACCTGTTGGCTCGCAGGATCAGCGTTGTCGTGAAGGGGCAGAGGCCGGGTGTATTCGCCTGGATTCAAGATCATCGTCGCAAGCGTCTTTCCATCCACGATCACAGGCGGGTTCAGCATGTTCCCACGAAGGAATTCGTTGCGTGATGTGAACTTCGGCATCGCAACGGTTCTGTCGCTTCTCAGAAGCCCTTTCAATTGATCAAGTATTCCATCGCGCCAACGGGCAAGAAAGTCGTCCGCCAAAGTCTTTGCGCAGTCATTGAGTTTGGTAAGAGCCTGATTTAAATAAATTATCAAGGATGAAAACGAGCCATCAAGCAACACAAGATCATGTGGAGCATCCGCTGCGAGCGTCATCTCCATCGAAACCATCATTCCGCGGAGTACGCTGACCGTGTCGATACGATGCGGCAGACCATCGACCCACATGTCGTGATACGGTTCTGGCCAATGTCTGGTAGCCTCCTTTGACGTACCTTCCACCGCAACAGCCGCTGCCGCGCAAAGGTCCAAGGCCGTGAGGCGATGGACTTGATACGACCCATCTACTCCTACCACCGAAGGCTCTCTCGGGACATCAAGATCGGCCTTCCGACAAATCAAATGATGGTTGCGTGCCTCTGTGTACAGAAGTGCGTGTGAATCCCGCAGCGCCTGCAGATTCTGAGCAACGCCCTCCGCGACCGGTGTAGCTTTGGCCAAGAGGTCACGAACAAGCGCGTCGGGGAGGTCTGCAAATGCTTCCATACGCTTACCCACGCCCTTTCATCATGGCTCTCTTGGGTGGCCAGATCCGATATTGCTCTCGATCATACTCACGATATCCTGGCATCCGCTCTGCCCGACCATAAAGCCATCGTTCTGCAAACAACTTCGCAAGGTCGGAAGCGGACCAATCATAGAAGCATGGCCGGCTGACTTCTCCCCTCAAAAAGGGTATCGCCTGTCGTCCAAGTGGTGCCGCAAAAATCTCGCGTCGTATGCCGTGATAAATCAGGTCTGCAGACAGGCCAATCTTAGAGAGGCACTTCCTAATAACTTCCCGCTTGTTTCGGAACCCACTTCCCCATGCTGCGTGCTTTGCCGTGGGTTCGCAGTGTTCTTCTACGTACGCCCGAATATCGTCATACACTCCGTTTGAAAAATGGAACTCGCCAGACCCTTGAGTGAAGCCAAGACTTGTCCAATACTTCTGGCCATTGACGCTAACTCTGTTGTAAATGGAGGATCGACCCAGTGCCGAAGTTGTCGTAACGAGGACAAGATAGGGTGGACGCGTTTCCTTTCTAATCAGCGATTCCTGTCCGTTATACTTCTTACGAAATGCATTCCGGACTTCATTGCTGCACACGAGCATTGCTATCAGTTTCCCGCCGAGCAAAAATGAATATGGCGGCACGGCCCCAAGCACATAGGCGTCCATCATGTGATAAAGATTCTTGGCTTTCCACTCTTTGTCCCAGCCGATCCACCGGTCACGCGCCTGCATGGAATAAACCGGATCGCCCAGACCGAATAGGCCTATTAGCCTCCCATTGCTCTCGTCAATGACCAGGAACCGCAAGCGTCTTCCATACCCTGCAGAGACAGGGATACTCCAATGCAGACATGCGTAGCGAAACAAGAGCTCGTGCTCAGATTCGGGTTCTACCGGAACGATCTTTGGAGAGATGCTCCGAGGAACGACCTCATGGCCATTCGCAATGTACTGAATGAGCCGATCTTCGTATGGTTTAACTCCGGGGCCTGATTTCTCCAGTTTCTTTTGCGTTGCCAATGTGTTCAGTGCACGAAAGTCATCCTTAGATGGGTCCTCGGGCATGAGGATAACGCCATTCTTCACCCTGTATCCCTGCTTGCGTAGGACCTGGATGATGGCGGTTCTCATATGCTCTGCCGAGGGTGCGCTCATGATGACCTATAATCCCCAATCTTCGTCGGCGACTTGCTCACCTTCTCATGGAAGGAACGCATAAAACGTTTGCGAGGCTGAACAGCCACGACGCGGTCTGACCGAAGCACTTTCTCCGAAACTCCCATTAAATCAATCATCTGTGTTTCCATAACCGATTTGCTTTGCCATTACTCCTCTTCGAATCCAAAAGAGTCGAAGCGCAAGGTGCGGCAGTTTTCGGTGACATCGCGGATAGTCTTCTCGGTGGCCCCGTCCGGCATTTCGGCCCGGATTTCCAGGGTCACCTCGACGTTGGCCCCGATATACATCGACAGGTGTTGGATGACCTCGTCGGCAATTCGGCTGGCGTCCCGCCCGACCCGGAGTGAATCGAGTTGCACCGATCCATGGAAACGCCGATACGTGGGGGCGGGTGGTGGCGGTGTGCCTGTGTCCGCTCCACGCGTTGTTTCCGCCCCGGCCGCTTGACCCTGTTCCCCGGTCCGTTCGCTTTCCGCGACCGTCGCCGAACCGTTTCCGGCCTTTGCTTTCGCCGCTTCAGCATCCCGGCGCTGCTGTTCGGCTGCCACGTCGGGCTTCACTACAATCGAGCCGCCCTCGCTCTGAACAGCGGCAGAGCCGCCGCCCACGAGACCTAAATAGCGGCCGTCGGCGTCCTTGGACTGTGCGTAGGCGAACGTTTCAGACTGCCAGGTCAGGAGCGTAATCCCTTCCCGGATGGCGGCGATCAGCACGTCCGAGTCACGAAGACGGGGAAGGTACAGATACGTAGCGAAGTCTTCGACAAGCTGCTTCACCAGCACGTCATTCCCGCGCCAGAGGGGTACCCGATCCAGTTCAAGGCGCAGCCGAACTCCACCCATCTGGACGAGGAGCATCTCCTCGCTCTTGAGCTTTTTGGAAGCGCGAAGCGCCAGCGAATCTGACCCTTGCAAGCGAGTTTCCGTCCACTCAGGCGATCCCTTGGGGTCTGGCTGGTTCGGGACGAGCAGCCATTGATATGCCTCGGGAATGCGGACGTTCACCGTGTCGTCGGCGTTCTTGCGTTTCGTGTCGGCCTGTTTGGATTGGAACGGATCGAGGTTGAGCTGCTCCCGCTCATCCCAAATGGACTTCCAAGCAAGAAACTGGCGAATCGCGGTCTGTAAGTCCTTGAGTCGACTTGCGTCTCCGGCCAAAAACACCAGGGTGTTCTTGTACGACCGGGGGCTGCTGCCGCGACTGTCCAGGATAGCCTGCGCCTCTTTCCGCGCGGCGCTGTCCGCCTGGCCCTTGCTGTGCGGATGCTCCGGACCGAGGACCACCAGCCGCGCCTCGTGCTCGTCCGGGATGTCGCTGCTGCTCAGACAGGCATGCACGCGGTGGAAATCGCCACGGCTGCGCGCCTCATCCCTGAGCCGGCGTACGATCTCGTCCATGACATCGTGTTCGTGGAGCTGGTTCGCACGGTCCTCCGCAAGACGCGTGACCGTGGGCTGGGTCGAGTACCAATAGCGGCTGCCGTCCACATACAAATAGGTCGCCCGGTCCGTAAGTCGGCGGATGGCGTCGCCGAAGGTCGCCACGGTTTCGCCGGGTTGAACGCAACCCAACTTCACCTGGCGGTCGTCGATACCCCGGTTGGCGGCCCGTTGGGTCGGGGCCGATCCGACATAGATGGTGCGCGCCACGCGGCGGCAAGCGGAGTAGCGGCCCAAGTTCGGCGCATCCCGATCGAGCCTGAGCGGCAGGGAATGCTCCCCGTCCACATCCTTGGCGATGACAGGGGTCCACTGGTCGTCAAGGTAGCGGGTCAACTCGAACTGAACCGCCGGGTCGTCGATGGGGATGGTGGCGGGCATGATCAGCAGGTTGCCGTCCTGTCTTTCCCATAGGGAATGGATCACCGCCGCCATCAGGCGCAACACGCCGCGCGTGCGTTGAAATTTGTCGAGCGTGGACCAGTCGTTGTAGAGCCGGTCGAAGAGTTCCGGGTGGATAGGGTAGGCCAGCTTGATGCGACGTTCGTATTCGGCCTCTCGACACTCGGATGGGAATTCACTGTGCTGCGTTCCGTACATCTCCACAAAGGCTCGCGCCACGGCGTCGCGCGCCACGAAGGCCTGCTTCTCGTGCAGGGGCTCGAAGAGCCGGCGGCGCACGATCTCGAACCCCTCGTCCGGGCTTGCCGGACGCCAGCTCGATTCCACGCGGCCGATGGCGTTCTTGAGTCGGGACAAGGCGCGCTGGCCCCATTCGCCGCCGATCTCGTTATCGGATGCTGGAATACTGACCACCAGCAAGGTGTTTTTGGCCGCCTTGGCCGCCTCGCTCAGCGCCTGCGCGAAGGTGAACTGGGTGTCGAAAGTGCCGGCGGGAAGCAGGCTGCCCTCGTGAAGCTGTCGCGCGTAGGCTACCCACTCGTCGATCAGAACAAGGCAGGGCGAGAACCTGTTGAACAGCTCCTTCATCTTGTCGCCGGGGTTGGTGGCCTTCTCGTCGTCGGCGCGGATCATCTCGTAACCGGTCTTGCCGCCCAGTTGCCAAGCGATCTCGCCCCAGATCGTGCGGATGACGGTCCCGTCGTCCTTCGTGCTCGGGTTGCCGGGCGACACCTTGGTGCCGACTACAATGGCGCGATTCACCTTCGATGCCACCTCGCATCCGGCTTCCTTCAGGACCTGCTCGGTGCCGGGAAGTTCTGTCGAGGGTGTGCCGGAGAAGAGATGGTAAAGCGCCAGCATGCTGTGGGTTTTGCCGCCGCCGAAGTTCGTCTGCAACTCGACCACCGGGTCGCCGCCCTGCCCGCCGATGCGGCGTACGCCGTTGCTGAGGAGCTTCTGCAGTCCCTCGGTGATGAAGGTGCGCCGGAAGAACTCGGTGGGGTCCTGGTACTCGGATGCCGCCTCGCCCAGGTACACCTGCCACAGATCAGCCGCGAACTCCGCCTGCTGGTATTTGCCGCTGGCCACGTCCCGGTGCGGGGTGACAACTTCGCGCCATGGCTTGAGGCCGCTCTGCGGGNTGCCCTCGGTGGGGGCCACNGCGTGCTTGCGCATCTCGCCCCGGCGCTGCTCGTCGAANCGCACGCGNAACAGCGCCATCTTCTGTTCTTCCAGTTCCTTTGCCTCAGGCGCCGATATGGCGGTGAGCAGACGGCCGATGCTGTCCAGCGCCCGATAGGCATCATCGCTGCTGAAGGGCGTCTGGTGCGCCCAGCGGTTGCGCACCTCCCGCAGTTCACTGACCAGGGATCGTTCGGTATGGCCAAGGGTGTTGCGGAAGACCGCGTTCCACTGGTCCCACATGACCGTGAGCAGGTTGTGGGTATCCCAGTTGAGCTCGCCCTTCTTGGTCGCCTTCACGGCACCGCGGTCTTCGCGGAGCGTCTGCGCCACCATCTCCTGCCACTGATCTCCGTGCACAGCCTGCAATTCCCGCTCCACAAAGGGGCGCAACCCCCTGTTGAGCAGCTCAAGCGCGTCCCCCACTCTTCCGTGATTGCTTTTAGCCATGTTTTGCCCTCATCATTGAAATACCCCTATTCAAAAATAGTCCGCTGGACTTCACGCGGTCTTGCCTGGGCCAACCGAGTCAGTTCCGGCCACGCCAGCACGAGGCTGTTGTAAGCCAGCGCCTCGCTTGACCAGCTCTTCTTCTCGCAGATTTTGTGAAGCCGGTAAGAAAGCTCGCGCGCCATCTCGCCAACCGTGCCGCCGAGCTTGCGAAGAAGGTCAGCCGCCCCACTTTCGCCGTGCTGGTCGAAGGCACGAATGAGATGCTGCGTTGCCTCCCATACGGTCAGCCGCTTGTCCGAGGATGGGTCCCAGTCCTCCGGCAGTTCGTCCCGTTTGACCAGCCGGACCTTGCCGCTCCGCGCCACGACGATGCCGGCTTGGACAAGGCCGTTGACGGCCGTGTTCTTGGCCCGGGAGAGCGTTTCGGCCACGCCGAACTCGCCTTCCTCCATCCCGTGCTGATCGAACCACGCCAGCGCCCAGCGGGTGTCTGCATCAAACTCCGCCTCCTGTTCGGCCAGCACCTCGTCGAGGGTTTGGTTGATCAGGGCCAGAGCGGTGCGCACGGTCATGGCGTTACCGCTCGACTCGACGACCTTCGCGTAGCGCGAAAACACAGCCATGCCGGGACCGATGGCGGCCTGGGCAAGGTCCACCGGCGCAATATTGCCCTGTTGAAGATGCTTGAGCGCCGGCGGAAGCTCTTTCTTCAACTCGTTCAGAAACTCGCGGCGGCTGCATTGGGATGCGTCGGTTGGGCGCGGACGACAGGCCAGGACGATGTACGATGCGAGGGCATTTGAGGACTGTGCCCGCACCCGCCACTTGAAAGATGCCTGAACTGGCCAGGTGGCGGTGATCAGGAACCCGCTACCGAGCAACGCGTCCAGCAACGTCTCCCAACCGGTCGTCAGGTCGATGCCATCCTTCGGACTTTCGTCATCCTCTGTTGATGTTTCGTCACCTCCAGATTGCTCGTCCTCCTGTTTGAATGCGTAATAGACGCTCATCGGGAAGCGCGAGTCCATCTTCTCCCGCAGAGTAGTGAATGTCTTGCGGAATCCAGACTCAAAGTGATCCCTCGCGTCTTCTCTATTGCCGTCAAACAACTCAGGCGAAGCCGTAAGTTCAGGTGCCTTCGGAACGAGAATCGTCCTGAATAGATCTGGGTGTTTGTCGAAAATGGTCCGGCGCAACCAGACGTAGAAGAAGTCGGACAAGGCAGCATAGCCAATATTGTCGTAGTAGGGTGGATCAGTGCTTACAAGCAGTCCCGCAGCGCTGTTCCAAACTCCGGCAGCGTCAACTTGATTTGCGTCACCAGAACACATGCCGTCTACCGGGATCGTCTCGATGGCATCTGCACAGATGCCAACTGCTGTCTTCCAGCACACGGCCTTATCCCCCATGATATTGGGTTCGACGAAATCCCAGACCATGGGGATGGCCTGTCGGACGAAAATCGATACGCTCTGGTTGCCGTTCCACTTGGCGAGAGAATTGTTGTACGCAGCGCATCTGTCCAATGCCAGACTAAGGAAGGTGAGGACGACCTTCGCGTACCCACTGGCATCGACATCATTGAGGCCAGCACGAGCGCAATCCTGATAAACCATGTCGAAGGTTTCTCGAACACAGTCACTGAGCACTGACATCGCCGTTAGCTGGCGAGGCGAGAACAGCTGCCAATGTTTGGATATGCCGTATTTCTGGACGCGGAATCCGAGGGCCTGGGCTGGCAGATCTGTATCGGGGAATCCTTGTGGAGCCGCAGCAGAAGCCGCTCCAATCTGTGCATCATCCACGGACAAGAATGCGCGGCCACGGGGTAGCTCAGCGACGACTGCTACCATCTTCTGCCCAATGCCTCCATTCAAACCCTGTTCTCGGATATAGGCAAAGGGTATCGGCGTATCGGTGAGAATGCACTTGAACCCACCCCGACCGACTTTGGTTCCCGCCGAAGCTTTGGAACGGTTTGAGGGTTTACCGGTCCTCACTTCGAAGCGATATGTCCCATTCTTCGTGTCAACGATGGGCTCAAGCCAAGCCTCACCACCCTTCTTTGTTGAAAGCCTGAAAGTACTCATGAGAGGTACGTGCGCACCTTGGAGCCGCAGGATTTGGGCTTGCCACCGTCCGCGCCCATATCCAGGCGATCACGTTGGCCTCTCGCCCGCCGTATTCCTTGGGCAGCGTGACCTTTGGGTAGAGGTGGCCGATCTTCTCGATGGCACGTTTCCGAATCACTTCTCCGTAGTAGCGAACGTCCTCGGCGAGCCCCCGAGCCCCTGTCCAACCGGTCTTGCGCAGGGCATTGCCGCGCACTTCCGGGTTGACCGGCGGGCGGTCCAGCCAGCGAGGCACGAGTTCCAGGTTGCATTTGTTGAGCAACACCGCCACCGGGTTGAGGTCGGCTGCATGGGCTTCGAAACCCAGCCTTGCCGCCTCCAACGGAATCGAGCCGCCACCGGCGAAGGGATCAAGCACCGGCGGTAGCTTGCCGCCGGTGTGTTTTAGCATTTCCTCGCGGGCTTTGGCGTACACATCAGGCCGCTCGTGCAGTTTCTTCTGCATCAGTTCGCGCACGATGTCGAAGAGACGCTCGCGCTCCGCATTCTGGGCTTCCTCGGTGGGGAACTTCTCCGGATGCGACGACGGATCGTCCACCACCGACGCGAACAGCACCGCCCGCGCCGTCGGCAGCGGCAGCCTCGCCCACCAGTGGTGGATGCCCTTGGGATGCGGCCCGATGCCGGGCATCTTGTCATAGGCCGACGCGTCGTTGATCTCCGGCAACGGCAGCGCAACCTCGATCAGTTTTTTCGGATGTGTAGTCATCTATTCTCGTTTCCGTTCATGCCAAAAGTCTCCTGATCCAGTTCACGAAGGCGGTCGCCTGCGGATGGTTCGGGTCGAGATACTTTTTCTTGAAGGTCTCGCCCATCCGCGTCCCTGGCTCTTCTTGCCAAGCTAGCCAGGTGTGGATTTGAGCTTTTGATAAATAGGTTTCCTTGAATCGCCTGTCCGCTTGGGGGATACCGTTCACGTCGGCCTGGGCCTTTGGCCACAGCGTGTCCCCCTCGGCGATCAGTTTGCCGACAAAATCCTCCAGCGCCCCGGCGCTTTTGTTGTCCGGCATCACCCAGATGCCGATCTTCTTGCTGTCGTTCGTTTCGACAATGGTTCCGTCGGCGTTGGGCGCGGCCGGGACCGCACGGCATCCGTGCTCGTCCAGAACCCGCGTGCCCCGCGCCCACTGTTTGGCGAGGTCGGTATCGGCATCGAGGACCACACCGAGACGGCCGAGATCGGTTGCCTTCAATTCCTCGTTCAGCGTGTCGATCAGGTGGTCCACGCCGTCCTTAACCTTCTCCGAAAAGTGCTCGCACAGACGCTCACCATTGTGCTCGTGATTGAACAGGAGGTTCATCACCACGTGCTTGTCGTCCGGGCCTTCGAATATGAGTCGATTGACCATCATCGGATTTCAATCGCCTCCTTTACGATGACCGCCAGCCGCTTCTCGTCGAAGATCTCGGCGCTGAACTCGCCGTTCTTCTTCTCGATCCGAACGGCAACGCCGTCCACGTCCGGGTCGCCTTTCGTACCCATCTGGAAGGCTTTCAGGCAGTCGTTGCTGTGCGTGGTCGCGAAGACCTGGACTTCAAGCCGTTTGGCGACCTTCACGACGAACTTCCAGACCTCGGGAAGCACGGACCAGTGAATGCCATTCTCGATTTCGTCCACAAGCAGGATGCCGCCCTTCGCGCAAGCCAGGGCCATACCGAGCCCAAAGAGGCGATTCATGCCGTCACCCATGGTCTTGATCGGAACCGAGTCCTCACGGTCCTTGACGCGCAGGCGAAGCGACGAGACGCGCTCGTGGAGATGCAGGAGGGCGAAGTCTTCCGTCTCCGGCGCGATTATCCGCATCGCGTCAATGACATCCATCTTGGCGTCAGTCAGGACGACCTTCTCCCAGAGGCTCCGCAACCCCGCATCGTCGAGGCCGCCCGGACCGACATGGACGCACGGCGTTGCGAGATCACGATGGGACCGGGTCTGAAGATTCCAGCGGCGGCATAGGTCGTCAAAGGCCTCATCCAGACGCAGCACCCTCCGCATCGAGCCATACTTCACGATAAGCGCCGGGATGGGACCTTCGCCGTCCGTCGCCTCGGGCGGTCCGACCTCCACGTATTGCTGGCCCGGTTGCACGCCGCCGCCGTAACCGCTGCCGTCACCGAATCCACCGGAGGCGTCCATGTCACTGGTCTTGCGAAGCCAAGCGATAGACAAGGACAGGGCGCTGTCCGGAGCGCCGACACGGCCTATCTGGATGGATTCCGTGATGCGTTCAAGGGCCGGATGGCCATGAAACAGGCTCCAAACTGTCGGATCGGCGGTGTTGCCGTGACGAACCTCGCCGGGCTCGTCCCGGCCGTCCAGAATCCACTGGATGGTCTGAGGCGAACCGAGGTTGGCATGCAGACACAATGCTTCGAGCAGCGTGGACTTGCCTACGTTGTTCTTGCCCAGGAACAGATTGATGTGGCCGAGTTGATCAATCTTGATGTAGTCGAACGCCCGGAACTGGCGTATTTCAAGGCTGTCGAAGAGCGGTTTACCCATTGTCCTTTCCACCTCCAGTGGCGGTTTCTTGTGTTGTGTTCGCCTGCTCGTCACGTTCGTATACCAACCGGTAGCTTGCAGCGAAAAGCGTCACCCGACCGCTGTCACGAAGTGCGCAGAGGCGCTTGCCGGAGTACTCGACCGGCGTATCGTCCGGGGCCGCCAGCAGGAGCGAGTACTTCTCGGGATGATTGGCGCACAACTCCCATACCTCCGCCTCGATCTGAAGCGGTTCGCGCTCGATGCAATGATCCTTGACCCAGTAGCATTGTAGGAGTTCGCCGGAGGGTGAGTACCGTTCCCAGGGAAAGCTCGCGCCGGACGCACGCTCGATCCAGCCGCCGTCTTCACGATAGAACCGTCCCTCGGAGTTGTCCCTGACATATCCATTGGCGACCGCGAATCGTTCGATCAGCTTCGGCTTCGTCGATTGCTGGGGATGCCTGCGTGGCGCGGGGGCTACGTTCCTGTTGTCATCTTCATCCAAATCAGGTTGCGTCGGCTCTCCAGCCGCTTCACCTTCGAGTGCGTCAGGAGTCGGTCCATCGATCTGAACTGCCCCGCTTTCGCCTGTGGGTGGTTTCGTAATCTGTGCCGCGTCTTCCAATCCAGTTGGTGAAGGTTGATCGAACGGTTCCGTCTCAGACCGAAACTCTGGGGTCGCTGTACCGGATGAGGGCGGCAACAGATTAAAGTTCTCTTCAAGATACTCGTTGATAAACTCCCGTTCTCGCTCGAAGCAGAGTTTAATGGCATCGGCAATGTCGGGACGGCCGAAATGTCGCCCCAACTCAAGGGCGATGGCTTTTGCCATCTTTGCCACCGACTTGCTCTCGACGTAGAGTACGTGGTTCTTCCACAGCACATCGACACGTCGTGGCGTGCCGGATGGGACACCATCGATGTAGGGCGTGGCTTCGAGGACGGTCACGAAACGAAATTGCGTTCTTGCCAAGCGGCATCCCAACTCGCGCATGCGAGCGGTCTCCTCCGGGTCGTCGAGTTGGATGCGCGCCAAACCATCACCCAGCGCTGTTAGCCAAACCTTCTCAAGCTTTTCTGCTGAATCGTCAATCCGCTCGTCAAAGCGGTCTTCAATGCAATCGGCAAGGGTGGGCAATGCAGCAAAAGGGTGTTGTCCGCACATCTCGACAGTCAACTTCTGGAAGTCGGCCGTTTTCTGCTTGATCGGCCTGAACAGGTTCGCCCAGGGAATGAGCGTTTGCATGGTCAGTTTGTAGGACAACTGTTCCACCGGGACCCATTCGCCTTCCAGGTTGAGCCAGTGTCCGCATTCGCGCCAGATACGCTCAGGATACCGGGGCAGAAGTGCGCGGACCCTTCGCAACTCGTCCTTGGAGAGCTTCTTTCCCGAATCCATGTCGGCAAGCCAGCGCATGGCCAGGTCGCCCGTGGGACGGTCGGCAACGCCGAGCCTTCGCCACATCGACAAGTCGTGAATGGCAGGGTGCACTACGGCCGCCCCAGGAGCGTCCTCCTCGTCGGCGGAAAGGAACGCCTCGGCGGCCGTGACCCATTCGGACTCGGCAGTGAGGATCAGTTTCTCGTCCACAAAGGCAGACTTGATTTCGTTGAACTCCGGAGTAGAGCACTTGGTGAGCAACTGATCGAGTCGGCGGCACCATTTTTCCACCTCGTAGACAGGCGGGTTTTCCACCGTGGCAAGGGCGCGAAGCCGATCCAGAAGGCGTCGGGGGCCGGTGGGTGTTCCTCTCGCGCCCAGCCTTATCAGAAGGGGACGGGTTTGTTCGGTATCGTACTCGGAGCGAACAAATGACTCGACTCCGAACAACGGATCGGTTTCTGGGGTCCGACGGAGAAGCTCTGCCGGTTCACGGTAGCGGCCGTTGGTGTCCTGTAGGCACGGGAGAGATTGGAATTTAGCAACCCAAGCCGGCAACAAGTCTTCATTTGTTATCGTCTGTTTGTACTTGTTCCCGTTTTGCCAGACCTTCAAGCAAAGTGCTGTTGTCCAATAGTCTTTCGGTTGCACCAAGACTCGGGACATGACTTTACCCCATATCAGAGGATCATTTCGAGCAACTTCCTGCCAGAACTCCCAGTGTTCCTGTAAGAAATCGAAATCATCAATGGTGAAATCGTCCCTTTGGTACGAAAATGCCGGCTCGCCTTGCAACCCACGATCCTTCAGCAGCGTGATGATATCTTTTTTGTTCCATACTCTTTTTGTTACCTGCTGCAAAGGCAGGAATGTAAGCAGCCGGCTTCGCCCTGATGTCACCCATTGCTGCCAGTCTTCTTCGGTGCAAGACAGAAGGACACGATAGTCCTCGTGCAGCACGTGGCTTTGGTACCATTGATCAGGAACGAACGCATCAAGGTCATTGTTTGCATCGTAAACAATACGTTCGTTGACTGGCCTGCGGTAACCATCACGGGTGACGAACTGAAAGCTCTCCGATACCGAAGCTCCCAAAGTTGCAGCCAGTTGTGCCAACCGAATGCAGCCCTCCATATCGCATTCTTGCTCACCGAAAAACTTCTCAGCGGCTTGCTGGATCACCTGACTCACGTCGCTGGCTTGTCCAAGGTTCACGGCGTCGAAGACCTTGTAGGCGGATTCAACTTGCCGCCCAAGATCATCGTCCTTGTCCTGCTCGGCCCTTCGGCGCTGTTCAGCCAGGAATCGCGGCCAGTTCTGATTGAGTACAAGCAGGTGGGCCGCGAGGAACTCCCAATCCTCCTGAGACTGGAGCAGTTTCTTCTCTCCCAGCCGCACGATTTCGTTGGCGGCATACAGAACATCCTTACCGTGGACCGGAAGTATGCGAACATCCTTATGATTTCGATTGTAGTGATAGCCGACAACATCTTCCGCGACGTAGGCCCACAGCAGCAGAAGCTGCGCCCAGGAATCCGGTTTGGGCAGGTGCTTCGATTTGAGTGTGGTCAGCACATCTTCCTTGCTGATTTGGTCTATGCTGTTCCAGTTGATTAGCTTCTTTCGGTTCTCGGCCGATATGTGATGAGAGAGAATCGGTCGGGCGCTGTCGGTGAACAGGCGAGAGACAAGATCGTTCGGCCATACGTCGAGGAGAACCCGAGGCACGGCAACACAGCCTTTTTCCTTTGCCAACGATCCGTCTTCCAACAAAAGGAATGGCTTACCTGCCATTGCGGATTCGCATGCCTCTTCGGCGATCCGTCCGCAGTCGCCTTCTAGCGAATGGTCATCGCGATCAAGATCAGGTAGCAGCGCGTAGGCATCGCATCGTTTCTCAATTCCCACGGCCACATTTCCAACCCAATGAAGCAGAGTCTCCGCTGCCAATCTGCCCACACGATCCAGGAGCCAACGATTTGTCGGCGAAGTCTCCGGGTCCTTGATTTTCACGCGGGCCGGGTCTTGAATGAACGGTGCGTTGCAAGCAAATGGAAGTTTGGTCAGCACTCCTGTGGGAAGAATGACAAAAAGGCGGCCTTCCATGCCGAGAACCAGATCGACGGTGCACGGAGGCAGGGCTGTTTCCTCGTCAACCGCGACCATTCGTTCCTGACGGATTTCGTCGAGGGCTTCAGCCGGAAACGGCTCTGGATCGGACTGGATCAGCAGTACCCGTCGGTCCGGCGTGCCTGCCAACGAGAACCAGCTCGATCCAGGTACAGGCCCAGCAGCTTGTGACTCCCAACGGATTTCTCGGCCGCTGATGGTCAAGCAACGGATGGAACGAAAGAAAAGCAACGATGCCGGACTCTTCGTCCAGTCATCAAGGTTCTTCTTCAGTTCTCGCTGGCGGTGTAGGTCCTGAATCGTAACACGAACTTCCGTGTTACGGGCCGGGACTCCGTTCCGGGCCATCCATATGGGCTCGGTGAAACGGCTGCGCCGGAAGGCCACCGATAGTGAAGGAGTACTGAGCCGAACCTCATCCCCAAGGCTAAATGTGCTCTTGAAGCCAATCCCTCGGAATCCAATGGTGTGAAGGGATCGCTTGTTGGAATACCCAAACCGGCAAAGGGAGATGAAGTGCTCCTCGGTAAAGTCCTCGCCATTGTGAATGAATATGAACTCCCCATCTTGGATGTCCGCCGAAGCCATGGTTGCGCCCGCATCGTCCGCATTTTGCAGAAGCTCGGAAACGACATGACGAGGACTTTGCACCTGCTTGAACAACTGGTGCCAAGGTCCGGCCAATACGGGGTCCTGTTCAAGTTGAACCCAACGCCTGGCAGCAGTTGCCCGGACATTCTCGAAATAGGGAGGCGCATCCGTCATCGTGGCGGTCCTCCCCTGCTCAGCAACTCTGATAACCGGTAATTCACGCTCGTAACACCGAAGTCTGGTTCCCGGCCGAACGGCTCGCGCACATAGGTGATGTCCACCGCCTGCTCGCCGTTCACCTGCACAATCGCCAGAATGAACTGATCCGGCTTGTTTAGTGCGGTCAGAATCTCGTTCTTGGTGACGGTCACAGTGTCCACCCCCTGAAGTCGTCCCTTCACCTCGATGAAGCGGAGCCGCGCATGGCCCTTCGGATCGCGGGATTCGATGTCATAACCGCACTTGTCCGCCGACACATCGCGCGGCTCAAACCCGAGTCCTTGCTCGGCCGCGATGACCGCCTGCATCGCGACCAGCTCGACGCGCCTGGTCTCTTTGGCCTGCACCGTGGCGGGTTGCCCTCCGTTCAACCTCATGAGAAGTCCTGCCGGAACGATCAGTGCTCCGCCGATGACGTTGGGCGGAAGCGGCGAGATGCGGCGTTCCTGCTGGAGGTCCTCCATGCGTTTCTGCAGCCGCATCGTCAACTCGTCGGCCCGCTGACGGGCCTTGCCGGAGTTGATCTTTGCATTAACCTTGCCCGCCAGTTCCTGCTGCTTGAGCTGTTCCGCCCGATGGTCCCAGTAGCTGATCTCCGTCGTAAGCCTTTCCTTGACTGCGGCCATGGTCTTGTCGACCATCTGCTCTTTGCGGCTCTTGACCTCCTGCAGGTGGGAGGGCACCAGGTTCCGGACAGCATAGTCGAGGGCGCGAGATTCAATTTCGTTGCGCAACCAGCCGGGTTCTTCCATATGCCGGATCAAGGCCAGTTCCGATTCAGTGGGCGGCCGGTAGTCGAGGTATGGCGCATATCCAGCACCACGAACATCGCCGGATGCAGTCACCTCCGCGAACTGAACCTGGCGAGAGACCACGCGCCGATTTCCACTCCGATCCGTGCGCGCATCCTGGATGGAGTGCTCCAGGTAAACGAGTGCACGCACATCCTCGTCCATAGAGTTCTCGTCGACCAGGATGGCACCTTGTCGCAGGAGGTCCCGGTGCCGTTCGAGGATTAGGTCTATGGTGGCGTCGAGAAGCGGATGGCCAGGACAAATGAACTCTGCCAGGGGCTTGCCTGGGACGCTGATCAGTTCTTTCTCGAACGTCAGGCGTTCGTATCGCGTGAGGACGGGATCGCGCATGCCGATGATCCGGTCCCGGTTGCGAATGACGGCCGGAACGTGGGTCGCCTCGTAACGCTTCGGCTCCCTTTCCCGCAAGGTTCCGCCGAGCCGCTTGAAGGATTCATTGAAGAAGGCGGCAACGAAATGGGGCTGAAGACGGCGAGCCTCGGCCCGTTCCATGTCTTCCCGAATCTCCCGGACGCGGGAGGCATCCATGGAGTCGTGCGCCAGGGCGTGTTCCTCAATCAGATCGCGGAGTTTGTCCCGATCCAAGGCGTTGTCGACGACCTGGTTCAGCCGCGCACGCACTTCCGGACGGTCTCCGTACCGAATGGCCTCCATGAGGAGGTTCCGCAGGGGTTTATCACCGAAAAGCAGTTTGCCAAGGATGTCGAATACCTTTCCGCCCAGCGCCTTACGTTCCTCCTCCAACTTCTCAAGCAGACGGCGATACACATCGCCTTCCCGCGTCTTTGACGCGACGAGGTTCCAGCAGTGGCAGACCTCTGTCTGCCCGATGCGGTGGATGCGGCCAAACCGTTGTTCGAGACGGTTCGGGTTCCAGGGCAGGTCGTAATTGACCATCAGATGGGCCCGCTGCAGGTTGATACCTTCGCCTGCCGCGTCCGTGGCGATGAGCACCTCTGTGTCCTTATCCTGCGTGAAGAGCGATTCGTTCTTCTTTCGTTCCTCACGGCCCATGCCGCCGTGAATGGTCACGACGGATTCCGGCTTCCCGATCAGCGACCCAATCCGATCATGAAGGTAGTTCAATGTGTCGCGATGCTCGGTGAAAACGATCAGCTTGCGGCGATGACCATGGGCATCGAACATCTCCGTCTGGTTCTGCAGTAGACTCGAAAGCTCATCCCACTTGCGGTCCCTGCGTGATTGACGAACCCGCAGGGCCACTTGCTCCAAATCCTTGAGAATTGCAATTTCCGCCTTTAGCTCGGAGATTGTCTGGGCCGCCGAGGCCAGATCGACAACGCGATCTTCCGTGTTCTCGACTTCCTCATCCGGCGCATCTTCGAGATCTTCAAGGTCATCTTCGGACAGGGACGGGACATCCTTGTGCCAATCGATACGGACCTCCGCGCCACGTTTGAGGAGTTCCTCCTCGCGGCATCTCTTCTCCAGTCGCTCCCGACGCCGACGAAGTGATTGATAAATGGCTTCTGGCGAAGAGGCTAACCGACGCTGCAGGACCGTCAAGGCAAACCCAACCGTTCCTTTGCGGCCGTCGTCGGCCAGTTTTTCGGCGCGGTTGAACTCATCGCGAACATACTCCGTCACACGCTGGTACAGGTCCGCTTCACCGTCGGAAAGCTCGTATTCTACGGTGTAGGCCTTACGCTCCGGAAACAACGGTCGACCGTCAAACTTGAGTAAGTCCTCCTTAACCATCCGACGCATCAGATCTCTGGCATCGATGGAATGAACGCCGTCGCGGAACTTGCCCTCGAAGCGGTCGCCATCGAGTAGAGCCATGAACAACTGAAAGTCCTCTTCCTTTCCGTTGTGCGGCGTGGCCGTCAGAAGCAGAAAATGACGAGTGAGGGTGGAAAGAATCTGTCCCAATTGGTAGCGTTTGGTCCTGCGGATTTCGCCGCCCCAGAAGGATGCGCTCATCTTGTGGGCTTCGTCGCAGACTACAAGGTCCCAATCCGTGGTCTTCAGTTTCTCCTGTACGTCCTCGTTTCGGCTGAGCTTGTCGAGACGACAGATGGAGAGCGGGTTCTCCGCGAACCAGTTTCCGGTCCGGGCCGCCTCGTACTTGTCATTGGTCATGATTTCGAAGGGCAGGTGGAAGCGCCGATAGAGTTCATCCTGCCACTGTTCGACCAGGTTGCCCGGGCAGACAATGAGGCACCGTTGCAGGTCGCCCCGCGCGATCAACTCCTTGATCAACAGTCCTGCCATGATGGTCTTTCCGGCCCCGGGATCATCGGCCAGAAGGAAACGAAGCGGCTGGCGAGAAAGCATTGACTCATAAACGGCTGTGATCTGGTGCGGAAGCGGATCGACGAGTGAGGTGTGGACCGCCAGGAGCGGATCGAACAGGTAAGCGAGGCGAATACGGTGTGCCTCCGAAACCAGCCTGAAAAGGTCGGAATCGCCATCGAAGCTCCAAGGCTTGCCGGATTCCATTATTTCGAGGTCGCCCTCGCGGTCACGATATATCAGTTCATTAGCCAGCTTCCCTTTGCTGTCTTTGTAGGTCAGTTCGATGGCGACAGAACCAATCCAAGACACATCGACCACGGTTATGAAACCATCTGGCAGAATACCTTTGACGGTCGCACCGCGTTTTAGTTCTTCGAGTCTGGCCATTAGGATTCTCGTTGTCTGATTTTGGATTGTTCATTTTCCGACGGAGAAGTGTTCGCACCACCGCTTCTCACCCACTCGTCAACTTCTCGCTGATTGAATTTCCAAAGCCGACCGATCTTGTGGCCCGGCATCTGCCGTTCACTGATCCACTTGTAGACCGTATCCCGCTTGATACCGAGATGGTCAGCTATCTCATCTACTGAGATCCATCGGTCTTCCATCATTCGACTCCAGTCACGTTTGGCCTCATTGGTTGCCTCGCAGCGGCCTCTTTCTCTTGGTTGATCGGTGTACCACGTTCCAGCCTTTGGCGTTTACGTCCCAATAAACCAGGACAAACAAAGTTACAATATATCAGTCTGAGGTCCATTGTCAAGCGGTTTGTCCGGTTATTTTCTGTATTTGACCGAGTGTAACCGAGTCAAGGCTTCCGGGGCCAGCGGGACCCACCGAGCGGGGTAAGCCTGCCCGAGAGATCTTCACCCACATAGAGCCATGCCGGAACCACGATTCCGTGGACCTGCGCCGAAGTCAGGACGCGGCGGTAGAGACAGGGACCGCCGGGATGAAACCCCTCCAGCCGGTCGATGGCCAAAAGGCGGGTTTCGGGATCGTCGAAGGTGAGAATCTCCCCGTACACGGGGCCCCAGGGCGCGCCTGTGCCCTTCTTTGGGAGCCGGTCGGGGGTTGGCTCGGGATTGGACATGCGGGCCGTCACCTGCGCTTGTGTGGCCACGTCGGCGAGCGGGTTGGTGGTCCCGACGGCAAGGATGTCCTCCTCCGGGACCTGCAGGACCGGGATTCCGGAGGATGTCTCGAAGAGGCGGCCGCGGACCAGAGCGTCCGCCACGGTCAGGACGCCC
>Ga0067045_1003252_pt1 | contig 27149 bp, 25 predicted proteins | sample TerdegcTABiofilm_FD_59184 | JGI IMG/M metagenome (GOLD analysis project Ga0067045, IMG submission 59184) | Combined Assembly of (Gp0054472, Gp0054536) Wastewater bioreactor microbial communities from Singapore -Terephthalate degrading... | reverse complement strand
CCTGTGCCGTGGCAAAGGCCACGCTGGCCACATCGATCACGCCCACGATGACACCTTGCGCCAGCATGAACAGCGCCAGCGTGCGCACCACAGGCTGGCGCAGCATCGACGAAGTCCTGCCTTTTTCCGAGTCGGTATGCGGGCTGACAGGTGGTTCGGTGCGGCGTTGCACCACAAACAGGCCCACGCCGATGATGAGGAACAGCGCCGCAGCCAGCGGGCCGGCCTCGGGGAACAGCAGCATGCTGAGGCCTACCGACAGTGGCGGGCCGACGATAAAGGCCAGATCATCGAGCACGCCCTCCAGGGCAAACGCTGTCTGCAACTGAGGCGTACCGCTGTAGATTGCCGTCCAGCGGGCGCGAACCATCGCTGGCATGCTGGGCAGGCTGCCGACGGCAGCGGCCAGTACCAGCAGCAGCCAGTCCGGTCCCTGCCAGTGGGCACAGGCAAGCAGCGCCAGCATGGACAGCGCACTGCTGGCGGCCGCAAACGGCAGCACCATGAACTGGCCGTAACGGTCAACCAACGCCGAGATGCGCGGTGCCAGAACGGCAATCGAGAGCGCGAAACAGGCCGACACCATGCCTGCCAGCGTATAGGCGCCGCGCTGCTGCGACAGCATGGTGATCAAGCCGATCCCCGTCATGGACAGCGGAAGTCGCGCCAACAGCCCGGCCAGCACAAAACCCGTGCTGCCCGGCGCCGTAAACAGCTTGCGGTAAGCATTCAACATGGAAACCCTTGCATAGATTCATTTGCATACATTGTGTATGCGAGTGACATTCTAGGAGCTTGGGAGGTAGCGCGTATGATTGGCATACGCTTTGTATGTGAATATTGCCGGGAGTTCGCAGTGACCCAAGTTCGCCAGAGTCGTGCCAGCATGATCGAAGCCACCAGAGCCAAGCTGATCAGCGCGGCGCGCAGCGCTTTCGCCGAGCATGGCTATGCCCAGGCAGCGATGGACGAGTTGACCGCGCAGGCCGGTTTGACGCGCGGCGCGCTCTATCACCACTTTGGTGGCAAGCCTGGTCTGCTGGCTGCCGTGGTGGCGCAGATGGATGAAGAAATGGACCAGCGGCTGGAGCTCGTGCTGCGAGGCCATGCCGATCCATGGGAAGGCTTTCTGGCCTATTGCCGGGCCTATCTGGCCATGGCGCAGGAGGCTGAGATTCGTCGCATCGTGCTGCAGGATGCGCGCTCTGTGCTCACCGGTACGGATCAGGGGCAGCAGCATCAGCAATGCATTGCTTTTATCGCGGGCTTTTTGCAGCAGCTCATCGACGAGGGCATCATCGTGAATGCCAGTGCAGCGGCGCTGGCAAGGTTGCTCAACGGCTGCCTGATCGAAGCGGCTTTCTGGATTGCCCAGGAGGGTGCCCCGCCCGAGCGCCTGAGCGAGGCCCTGCAGGCGCTGGAGCTGATGCTGCAGGGCTGGAAGGCGGCCTGAGCTGGTGCCCAAGCGGGTATCTTCGATGTCTGCAGGCTGACCACCGAAGACGGGTTCAGGAAGACACAGTGGCGGCGCTGCTGTATCTGTTGCATGCGGCGCAATCCTGATGGAAAAGTGGCCGGGCTTCGGTGATGCTTTGCGCATGACTCTTCACCCAAACCTTGGAGCTGCACATGACAACTGAACCGAAGATCAAAGGCCCGGCCTCCTACTTTCCCTCCATCGAGAAAACCTACGGCCAGCCGGTCACGCACTGGATCAAGATTCTCGAAGGCCTGCACGACAAGAAACATATGGAGCAGGTCACGTATCTCAAGGTCGAGCATGGCATCGGCCATGGACATGCGAACGCGCTGGTCGCATACCATCGGGCGCAATCTGGGGCCCAGTGAGAGTGCATCGTGCCGAGTCGCGGGCGTCAGAAGTGACGTGCGACCTGGCACTGTCTATCCGTCGCGAGCCCTGCACCTCCAGCGATCCCCATGAAATTCAAGAAAGTGCTCCGTGAAGCGTTGCGGCTCTGGCCATCGCAAATATGGATTTCTGACGGACGCCGCATGGCCGGCGACGGGGCGGATGTTTCCCCAGCTGTCCGAACACTGGGAGATGGCGCAAGCCCATGCCAAAGCGTGGAGTGAGGCGCATCAGCTGATGGTCTGGGCGATCTTCTGCGCATGGCACAAAGCTGCGGTTGCAGACTTCAAGGCGGGTCGGGGCCAGATTGCCAAATCGGACCTGGATATGCGGCATCTCCGCCAGAAGTACGAAGAAAGCCTGTTCGCGGATGGCAGCCGCTACCCACGCCAGATGCTGCGCGCCTGTCGCCGTGAGCTGAAGGTCAGGCCAGGACCTGCTCCATAGGCTCTGCCTCCAGGCGGGATGATCAAAAAAACAGCGTGCAACGCTTGATGTCCAGGCGTTGCACGCTGCCTGCTCCTCGGGACATGCCCTGGGGTTACTGGTACTTCTGCTCCAGCCCATCCCAGAAGTCCTTGTTCACCAGGCGCTGGCGCTCAAGAAACGGAGCAACGATGGCAGGGTCCTCATTAACCTTGTGATCGTCACGCAGCAGCGTCAGGCACTTTTGCATGCCGGCCACGGCACCTTGCAGTGCGGCGTTGGCGTACAGCACAAAGCCATAGCCCAGCTCGCCCAGTTCGTCGGCGTTGAAGATGGGGGTCTTGCCGCCGATGACCATATTCATGAGCTGTGGGGCTTGCAGGCGCAGCGGCAGGGCGCGCACTTCTTCGGCCTGGGTGACCGCCTCGACAAACAGGATGTCGGCGCCGGCTTCCTGGAACTGCTGGGCGCGTTCGATGGCGGCCTCAAAACCATGGACGGCTGCAGCGTCGGTACGGGCCATGATGAGGGTGCCGCTATCGCGGCGCGCATCGACGGCGGCGCGGATCTTGCCCAGCATTTCGCTGGTTTCGATCACGGCCTTGCCATTGAAGTGGCCGCAGCGCTTGGGGCTGACCTGGTCTTCGAGCTGAATGCAGTCGGCACCGGCACGCTCCAGCGTGCGCACGGCATGGTAGGTATTGACGGCGTTGCCAAAGCCGGTGTCGGCATCGACCAGCAGCGGCACCTCCACGGCGTCGCGGATGCGGGCCGTATGGTCGGCGATATCGCTGAGACCCATAAAACCCTGGTCGGGCATGCCGAACCACATATTGGTCACGCCGGCACCGGTCACATAGATGGCTTCAAAGCCCAGGTCGGCGATCAGCCGCGCCGACATGGCGTTGAAGGCTCCGGGCACGATGACGCCGCGGCGGGCATCGGCCAGGGCCTTGAGTTGTTGTTTCGGGTTCATGAGATTTCTTGTTGAAAAGGACTTTGACGCTTATCTGATGGCTGTATCCAGCTATCAGGTTTGATAGCAGCATGCACTTCTGGCGGGTGCAGTCAGGCAGAGCTGCCTCGCAGCTCCGCAGAGGATTAGTCCAGCGAAATATTCGCGTTCTTGATCACCGGTCCCCACTTGGCGCGCTCGGCCTCCAGGTATTTGCCATAGGCCTGAGGCGTGCCGCCCATGATCTGGCCGCCGCTGCTTTCGATCATCTGGCGCAGCGACTTGTCGTTCTTGAGCGCTTCGTTGACGGCCTGGTTGAGCTTGGCCACCACGGAGTCGGGCGTACCGGCCGGCGCAATCATGCCCAGCCAGTTGTACGACTCAAAGCCCTTGACCCCGGCTTCGTCCAGAGTAGGCACGTCGGGCAGCACGGCCAGGCGGGTCTTGCTGGAGACGGCCAGGGCGTTGATCTTTTTGGCCTTGATCGAAGGCAGGGCCGAGTAGCCCATCTCGAACATCATGGCCAGATGGCCGCCCATGAGGTCGGAGGCCGCCAGCGAGCCGCCCTTGTAGGGCACATGGGTCAGCTGGGTCTGGGTCTGGTAGGCCAGCAGCTCGCCCGACAGATGGTGGGCCCCGCCCACGCCCGAGGAGCCATAGGTCAGATCGCCGGGCTTGGCCTTGGCATGGGCCAGCAGTTGCTGGACGCTCTTGAAGGGCTGGTTGGGAGCCGTGGTCAGAAACAGGGGGGCCTGCTCGATGAGGATGATGGGCTTGAACGCCGTCCTGGCGTCATAGGGCATCTTCTTCATCAGCATGGGGTTGGTGACCAGGGGGCCGGGAGAGCCGAAGCCGAAGGTGTGGCCGTCGTTGGCCTTGGCGATGGCATCCGTGCCCGTCACGCCACCGGCACCGCCTCGGTTGTCGATGATCACGGGCTGGCCCAGCACCTTGCCCAGCGAGTCGGCAATCAGGCGTGCGCGGGTGTCGGCATAGCCGCCTGCTGCATAGGGGACGATGAGCTTGACGGTGCGGATGGGCCAGGCTTCAGAGCCCTGGGCCAGAGCGGCAGGGGCAGCGCCCAGCAAGGCGGTGGTGGCAGCGGCGCAGGCAGTGGCGCCGAGCAAGGCGTTTCTACGGGAAATCATGAATCAGGTCTCGGTATTGTTATAAGGCTCCAGCGTATATGAGGCATGCGCTGGCTGCTATGTTTTTTGCGCAGCTCACTTTTCCTGCATATGAGCTGCCTTGACGATCTCGCCCAGGCGCTTGCGCTCGGCATCGGCAAACTTCACGAACTCCGCACGTGTGCCGCCGACCGGCTCGATGCCCAGGCCCTTGAGCTTTTCCACGGTGGCGGGCTCCTTCATGGCCTTGTCCACGGCAGCAGCCAGCTTGTCCAGAATGGCGGGTGGTGTGCCCTTGGGGGCGTGAATGCCGGCCCAATGCGCGATCTGCAGGTCGGCAAAGCCTTGCTCCACGGCGGTGGAGAGCTGGGGGTAGGCGGAGATGCGCTGGGTCCAGGTCGTGGCCAGAGGCTTGAACTTGCCCTCATGAATGATGTGCGGCAGTGCGATGATGCTGGCTTCGGACGTGCCTTCAACCTGGCCGCCCAGCACGGCCGTGGTGCTCTCCGAACCGCTCTTGTAGGGCACGGGCTGCAGCTTGGCACCGTATTTCACATTCAGCATCTCGGCCACGAAGTGCGGCGTGCTGCCCGTGCCGGCGGTGGCAAAGTTGAAGCCTGCGCCCTTCTTCGAGGCTTCGACGAAGTCGCGCAGATTGTTGTAGGGCGCGTTCTTGGGCACCACGATCACCGAAGGTGCCAGGCCAATCATCACCACGGGCTGCAGAGCATCATCCTTGAAAGGCATGGTCTTCTTGATCATGCTGTTGGAGATGACGCCTGCCGCACTGACCAGCAGCGTGTAGCCATCGGGCTGGGCCTTGGCCACGATATCGGCACCCACGGTGCCACCTGCGCCGGGGCGGTTGTCGATCACCACGGGTTGGCCGAGGATCTTGGAGGCGCCTTCGGCTGCCGATCTGGCCATCAAGTCATTGGCGCCGCCTGCGGAAAACGGCACCACGAGGCGAATCGGGCGCGTGGGCCAGTCGGCGGCATGGGCCAGGCCAGTTGCGCCCAGCACGGAAAGAGTCAAGGCCTGGACAACCAGATTGCGACGGTTCAAAAACATGGATATCTCCTGGATCCAAATCCCTATTGGTATGGGCTGTTACCGCAAGCACTGTGCCAGACGGATCTAGGGAAAACCCTTTGCATCTCAAGTGATTGAAATCATTGGAGTTTCTGTGGTTTTGTGGAATGCCTGCCTGCGGTGGTGTATGGCTTATGTTTCGAGAATGAAATAATCGTTTTCATGAATGAAACAAATGCGATATCGAACGATGGCGTCAAACGTATGCCGACAGCTGGCCAGCCGCATTTGCCTCACATCGTCACCGTAGGCCGTTATCGTGTGGGGCGGGTGCTGGAGCGGCTGGCACAGCTCTGGTCGGGCGAGGCCAGGTTCTCGCATATCTCGGCTTCTTTCGACGATGCGGTGGCCCAGGTGCAGGCGCTCAATCTGCGCCAGCCCATCGATGCCCTGGTGGGGGCGGGAGCCAGTGGTGCCTGGATTCGAGAACGCGTGGACATTCCAATGGCCATGGTCGAAGTGCGTGGCCTGGATTTGCTGCAGGCGCTGCGCCAGGCCAAGTTGCAGGCCACCGAAGAAGCTCCGCGCGTGGGTCTGGTCAACTTCGAGGTGCCGTCGCCGGTGGTGGCGCAGTTCGACAGCCTGTTCGGCCTGGGTCTGGTCCAGATCGCCTATCAAGGTCCGCATGACGCCCAGGCCTGCGTGCAGAAACTCAGGGAGTCGGGCGTTGGCGCCGTGGTGGCGCCGGGCCTGGTGGCCGATCTGGCAGAGCAGGCGGGCATGGCCAGCGTGTTGCTGTATTCCGATATTTCGGTGCGCCAGGCGCTCAGCGACGCCATGCTGCTGGCCCGGCATCGCCGCGCCGAGCGTGACCGGCATCAACGGCTGGAAACCGTGTTGCATCAGTTGCAGGACGGTGTGGCGGCCGTGGACGAGCGTGGCCGCATTTGCGCGCTGAACCCACGCATGGCCGCCTTGCTCGGGGGCCCGGTCGAGGCCTTGCACGGCCGCATGCTGGACGAGGTGGCTCCGACCCTGGGCACGGCCCGGGCACTGGCGGGTGAGGAGGGGGGGGAAGAGGTGGTGCAACTGGCCCTGCGTACCCTGGTGGTGCGACGTGCGCCCATTGTGGAGAACGGGCTGGTGAGCGGTGCTTTGCTGGTCTGCCGCGATCCCGCCGTGATCCAGCGGGCCGATCGCAGCCTGCGCGCCAGTCAGCGGCAAAGAGCTGCCGGTGTGCGCTGGCGCATTGAGGACTATCTGGGCAGCAGCCCCGCTGCCCAGCGCGTGCGACTGCTGGCCAGGCAGTATGCGAACAGCGATGCGACGGTGCTCGTTCTGGGCGAAAGCGGGACCGGCAAGGAGCTGGTGGCGCAAGGCATTCACAGCGCGGGACGGCGTGCGGAACAGCCATTTCTGGCGGTCAACTGCGCAGCACTCAGTGAAAGCCTGCTGGAGAGCGAGCTTTTCGGTTACGAGGAAGGCGCTTTTACCGGGGCCAGGCGCGGCGGCAAGATCGGCTTGATAGAGGCTGCGCATACCGGGACATTGTTTCTCGATGAAATCGGCGACATGCCGCTGGCGCTGCAATCGCGGCTGCTGCGCGTGCTGCAGGAGCGCGAGGTATTGCGCGTAGGGTCCACCACGCCGATTCCCGTGGATGTGCGCGTGATTGCTGCCACCCATGCGGATCTGGCAGATCAGGTGGAGCGCGGCCAGTTCCGGCGCGATCTCTACTACCGGCTGGCGGTACTGCGCCTGAGCACGCCTTCGCTGCAAATGCGTGGCACCGCCGATATTGCGCAACTGGGCCGCGCCATGCTGGCTCAGCGCCTGAGCGCTGCAAGCGGGTTGCCCCGCGCACTGCATGACAGGGTGGAGCAGCAGCTCGATGCACTGCTGGCCAGGGCCGCGGCGCATGACTGGCCCGGCAACGTCCGTGAACTCGACAACTGGGTGGAGCGTCTGCTGGCCTGCAGCGACTATCTGGGCTCAGGCCGGGGCGGCTTTCTGGATAGGGCGCGCTTGCTTGAGGTCTTCCCGGAGTGTGCCGATGGCCTGGCTCTGGCCGAGCCTGCCGCACCCCGGCAGGCACAGCTCAGAGACGCGGGTCGCCTTGCCGAACAGAAGCGATTGCGCGAGGTGCTGGAGTCGGTCGGGGGCGATCAGCGCCGGGCCTGTGAAATTCTCGGCATCAGCCGGGCCACTCTGTGGCGGCGCATGAAGGCTTAGCCGGGGTCCCGCGCTGTCGTACGTATTATTTTCGCCAATGGCTGGGATGCACGGCCTGAAATCCGGCGTCTGGCGCAACAATCTCCTGCCAGCCTCGGGCTTTCGAGGTCTCGAAGACTGCAGGCGCGGCAAGGCCGGGACGGACCACAAGGCAGGCTGGAGTTTTATCGATTGGGATCGGGAGAGACGGGTTATGTCCGACGTGAGCGAGCTTGAGAACGAGAGTGCGGTCTATAGAACCTTGCTGGAGTCCACCAAGGCCATTCCCTGGAAGATCGACTGGGCGACCATGAAGTTCGCCTATATCGGCCCTCAGATCGAGAGCCTGCTTGGCTGGAGCCGTGAGAGCTGGGTCAGCGTCGAGGACTGGGCCATGCGCATGCACCCCGATGACCGCGAATATGTGGTGAATTTCTGCGTGAGCCAGTCCCAGGCTGGCGTGGACCATGAGGCTGACTATCGCGCTCTGACCAAGGACAACGGCTATGTCTGGATTCGCGATGTGGTCCATGTGGTGCGCAATGCGCAAGGCGAGGCCCAGGCGCTGATCGGCTTCATGTTCGACATCAGCGAACGCAAGAAGACCGAGGAAAGGCTGCTCAGTCTGCAGAAGGAGCTGGAGGTGCTCTCCTTCAAGGATGGTCTGACCAGCATTGCCAACCGGCGCTGCTTCGATACCAGCTTCGAGCGGGAATGGGAGCGCACGCGCAGCGATGGCAAGCCCCTGTCCATGCTGCTGTTCGATGTTGATTTCTTCAAGCAATACAACGATTTGTACGGCCATATCCAGGGCGACAAATGTCTGGTGGATATTGCGCAGACCCTGCGTCTGGCGCTGGACGGTCAGCGTGACCTGGTGGCGCGTTACGGTGGCGAGGAGTTTGTGGTGCTGCTGCCCGAAGCCGATGCAGAAACCGCGCAAAAAGTGGCCGAGCGCTGCCAGCGCCTGATCCAGAAACAGTCCATCGTGCATGCGCTGTCGCCCCATGGCCGGCGGGTCACCATGAGCATTGGTGCGGGCACGGTGCTGCCGGCAGAGCATGATCGACCTGCCGGCTTTATAGAGGCCGTGGACCGGCAGCTCTATGCGGCCAAGAACAAGGGCCGCCACCGGATTGAAAGCGTCATCTTGGGCGCTTGAACCCTGCCCAGGCCTGCGTGCGGCAGGCGCCCGGCAGGGCATACCCGGTGTCAGGCCTGCAGCACCTCGCCCGGCACCCGTACCCAGCCTTCCATCAGAATGCGGGCGCTGCGGCTCATCAAGGCCTTGGTGACCAGCCATTGACCATGCTCGCTCCTGGCTTCGGCCCCCACACGCAGGGTGCCGCTGGGATGGCCAAAGCGCACGGACTGGCGCTCGCCGCCGCCCGCCGCCAGATTGACCAGCGTGCCTGGAATGGCGGCAGCCGTGCCGATGGCGACGGCGGCCGTGCCCATCATGGCGTGATGCAGCTTGCCCATGGAAAGCGCCCGCACCACGAGATCGATGTCCCGGGCGGCAATGGTTTTGCCGCTTGAGGCGATATAGCTTTGCGCAGGGGCCACAAAGCCTATCTTGGGCGTGTGCTGGCGCGTGGCGGCTTCGTCCAGATGCTTGATCAGACCCATCCTGAGTGCGCCATGGGCGCGGATGGCTTCGAACCTGGCCAGGGCGGGGCCATCGCCGTTGATGGCATCCTGCAGTTCGCAGCCGGTATAGCCCAGCTCTCTGGCATCGAGAAAGATGGTCGGAATGCCGGCATTGATGAGGGTTGCGCAAAAGCGGCCGACACCGGGCACGTCCAGCTCGTCGCAGACATTGCCGGTGGGAAACATGGCCGCTCCGCCCTCACCTTCATCGGCGGGATCCAGGAACTCCAGGGCCACTTCGGCAGCGGCAAAGGTCACGCCGTCCAATTCGAAGTCCCCGGTCTCCTGCACCTGGCCATCGCGGATCTGCACATGGTTGACGATGGTCTTGCCGATATTGGCTTGCCAGATGCGAATGGTGGCCACGCCGTTGAGCGGAATGCGCTCGGCCGGAATCAGGCCCATGTGAATGGCGCAGGGGCCGACGGCAGCGCTCAGGTTGCCGCAGTTGCCGCTCCAGTCCACAAAAGGCTGATCGATGGAAACCTGGCCAAACAGATAGTCCACATCGTGATCGGCGCTTGCGCTCTGGCTGAGGATCACGCCCTTGCTGGTGGAGGATGAGGCATTGCCCATGCCGTCAATCTGTTTGCCATAGGGGTCGGGGCTGCCCAGGGTGCGCAGAAAGATGGCGTCGCGAACAGGGCCGGGCTGTCGGGCCGCTTCGGGCAGATCCTGAAGCTTGAAGAACACACCTTTGCTGGTGCCTCCGCGCATATAGGTGGCGGGAATGCGGATTTGCGAAGTAAGAGACATGGAATGGCAAACAAACAAGGTATTCAAGGCTCAAGCCAGGGCTTGAGCCTTGAATCAGTGAAACAGGCGTAGCTGTTGAGGACGAGGCGGAGAGCCGGAAGCCAATGGCCAGCGATGCAGTACCTGGTAGCGTAACTGCTTGCCTGTGTCGGTTCGCTCGACCAGCTGGATCTCATTGATCAGCCAGTCGACGGGGTCGATACGCCTAGTGGGCAGGGCATGCAGAGCTCTGTAGCTGATGGTGATATGCGGTCCATGGCCGCCATCCTTGAAGCCGTGGGATTCCAACGCTGTCTGTAGCGTTGTCAGCAGTCGGTTGAAAGGCTCTGGACGTCCGCGGGTGCGCAAAGACCAGTGAATGCGCTCGCCCACCTCACCGCGAACGCGGTTGAAGCTGAGCTCGAAGGCCTTCAGCTGCGCCTCTTGCACGGCATTGCCTGCGGCCAACAAGGCGAGCATTGCCTCTTGCCCCGAGTCAAACGGGCCACACCAGGTCTGGTGCCAGTTGTCTGGAGAGAACAGCCGCTCGCCCAGCTCCTCATCCAGGCCCAAAGCGCTGATCCGGGCACGCAGGCGATCACGTACCGGGCTTTTGGGCTGGGTGACAATCAGTATGCGTGCCTGGCTCATCGCTGCTCCTTAGCTCACAAGTTCAGCCGTCGATGCGGAATCGGCCGCTGCGCTGTCCGCCAGGAAGTCCTGGGCAAAGCGCTGCAGCACGCCACCGGCCTCGTAAATCGAGACTTCCTCAGCGGTATCGAGGCGACACAGCACCGGCACTTCGGTGCGGGCACCAGTCGTTCGGTGGATATGAAGTGTAAGCGTGGCCTGGGGGCTACGCTGGCCGATGACATCAAAGATCTCGGTGCCATTCAACCCCAGTGTGTGGCGGCTTGTGCCGGGCAGGAACTCCAGCGGCAACACCCCCATACCGATCAGATTGGTGCGGTGAATGCGCTCGAAGCCCTCGGCCACGATGGCCTCCACACCGGCCAGGCGCACGCCCTTGGCGGCCCAGTCGCGGCTTGATCCCTGGCCATAGTCGGCTCCGGCGATGATGACCAGCGGCTGCTTGCGCTCCATATAGGTCTCTATGGCTTCCCACATGCGCAGCGTCCGGCCTTCGGGTTCGACGCAGGCGAGAGAGCCCTGGCGCACCTTGCCCTGGTCGTCCACCACCATTTCGTTGAAGAGCTTGGGGTTGGCAAAGGTAGCGCGCTGTGCGGTCAGGTGGTCGCCGCGATGCGTGGCATAGGAGTTGAAGTCCTCCTCGGGCAGACCCATTTTGTGCAGATACTCTCCTGCGGCCGAGTCCATCAGAATGGCGTTGGACGGCGAGAGATGATCGGTGGTGATGTTGTCGGGCAGTATGGCCAGTGGGCGCATGCCGCGCAGCGTGCGCTTAGCGGCCAGCGCACCCTCCCAGTAGGGCGGGCGGCGGATATAGGTGCTCTGCGGGCGCCAGTCATACAGTGCCCCGACCTTTTCGCCCTGGTCTGCGCGGATGGCAAACATGGGCTCATAGACCGCGCGGAACTGCTCGGGGTGGACGGCGGCCTTGGCCACGGCATCGATTTCCTCGTCGCTGGGCCAGATGTCCTTCAAGCGGATCTCGCGGCCCTGGAAGAGGCCCAGCACATCGTTCTCGATATCGAAGCGGATGGTGCCCGCAATCGCATAGGCCACGACCAGCGGCGGCGAAGCCAGGAAGGCCTGCCTGGCTTGGGGGTGGATGCGGCCATCGAAGTTGCGATTGCCGGAGAGCACGGCGGTGGTGTGGAGGTCGCGATCCACGATTTCCTGCTGAATGGCGGGATCGAGTGCGCCGCTCATGCCGTTGCAGGTGGTGCAGGCAAAGGCCACCACGCCAAAGCCCAGCGCCTCCAGGTCATGCAGCAGACCGGCGTGTTCCAGATACAGCGGCACGGTCCTGGAGCCGGGAGCCAGAGAGGTCTTGACCCAGGGCTTGCGCGTCAGACCCAGATTGCGCGCATTGCGCGCCAGCAGGCCGGCCGCGATCACATTGCGTGGATTGCTGGTATTGGTGCAGCTGGTAATGGCTGCAATGATGACCGCTCCATCGGGCATCCTGCCATCGGTTTGCGTCCATTCACCGGCAATGCCTCTTGCCGCAAGCTCGCTGGTTGCCAGGCGGGCGTGTGGATTGGAAGGGCCGGCCATATTGCGCACCACGCCGGACAGGTCAAAGCTCAGCGTACGCTCGTACTCGGCATTCTCCAGACTGTCTGCCCACAGACCTGCCTGTTTGGCGTAGCGCTCTACCAGTTGCACCTGCTCGGGCTCGCGCCCCGTCAGGCGCAGATAGTCGATCGTCTGTTCGTCGATCGCAAACATGGCCGCCGTGGCGCCGTATTCGGGCGCCATGTTCGAGATGGTGGCGCGGTCGCCGATGGAGAGGCTGCGTGCGCCTTCGCCATGGAACTCCAGATAGCTGCCCACCACTTTTTGCTGACGCAGGAATTGGGTCAGGGCCAGCACGATATCGGTGGCGGTAATGCCTTTCTGACGCTTGCCGCTCAGCTGCACGCCAACGATTTCGGGCAGGCGCATCCACGATGCGCGACCCAGCATCACGCTCTCGGCCTCCAGCCCGCCCACGCCCACGGCGATCACGCCCAGGGCATCGACATGCGGCGTGTGACTGTCCGTGCCCACCAGAGTATCGGGATATGCTTCACCATCGATAGCATGGATCACAGGGCTCATGCGCTCCAGATTGATCTGGTGCATGATCCCGTTGCCCGGCGGAATCACCTCCACATTCTTGAAGGCCTGTTTGCACCACTCGATGAAATGAAAGCGGTCTTCATTGCGCCGGTCTTCGATGGCGCGGTTTTTCTCAAAGGCTTGAGGATCGTCGCCACCGCACTCCACGGCCAGCGAGTGGTCCACGATCAGCTGCACGGGCACCACGGGATTGACGGCGGCAGGATCGCCACCTTGCCCGGCAATCGCATCACGCAGGCCGGCCAGATCCACGAGAGCCGTCTGGCCCAGGATGTCATGACAGACCACGCGGGCCGGAAACCAGGGAAAGTCGCGCTCGCGCTTGCGGTCAATGATTTGCGTGAGGCATTCGTCCAGAATGGCCGGGCTGCAACGGCGCACCAGGTTTTCGGCATGGACGCGGCTGGTATAGGGTAAGGTGGCCCAAGCGCCGGGAGAGATCTCTTCCACAGCAGCCTGCGCATCGAAGTAGTGAAGCTGACTGCCTGGCAGGGGCTTGCGGTAAGGCTGGAATTGGGGCGTGTTCATTGTCTTGTCTGTTCGCGGTTCTCAGAGCGCCGGAGCTGTGCGCTGGTGCTCGATCAGTGGGGCGGAAAACGTCAGGGGAGTGCGCGGTGCGGGACCCAAGGCCAGTCGCAGCCTTGCTTGTGCGATGGCATACAGGCGCTCGGTCAGCTCTGTGCCGCCCCGGGGCTGCTGGCATTGCAACTGCGCAAGGTGGTGTGTAAGCAAGGAGCACAGCTGCTGGGCCTCGGCCACCTGAGCCGTCGTGAGCCGAGTGACCGTCATGCCCCGCCTTGGCTGGGCCGTCAGCAGGCCTTCGTGGCATAGCAGCTTCATGGCTTCGCGCACGGGGGTGCGGCTCACGCCAAACTCCCGCGCCAGCGCACCATCGTTGGTGTCCGAGCCGGGCGGCAAGCGGTGGCTCAGAATGCGTTCACGCAGTTTGTCGGCGATGGCAATGCACAGTGAATGGGATTGCATGGGCTTGGCGGTCATGGCGCTCGGAAGAGATTTACTGGCGTTCGTCGATAGGAACGAACTTCAAATCATCCGGGCCTGTGTAGTTGGCGCTGGGGCGAATGATCTTGTTGTCCTGGCGCTGCTCGATGATGTGCGCTGCCCAGCCACTGGTGCGCGCAATCACGAACAGCGGCGTGAACATGGCAGTGGGAACGCCCATCATGTGGTAGCTGACGGCGCTGAACCAGTCGAGGTTGGGGAACATGTTCTTGACTTCCCACATCACCGACTCCAGACGCGCGGCAATGTCGTACATCTTGGTGCTGCCGGCTTCGTCCGACAGCTTCCTGGCTACGCCCTTGATCACAACATTGCGGGGGTCGCTCACGGTGTAGACCGGGTGGCCGAAGCCGATCACGACCTCCCTGGCATCCACGCGGCGGCGGATGTCGGCCTCGGCTTCGGCCGGGTTGTCATAGCGCTTCTGTATCTCGAATGCCACTTCGTTGGCTCCACCATGCTTGGGACCACGCAGCGCACCAATCGCCCCAGTGATCGCCGAATACATATCGCTGCCCGTGCCAGCCACCACGCGGGCCGTGAAGGTCGAGGCGTTGAACTCATGCTCGGCATACAGATTGAGCGAGGTATGCATGGCACGTACCCAGCTCTCGGATGGCTTGGCGCCATGCAAAAGATGCAGAAAGTGCCCGCCGATGGAGTCGTCCCCGGTTTCGACCTCGATGCGGCGGCCCGAGTTGCTGAAGTGATACCAGTAGAGCAGCATGGAGCCCAGGCTGGCCATCAGGCGGTCGGCAATATCGCGTGCGCCAGGAAGGTTGTGGTCATCTCTCTCCGGCAGTGCGCAGCCCAGGGCAGAGACGCCAGTACGCATCACGTCCATGGGGTGGCTGGCGGCTGGCAGTTGTTCCAGCGCAGCCTTCACGCTGCCAGGCAGTCCGCGCAAGGCCTTGAGCTTGGCTCTGTAGGCCTTGAGTTCGGCCTGTGTGGGCAGCTTGCCATGTACCAGCAGATGGGCGATCTCTTCGAATTCACAGACCTCGGCAATGTCCAGAATGTCGTAGCCCCGGTAGTGCAAATCGTTGCCGGTCTTGCCCACGGTGCAGAGCGCCGTATTGCCTGCCGTGACGCCGGAGAGGGCGACTGATTTCTTGGCTTTGAAACCGGCGGTGGTGCTTGCCGGAATCTGCTGGCTGGCGCCGGTGGTGGTGGCAGATGCCGTGGCTGCGGTACTCATGGGTGTCTCCTGGAAGTTGTGGACTCTGAGGTGGTTTGGTCTGCGATACTTCGCAATCTACGCATTTGCTTTCTCTGCGTATAGAACTGAATTGGTGAATACTTGCGAAACTGAATGCACGCATTTGCGAATTTTGCGAATTTCTGAGATCAACAAACAAGGAGCAAGCCAATGGCCAAGACCTTCATGGGTGTACGTCTGCGCAGCCTGCGTGCCGAGCGTGGGCTCACGCAGGTGGCGCTGGCACAGGCGCTGGAGCTGTCACCGAGTTATCTGAACCAGATCGAGCAGGATCAGCGCCCGCTCACGGTGTCTGTGCTGCTTCGGATTCACAAGGTTCTGGGCGTCGATATTCAGCAGTTCTCAGAGGACGAGGAGGCTCGCCTGCTGGCACAGCTGCGCGATGCAGTGGCAGCCATGCCGCTGCCCGAAGCTGCGGTGCCGCTGCCCGAGTTGAGCGAGGTTGCGGCCAGGCTGCCGCAACTGGCGCAGGCACTATTGGCCATGCACCAGCGCCACCTGGCCGATGCCCAGCGGCTGGAGGCCTTGAGCGCCCATCTGGGCGATGGCCGTGCCGGGCAGGACGGAGGCGGGGCGGTCAATGGCAAGGCGGCAATGGCAGGCTTGCTGACGCAACCCTCGCGCCAGATGCCGTTCGAGGCCGTGCGTGACTTCTTTTTTGCCCACCGCAATCACTTCGATGGGCTCGACAGAGCTGCCGAATCACTGGCTCGACAGGCCGCGGAGCAAGGCGGTCATCTGCAGGATTGGCTGCAATACCGTCTGCAGGCGCGACATGGGGTGCTGGTCCTGCGTTCCCATGCCGCAAACGCAGAGACGGCCAGCAGCCATAGGCGATACGATGTGTCCACTCGCACCCTGTATGTGGCAGCGCAGCTCAGTCCCATGCAGCAGGCATTTCAGCTGGCCACACAGCTGGCACTGCTGGAGTTTGATGCACTGATTGCCACGGAGCTGCAAGGCGCGCCCTGGCAGGATGAGGCCACGCGGCGGCTGGCGCGCGTGGGTCTGGCCAACTATGTGGCTGGTGCATTCGTGCTGCCTTATGGCGAATTCCTGCGCGCGGCCGAAAGTCTGCGCTACGACATCGACCTGCTGGCCAGCCGTTTCGGCGTGGGCTTCGAGACCGTATGCCACCGCCTCTCCACCTTGCAGCGCGCTGATGCACCGGGGGTTCCGTTTTTCTTCATTCGCGTGGACCGGGCAGGCAATATCAGCAAGCGTCAGTCGGCCACGCATTTCCACTTCTCCAAGACTGGCGGCACCTGCCCGCTGTGGGGGGTGTATGAGGCGTTTACCCAGCCGGGCCGCATCGTTCCCCAGCTCGCCAGCATGCCGGACGGGCGGATCTACCTATGGATTGCCCGCACCATCAGCCAGGCCGGCCCGGGCTGGGGTGCGCCGGGCAAGACTTTTTCCATCGGTCTGGGCTGTGACCTGCAGCACGCTGCACGGCTGGTGTATTCCCAAGGCATGGATTTGCGCAATACCGCTGCTGCGACTCCCATCGGCATGGGCTGCAAGGTTTGTGAGCGCGGGGCTTGCCCGCAACGCGCCTTTCCCTATGTGGCCACACCGCTCCAGGTCAACGAAAACGAGAGCGGCTTTGTTCCCTATGGTGGCTAGTGCTTGCTGCCATGCGATGCGAAGCTGGGGCCAAGGCCGCCGAGGCCGGATGGCTGCAAACCGCTGACTGAAAGCCATGAAAATTCACTGAAACGCAATCCTGCATGGCGTCTGAAGCTATTGAGGCAATAGCGATGCGCGCCAATTTACTTAGTCTTGTTGGACGATGGGCCGGGGCTGATTTCTTCATACGCTGTCTCCACGTTTTGATTGCACATCAACCAGGAGACAAAAAATGCGTTTAGCGGGAAAAGTGGCTGTGGTCACGGGAGCAGGCCAGGGCATGGGGCGCGCGATCGCTCAGCGCTATGCCGATGAAGGCGCCACCGTGGTGGCCGTGGACCTGAACGAAGAAGCCGCCAGGCAGACCCTGGAAGGCAAGGACGGCAAGCATCTGGCCCGTTCCGTCAACGTGGCCGACAGCGCAGCGGTCGACACGCTGTTTGTCGAGATCCGCGAAAAGCTGGGTGCCGTCGACGTGCTGGTGAACAACGCCGGTGTGGGCTCGGTGGACCAGTTTGCCGATATTCCCGACGCGACCTGGGAGCGCGTGATCGGTGTGAACCTGAACGGCGCGTTCTACTGCGCTCGTGCGGCGGTCAGGCAGATGCAGCAAGGAAAGGGCGGAGCCATCGTCAACATCTCCAGCACCTCGGCAGTCAGCGGTGACGGCCCTGCCCATTACTGCGCTTCCAAGGCGGCCCTGATGGGCTTGACCCGCGGCATGGCCAAGGAACTGGCGTCCAAGAAGATCCGCGTGAACACCTTGGTTCCTGGTCCCACCAACACGCCCATGATGCAGGGCATTCCCCAGGAATGGGCCGATGCCATCATCGCCGGCGTGCCCATGGGTCGCATGGCTGAGCCCGAAGACATCGCCAAGGTGGCCGTGTTCCTGGCCAGCGACGACAGTGGCTTTGTGACGGGGCAGAACCTGGCCGTCAACGGCGGCAGCGCCTTCCTGTAAGGAGAGAAAAACATGAACAAGCGTCTGCAAGGCAAGATTGCATTTGTGTCGGGTGGCGGCTCCGGTATCGGTGCAGCAACGGCCGAGCGTTTCGCACAGGAGGGCGCGACCGTGGTGGTCTGCGGTCGCCGCAAGGAGCCTCTCGATGACGTCGTTGCCAGGATCAAGGCTGGCGGCGGCAGTGCCGAGGCCATCGTGGCCGACGTGGGCAACGAAGCCCAGTTTGTCGGAGCGCTGGAGCAGACGGCCCAAAAGCATGGCAGCCTGGACATCCTCGTCAACAACGCCATGGCCTATACCTGGGGCGGCATCGACGGCATGACCACGGCGGACTGGCATGCCAATTTCACCACGTCGGTGGACGGCACTTTCTGGGGCACCCGCACGGCGCTGAAGCTGATGACCGGCAAGGGCGGCTCCATCGTCAATATCAGCTCCATCTGCGGCACGCTGGGCACGCCCTATATGTCGGGTTACTCGGCGGCCAAGGCAGCCATCATCAACTTCTCGCGTGCGGCGGCTGCCGAAGGTGCTGCAGCAGGCATCCGTGTGAACGTCGTGATCCCCGCCGTGGTGGAAACGCCTGCCACGGCCGGCATGCTGGCCGATGAAGCCTCGCGCAAGAACACCGAAAAACTCATTCCCATGGGGCGCGTGGGGCAGTCCCGCGAGCTGGCCAATGCCGTGCTGTTCCTGGCCAGCGACGAAGCCAGCTATGTGACAGGTGCCGCCCTGCCCGTGGACGGCGGTCGTTCCGCCGTGCTGGTGACCGCGCTGTAAGAAAGAGTCTGAAGAGATGAGTGAACCCGTGAATCAGTGGCCACAAACGCTCGAAGAGCGTATCGACAGGCTGGAGTCGCTGGATGCGATTCGTCAGCTGGCCGGCAAGTACTCCCTGTCGCTGGACATGCGTGACATGGACGCCCATGTGAACCTGTTTGCTCCCGATATCAAGGTGGGCAAGGAAAAAGTGGGGCGCGCGCATTTCATGGCCTGGCAGGACAGCACGCTGCGTGACCAGTTCACGGGGACCTCGCACCACCTGGGTCAGCACATCATCGAGTTCGTGGACCGCGATCACGCCACCGGCGTGGTCTATTCAAAGAACGAGCATGAGTGCGGTGCCGAGTGGGTCATCATGCAGATGCTGTACTGGGACGATTACGAGCGCATCGACGGTCAGTGGTACTTCCGCCGCCGTCTGCCCTGCTACTGGTATGCCACGGATCTGAACAAGCCGCCGATTGGCGACATGAAGATGCGCTGGCCCGGCCGGGAGCCCTACCATGGCGCCTTCCACGAGCTGTTCCCGAGCTGGAAGGAGTTCTGGGCCCAGCGTCCCGGCAAGGACCAGCTGCCGCAGGTGGCTGCACCCGCGCCACTGGAGCAATTCCTCAGAACCATGCGCCGCGGTACACCGGCGCCGCGCATGCGTGTGCGCTAAGGAGAGCCGGCATGAGTCAAATGCTTTTCACACCTGTCCAGCTGGGCCGGATTGCCCTGCAGAACCGCGTGGTCATGGCTCCCATGACGCGCAACCGTGCCGATGCCGATGGCACGCCCACGGACATCATGGCCGAGCACTACGGCCAGCGTGGTGATGCCGGCCTGATCGTGGCCGAAGGGGCCTGGCCCGAGGTCACGGGTCAGGCCTACTGCCGCCAGCCCGGCATCGAGACCGCGGCCCATGTGCGCGCCTGGCGCCGTGTGACGGATGCGGTGCATGCCCGTGGCGGATCCATCGTGCTGCAGATCATGCACTCCGGTCGCATCGGCAGCTGCCATATCAAGCCCGCAGGCGTGCGCTCGGTGTCGGCCTGCGCCATTCAGGCACAAGGCAAGATCTGGACCGATGCCGCGGGCATGCAGGATTTCGACCTGCCCCAGGCACTGACCACCGAAGAGGTGCGCAAGGCGATTGCCGAGCATGCCGCCGCTGCCAGACGGGCCATGGATGCGGGCTTTGACGGCGTCGAGCTGCATGGCACCAGCGGTTACCTGAGTCTGCAGTTCCTGCACTCCAGCACCAACCGGCGTACCGACGAATATGGTGGCAACGCCAGCAGTCGCTCACGTTTCGCCGTGGAATGCCTGGGCGCGATGGGAGAAGCCATCGGCATCGAGCGCGTGGGGCTGCGCCTGAATCCCGGCAACACCTTCAATGACACGGCGGATGAAAACTCCGCAGCCACGCATGCTGAGCTGATGCGTCAGGCCGCCAAGCTGGGCATTGCCTATCTGCATGTGATGCGTTCGGTCTTCGATCCCTCCATCGATGCCTTCAAGCTGGCGCGAGAGAACTTTGGCGAGAGCCTGATTCTCAACGACGGCTTTGATGCACAAAGTGCCGAAGCTGCGCTGCAGGCGGGCGAGGGGCTGGCAGTGTCTTTTGCGCGGCATTTCATTGCCAACCCGGATCTGGTGCAGCGCATGCGCCAGGGCCTGCCTCTGTCCAGGTTTGACCGCAACACGCTCTATACCCCCGGCGCCCGGGGCTACAACGACTATGCACCGGCACAGGAGGCGCAGACCGCCTGATCCGTCCGGAAACCGAGTTCATCGTGTTGGCCGCATTTCCTTCGGGGATGCGGCCTTTTTTGTACCCCGGGTTTTCACGGCTGTTGCAGGCCTGCCGGAGCAGTCTGCTCGCAAGGGCGGAAAGCGCTCTAGTCTGTTGCGCTGAATCGCATGTCGAATATGGTACGGATGCTATGAAATTTGGGTAAATCGGCCACAAATCGTTAGTCTCAATGGACGATGTTTGCCAAGACTCTCCTCTTCAGAATCCTCAGCATCACTACAGGATTTGGGTTGGAGGCCCCGACATCATGATGGAAATACGTGGACTTGCGTACGTTGTCGCCGAGAGCTCTGATTTGGATCGCTGGGTCAGCTACGCACGCGATGTGCTTGGCATGATGCCCAGCACCACTGCCGATGGCGATCTGCTGATCAAGATGGACGAGCGTCAGTTCCGCTTCCAGGTGCAGCCTGGCAGCATGGACAAGTACGCTGCATCCGGCTGGGAAGTGGCCGACAAGGAGGCTTTCGAACAGGCGCTCAAGGTGTTGCAGGCCGCTGATGTGCACTACGAAATGGGTAGCTCCGAACTGTGTACCAAGCGCCGTGTGCAGGAGTTGGCCATCGTGATGGATCCGTCCGGAAACCGTCATGAGATCGTCTGGGGCTTCAAGTCCGACTTCAGCCATTTCGCATCGCCCCAGGGGGTGTCGCGCTTTATCACCGGCGACTATGGTCTGGGCCACACCGTGCTGCCCGCTCCCGACTTCGAAAAGACGGTGGCCTTTGTGCGCAATGTGCTGGGCTTTGGTCTTTCGGATATCTACAACTTCAAGCCTGCAGGCGATGCCGGTCCCACGGTCCGCATCCATTTCTTCCACTGCGCCAACGGCCGTCACCACAGCCTGGCCTTGGCCGAGTTCCCTTGCGCATCGGGCTGCGTGCACGTGATGGTGGAAGTGGACAACATGCCCGAAGTGGGCCGTGCCATGGACCGCATGCAAAAGAGCCAGGTCAAGCTGTCGGCCACCCTGGGTCAGCACACCAACGACAAGATGATCTCGTTCTACATGAAGACGCCCTCCAATTTCGACCTGGAGTTCGGTTATGGCGGCGCCATCATCGACTGGGATCACCACATCACGCATGAGTTCACGACCGTAAGCCTCTGGGGGCACGACTTCAGCGTGGGCCGCCCTGAAAACAACTGATAGGAGGCTTGGAGACATGGCCAATAAATTGATGACAGCGAAGGACGTTGTGGCATCCATCAAGGATGGCATGACGATTGGTATCGGTGGCTGGGGTCCCAGGCGCAAGCCCATGGCCCTGGTGCGCGAGCTGTTGCGCAGCCCCGTCAAGGATCTGACCGTGGTGGCCTATGGCGGCGCCGATGTGGGCATGCTGTGCGCGGCCGGCAAGGTCAGCAAGCTGATCTTTGCCTTCGTGTCGCTGGACTTCATTCCGCTGGAGCCCTATTTCCGCAAGGCGCGCCAGAGCGGCGAGATCGAAGTCATGGAAATTGACGAGGGTCATATGGTGCTGGGCCTGAAGGCGGCCGGCATGCGCATTCCCTATATCCCGACCCGGGTCGGCCTGGGTACCGATGTGCTCAAGCACAACCGCTCCATCCGCCTGATCGAGTCGCCTTACGACGGCAAGGAATGGGTGGCGATGCCCGCCATCGATCTCGATGTGGCCCTGCTGCATGTGGATCGCGCGGACTCCCGCGGCGTCTGCCAGATTGCCGGCCCCGACATCTATATGGACGACCTGTTTGCGCGCGCCGCGACCAACACCTTTGTGAGCTGCGACGAACTGGTCGAGAGCAGCAGCTTCGAGTCGGAGCAAGCCGCGCGACTGGTGTTCTGGGAGCGTTCCGAAACCACGGGCGTGGTGCACCTGCCAGGTGGTGCCCACCCATCGTCCTGCGCGCCCCTGTATGGCTTTGATGTCAAGCACTTCAAGGAATACGTGGCCAGCAGCAAGGAAGAGGGCGGCTGGGACAGCTACCAGCAGAAATACGTGCAGTGCACGGAGCAGGAATATCTGGAAAAAGTGGGTGGCATGGAAGCAATCAAGCGCCTGCCCCTGCCTGTGTTCTGAGGAGGCCAAGAGATGAGTGAAATTGCATTGGTAGATCGCGTCATCTGCGCCGCGGCACGTGCCTGGGAAAACGACGGCGAGGTACTGGCCACCGGCATCGGCCTGGTGCCGCGACTGGCGGCCTCGCTGTGCATGCGGTCCATCAACACCGATCTGATCATGACGGACTCCGAGGCCTGGGTGGTCAACGAGCCCGTGCCCGTAGGCCCTCGCGGAGACTACAAGATCAAGCGTGAAAACTGGATGGGCTTCTCGCGCATCTTCGACAACGTCTGGGGAGGCAAGCGCCACGCCATGGTGGGGCCCGTGCAGGTCGACCGCTTCGGTCAGGGCAATATCTCCATGGTGGGCAGCGACTACGCACGCCCCAAGTCCATGATGCTGGGCGTGCGCGGCTTTCCCGGCAACTCCATCAATCACGCCAACTCCTTCTTCGTGCCCAATCACAGCACCAAGGTTTTTGTGTCGGGCGAGGTCGATGCCGTGGGCAGCGTGGGCTACAACAGCGCGCGCCTGGCCAAGGGCTGGACGCTGGAGGAGACCACGGACATCCGCTTCATCTTCACCAATCTGTGTGTGATGGACTTTGGCGGTCCCAGTCATCAGATGCGCCTGGTGTCGCTGCATCCCGGCGTGACTGCGGCACAGGTCAGGGAAGCCACCGGCTTTCCGATTCACGTTCCCGAGGACGTGGGCGTGACGCCTGATCCCACACCCGAGCAACTGGCCTTGCTGGCCCAGCTCGATCCGCACAATCTGCGCGCTACGGCCATGGGAGCCTGATATGCAGCATGCATCCAGCGAATTTGTGACGCGTGAGGACATGGCCGTCTATGAAACCGGCGAGCCCGTGCTCTACAGCGTGGACAACGGCATTGCCACGGTCACCATGAATCGGCCCACGTTCAACAACGTGCAGAACTCGCAGATGACCTATGCGCTGGATGCAGTCTTGCGCAAAGCGACCGATGACGACAGCGTCAAGGTCATCGTGCTGCGCGGCGAGGGCCGGCACTTCAGCGCGGGTCATGACATCGGCACGCCCGGCCGCGACATCAACAAGCCGTTCGACCGCGTTCACCTGTGGTGGGATCACACCAACAAACCCGGGGGAGAGCAGCTGTTTGCCCGCGAGCAGGAGGTATATCTGGGCATGTGCCGGCGCTGGCGCGAGATCCCCAAACCCATGATTGCCATGGTGCAGGGAGCATGCGTGGCGGGCGGCCTGATGCTGGCCTGGGTCTGCGATCTGATCGTGGCCAGCGATGATGCGTTTTTCCAGGACCCCGTGGTGCGCATGGGCATTCCCGGCGTGGAGTACTTCGCCCATGCCCACGAGCTGCATCCGCGCATTGCCAAGGAGTTTCTGCTGCTGGGCGAGCGCATGCCGGCAGAGCGCGCCTATCAGATGGGCATGGTCAACCGCGTGGTGCCGCGTGCCGAGCTTGAGGACCAGGTCTATGCCATGGCCCAGCGCATGGCGGCCCAGCCGCGTCTGGGCATGGCGCTGACCAAATTGGTCGTCAACAAGGCCGAGGAACTGCAGGGCCTGCGCTCCACCATGGACATGGCTTTTGGCTACCACCACTTTGCCCACGCGCACAGCCAGGCGATGGGCATGGGGCAACTGGGCGGCCAGGACGCCAGGTCCATGGCCAAGGCCAACAAAGAAGAGTCAAAGGCATGAGCAATATGAACGACATGGGCAGTCTGCGCACTCCTCTTTGCGACCTGCTGGGGTGCCGCTATCCCGTCATCCAGACGGCCATGGGCTATGTGGCGGGGGCCGATCTGGTGATAGGGACTACCAATGCCGGCGGCTTCGGCTTCCTGGCCGGTGCCACCATTGCTGCCGACAGGATCGAGGCCGAAATCCTGCGCGTCAAGCGCGAGACCGACGACCAGCCTTTCGGGCTGAACTTTCACATGTTCCAGCCCAACGCCCAGCAGCTGCTGGACCTGGCCGTGAAGTATCGGCTGCGTGCGGTCAGCTACGGCCGTGGCCCGGACAAGAAGGTGATAGGCCGGCTGCGCGAGGCCGGCATTGTCTGCATGCCCACCGTGGGAGCCCTGAAGCACGCCCAGAAGGCGATCGAGATGGGAGCCAATGCCATCACCGTGCAGGGCGGCGAAGGGGGCGGCCATACCGGCAGCGTGCCCACCACGGTGCTGCTGCCCCAGGTGGTGGATGCTGTCCAGGTTCCGGTGGTCGCCGCCGGAGGCTTCTATGACGGGCGCGGTCTGCTGGCTGCGCTGGCCTACGGCGCATCGGGCATTGCCATGGGCACGCGGTTTTTGATGACCAGTGATTCCAAGGTGCCCGCTGCCACGCTGCAGCGCTATCTGGCCGCCAGGGATGCGGAAAAGATCGCCGTCTCGCATCTGGTCGATGGCATGCCGCAGCGAATGATTCCCAACGAGTACCTGGCCATGCTGGAAAAGGCCAGTCCCATGAAACGCTTGCGCATTGCCCTGAGCCTGGCACTTCAGTGGAAGGCCGAGACCGGCATGACCACCGGCCAGGCCCTGAGCATCTTCATGAAAGCCCTGCGCGAGGATTCTTCTTCGGTGGCTCAGACCGTGATGGCCGCCAACGCACCCATGTTGCTGCAGCGCTCCATGGTCGATGGAAACCCGGCCGACGGCGTGATGTCCGCCGGGCAGGTGGCCGCGCTGATCGGCAGGCTCGACAGCTGCGAGGAAGTGATAGGCGGCATCGTCCGCCAGGCCATGGACCGTCGCAACGCATTGAACGCATTGACTCCCGCATAACAACAAGCCAACGAGACCGGATATGTCCACTCAACAATTTCATTCCACTATTCATGACAACGGCGTGGCAGAGCTGGTGATCGACCGCGCTCCGGTGAATGCCCTGAATGCCGCCGGCTGGAGTGGTCTGGCCCGGGAAATCCAGGCGCTGGGCGACAGGCCCGAGGTGCGCGTGATCGTCATTCGCGCCGAGAACCGGGGCTTTTGCGCCGGTGTGGACATCAAGGAGCTGGCCGAGAACGACAAGCTCATTCTTGAGGTGAACGCAGGCAACTACGCCACCTTCAAGGCCGTGCATCTGAACAAGGTGCCGGTGATCACCGCCGTGCACGGCTTTGTGCTGGGCGGCGGCATCGGTATCTGCGGCGCATCCGACATCGTGATCGCGGCCGAAGACGCTACCTTCGGCCTGCCCGAAGTGGACCGCGGCGCCATGGGCGGGGCCGCCCATCTGCAGCGCATGTTCGGCGTGCAGAAAACCCGCTACCTGTTCTTCACGGGCGAGATGATAGCTGCGGCAGAGGCCCAGCGCCTGGGGGCCATCGAGCGTGTGGTTCCCCGCGAGCAGCTGCGCGACACCGCCATGGACATCGCCAACCGGATTGCTGCCAAGAGCCCCGCCATGATCCGCATCGCCAAGGAGGCGCTGACTGGCATCGAGGACGGCAATCTCGAAGACAAGTACCGCTGGGAGCAGGGCTTCACCCTGCAAGCCTATATGAGCCCCGACTCCGCCGAGACGCGCAGCGCCTTCGTGGAAAAGCGCGACGCCAAGTTCTGAGCACCGATAGCGCGAAGAGGAGACAACCATGGATTTGACATACACCCCAGCGCAGAAGGCCTTCCGTGCCCAGGTACGTGAATGGCTCAGGGACAACGTGCCCAGGCAGCGTCTGCAAAGCTATGACACCCGCGAGGGCTTCGAGCAGCACCGCCAGTGGGAAGCCAGGCTGGCAAGCGCGGGCTACAGCGCCGTGACCTGGCCCAAGGATCTGGGCGGCAGCGGCTGCGACCTGACAGAGTGGCTGATCTTCGAGGAAGAGTACTGGGCGGTCGATGCGCCAGCCCGCGTGAACCAGAACGGCATCCTGTTGCTGGGCTCCACGCTGATGGAGTTCGGCACACCCGAGCAGAAGGCCCGCTTTCTGCCCCGCATGGCGCGCTGCGACGATATGTGGGCCCAGGGCTGGTCCGAGCCCAATGCCGGCTCCGACATGGCGGCCATCAGCAGTCGCGCCATCCGCAAGGGCGACAAGTTCATACTGAACGGCCAGAAAATCTGGTCCACCCGCGCCATCTTTGCCGACTGGGTGTTCGGCCTGTTTCGCAGCGACCCTACATCGAGCCGCCACCATGGACTGAGCTACATCCTGGTGCCCTTGAACACGCCCGGCATCACCGTGCGTCCGATCCGCGCCATCAACGGCCGTGAACACTTCGCCGAAATCTTCTTCGACGATGTCGAGGTACCTGCGGAGAACCTGCTGGGCGCGGAGGGCAAGGGCTGGCATGTGGCGATGGCCACTGCGGGCTTCGAGCGCGGCCTGCTGTTGCGCTCTCCCGCCCGCTATCAGCGCAGCGCGCAGAAGCTGGTGGACCTGTATCTGCGCAACCAGGTCGATGCCGACCGCGATCATTCCATTCGCGATGCTGTTCTGCGTGCCTGGCAGGGGGCGGAGGCGTACACGCTGTCCTCCTATCACACGGTGGGGCGCCTGCACAAGGGTGCGCAGATCGGGGCCGAGGCCAGCACCAACAAGATCGTCTGGTCCGAGCTGGACATCATGATTCACGAGACCGCAATGCGCATTCTGGGCGCGCGGGCCGAGCTCATCGATGACGCCGAGGCCAACGAATGGCTGGAAGGCTTTCTGTTCTCGCAGGCCGGCCCCATCTACGCGGGCAGCAACGAGATCCAGCGCAACATCATCGCCCAGCGCATGCTGGGCCTGCCCAAATCCTGACCGGCAGAGAGACAATCATGGACTTCACCTTTACCGAAGATCAGATCGCATTCCGCGACTCGATCAGCCGCTTTCTGATGACCGAAGCGGCTCCCGAGCTGTTGCGCGACATCTGGGAAACTCCGAGCGGCCGCAGCCCCGAGCTGTGGGCCAGGATTGCCGAGCAGGGCCTGATGG
>Ga0067045_1028809_pt1 | contig 27150 bp, 20 predicted proteins | sample TerdegcTABiofilm_FD_59184 | JGI IMG/M metagenome (GOLD analysis project Ga0067045, IMG submission 59184) | Combined Assembly of (Gp0054472, Gp0054536) Wastewater bioreactor microbial communities from Singapore -Terephthalate degrading... | reverse complement strand
CCCGCCACTCTCTGGTTGAAGGCGGGGGTGCAGAGATCCGTCGCCTGTTTGGCCACCACCATACGATCTATGACTTTTTCGTGGGCAAAGACCCAGCCCAGGCGGAAACCGGGAACAAAGGTCTTGGAGAAGGTTCCCAGCAGCAGGACGCATCCCGAATCGTCGAGAGAATAGATGGTTTTCCGGTGTTCTCCCTCGAAGCGGAGTTCCTTGTAGGGGCTGTCCTCCACGATAAAGAGATCGTATTTTTTCGCCAGTTCCACCAGTCGGACTCTTCTCTCGTCGCTCATGGTAACGCCGGCGGGATTCTGAAAATCGGGGACGGTGTAGATGAACTTCGCCTTTTCTCCTCCGGATTTGAGGTTCTCCAGGGTTTCTTCCAGCAGATCCATGCGCATACCGTCGTCGTCCATGGGGATGCCGATAACTTCCGCTCCATAGCTGAAAAAGGCGGAGAGTCCTCCCAGATATGACGGCAGTTCGGCTATAACCTTATCTCCCCGATTCAAGAATATCTTCGCCACCAGATCCAGTCCCTGTTGGGAAGCGGTGGTGATGAGGAGATTATCGGGTTTGGCGTTGACATCGTATTGTTGATAATGTTCGATCAACATTTTTTTCAATAAAGTATCTCCCTCGGTGGTTCCGTATTGAAGAACCATAGAGGCTTCGGTTTCCATTACTTCGGTTATAACCTCTTTCAGGTGTTCCACAGGGAAGGATTCGGGCGAGGGGAGTCCCCCGGCAAAGGAGATGACATCGGGTTGCTGGGTTAATTTCAATAATTCCCTGATGGCCGAACGCTTCATACCCTTTGAGTTTATGGATAAAAAGTCCTGTAAATTTTCGATCATAAGTGCCTCCGTTAAATATTTAATGCTCTTCTGAAACACAAAACAAACCCTCACCCCGGAAGGGAGGGTCTTATTATAAAGTCCGTTTTTGAATTTCGTTTCTTAAAACCATATATACATATTATAACCGATTCCAACCGTCATTAAAAGAGATAAAAGAAAAAAATCTCGTCGAAAGACCTGAACTCCGCCCGATAAAAACGGGGTATGGGAATGGGTTCTTTTTTGTTATCAGGGTTGATACAGGTCGAATTTGCCGTCCTTGACGATAATGGTGTATTGGTTGGGGTTTTCCCGGTTGCCGTTCTGGTCAAAGATAATATCCCCCGAGGCTCCCTGACACTTTACCTGGCTGCCCAGCACCTGGATCAGGAAATTGACCAGGGAATCGGGAGTTTCGATACCGTTTTCCAGGGCGATGGAAACCACCAGTCCGGCGTCATAGGAAAGGGCGGAACGGAAGACCGGCTCCACTCCGGGGAAAGCCTCTTCATACCTCTGGACGAAATCCTGACTTCCCTCACCGGCGCCTGGGAAATAGTAGGAACAGAAGATGATTCCCTCGGCGGCATTACCTCCCTTGGTTATCAGCTCGGGGGAATGGACCGAGGAAGTAGCCAGGAGTCGGGCGGAGATCCCTTCTTTTCGAACTTGTTGGGCAAAAACCGCCATATCGGTCTGGTATCCGACATAAAAAATTCCGTCGGGATTAAATTGTTTTATTTTGGCGATGACATCGCTAAAGTCCTGGCTGTCCAGAGCCACGTTATACTGCTCGTATTCCACGCCCTTATCCTTGATGGACTTTTCGTAGATCTGGCCGATGAGCTTGCTGTAGCTCTGGGCGGGATCGTATATGACGGCGATCTTTTTCATCTGCAGTTTATTCACGGAGACATCGGCCATGAAGTTTGCCATTTCGGTTCCCCGACCCACTACCCGGAAGACGTATTTGCCCATATTTTCGATCTCGGTGCAGTTGGCGGTGGGAGCCAGAATAACTCCCTTCCCGTCCTGCAGGGATTTGGCCAGGGAGTTTAACTGGGGGGATTTCTGGGGACCTATGATAGCCAGAATATCATCTCTCTTGTTCAGTTCTCCGGCGATAAGAACGATCTCTTCCTGTTGAGATTTGGAATCATATATTTCCACAAACATCTTCCTACCGGTACTTTTTTTATTATGAAGGGACTGGGCCAGGAAGATGCCGCTGAGCATGGATCTGCCCGATTCGAAATCCGGTCCCGTAAGAGACAGAATGGCGGCTATCTTCACATAGGGAGCCTTTTTAACCAGAATATAGGTATTTTCCAGATAAACCTGACATTCCACATCATTGGGATAAGCGGTTACCACCCGGTTGAGATTTTCCTGGGCTGTCGCCAGTTCTTTCTCGTCGTTATCTTTTACGGCTTTCACGTAGGCGGCGATCCCTTTCTCCCGGTATTCCAGAATCCTCTTATCCTGGATGTCGGCAAAGGGGGAATCGGTATGGATGGAGACGGGATCTTTCTTTTTGCCTCCCGCTTCCCGGTTTATGTAGAAGAATGCCAGAAGTCCCAGAAAGATCGCAAATAAAACGATGCCGATTATTTTTATGCTGCCTCCCAGTCCTCCTCTTCCGGATTCGGAAAATTCATCATCTTCAACTTTAGAATGTTTCTCAGGTCGGGGGCGGTAGGTTTCCGTTGTGGAAGTTTCAGGTCTGGGACGGTAGGTTTCCACGGGGGGTTTTTCCCGGATCATGGTGGTTTTCATGCCGATCCCGCCGTTTTCTTTCATGGGTTGCCCCCGGCGGTTTAAAAGGGTATCCATGTCCTGTCTCATCTCGTTCATGGAACTGTAACGATCCTGGGGGCGATATTCGGTAGCTCTGATGATTATATCCTCAAAACCCTTGGATATCTTGGGATTGAGAGATGTAACCGGCGGAAACTTGAAAACATTGGACAGAGCCGAGGGATCCCTCAGAGTCAGCAGCTGGTGCAATATGGCTCCCAGGGCGTAGATGTCGGTTCGCTGGTCGGTGATTTCCTGGCTGTACTGTTCCGGTGGGGCATAACCGGGGGTTATATCCTTCTTGACATGAATCCCCTGTAAATTCTTAAAATTGGCTCCCAGTCCGAAATCGATCAACTTGACCTGATTCTCCATGGTAATCATGATATTATCGGGGGTCAGATCCCGGAAAATAATCGGCGGCGACTGTTTATGCAAAAAAGATACCGTGGAGGCGATCTGGATGCCCAGGCGGATCACATCGGGTTCATACATGGGTTGAAAACTCCCTTCCAGTACCTGAGCCAGAGTTTTTCCCTTTATATATTCCATCACCAGATACTGCCGATCCACCATGGAAAAATAGTCGATAATCTCCGGCAGCGAGGAATGTTTCAGCCCCGCCAGAATTATGACCTCCTTCTCGAATTTCTTCATGCCTTTTTCTATCATCTGGGGGTTTGAAAGAGAAATTATAAACTCCTTCATAACCCACTCTTTCATCATCTGGTTGTCATCCACAACATAAACATTACTGTCCTTACTGGTGCTCAACACACCCTTGACAGTATAGCGGTTCTTGATTATATCTCCCCTTTTGAGCATAATAGCGACCCCGTTATGAAAAATAATAATATTTTGAAATCAACAAAAATATCAAAAATGCCAAAAACAATCCAGTAATTATTCCGTTTTATAACGACAATTCCTCCAAACCCCCGGAATACTAAGAAAGTTTTTTGCCCGGGCGGATTTCCCGCAGCAAGATTTTCATCGCAGAAATTGCCGTAAGCAGGATTTGTATGCCGGCAGGGTGTATTCCTTTCTCATAAAATAAATGGGAACCCCTAAAGGATACGGATAATAATATGAATATACTTCTGGCTGAAAAATTTCTCGATGAATACTCCAGGGCTTTCAAAAAAAAAGAGAGGGAGAAACTTCTGGAACTGATGGCTCTGGAAGACCCCCGGTTTTGCGAGTTCGACGAAACCGCTGCATATCTTTTAACTTCCGATCATGTGAAGGAACTTTTGCAAAAACTCCACCTTCTGGAGGAACCCTACACCGAATTTACCGATACCCAGGTTCATACACTGTCGGAAAATATCTCTCTCATAACCGCTACCCAGTATATAGAAGTTACCGAACAGGGGCAGAGAGTTGACCATAACGTCCGGGTCTCCCTGATAATGCTGAGAATCGGCGAAAATGAAGAAAAATGGAAGATCCTTCACGGACATTTCTCTTCCTTCCCTGAATAAGGACGAAAAGGATTTTGAACGATATAAATGAAAAAACAAAGAAAAAACAGATAGGATTTACATCGCGTTTTATCTGCCTTTTTGTTTTATTTCTTTTTATTTTAACCCTGGGGACTTCCTATACTCTGGAAGGGGAAACCCGGACGGAAAAACTGAAAGTCCGCCTCTTTTCCTTAAATTCATTACAGGAAATAAATATTCAATCCTCCTCCATAGAAATATCCGCAGAGGGTAAAAAGTATAAAACCGGCTCCTTTCGTTTATCTGTTATAAAAGAAAAAAAAGATATACTCATAGAGTCGGAAAACCTACATCAACAAATTTCCTCTTCTATTACCATCACATCCCCTACTCCCATCACCATAATCCCCCCCGGCAAAAGTCCCCGTCTGTTTCCCTCTCCTCTATATATAAGTTCTACCGGTAAACAGTTAATCATAATCGGAGATGTGGATTTGGAACAATATGTTGCCGGAGTGGTGAAAGGGGAAATGCCCACAGGCAGTGCCGAAGCCCTGAAAGCCCAGGCGGTGCTGGCTCGCTCCTACGCCCTGGCAAACCGGGGAAGACACCGGGAAGAAGGATACGACTTCTGTGATTGTACCCACTGCCAGTTTTACCGGGGATGGACGCTCCCTGATTCGATGTGGGGAAAGGCGGCTCTGGACACCAGGGGTATGGTAATCAAAAAAGGAAATAAAATAATACCCGGCTATTATCACGCCTGTTGCGGGGGAAAAACTTCCGTTGCCGGAGATGTTTTCGGTGGGGTTTCAGCAGGTACTTCATCCGTAGAAGATTCCCCCTCAAAGGGAAAAGCCGCCTACTGTTCCTCATCAATTCATTTTAACTGGACTTTCTCCATAACAGGAAAAGAAATCGGGGATATCCTGAAAAAAGAAGGCAAAAACCCCCAATCCCCTTTAAAAGACTTGTTGATCACCCGCCGGGATAAAGCGGGGAGAGTCAAGGAAATGGTCATAAAGTGGGAGGACGGCAATCAGGAAAAGATCATCGGCTACGATTTCTGGCAGATGATGGGTTCCCATATCGGCTGGGGTAAAATAGAATCGGCATATTTTGATATAGAAAAAAAAAAGGACACCTTCACCTTCAGTGGGAGAGGACTGGGACACGGAGTTGGCTTATGTCAGGAGGGAGCCGAAAATATGGCGCAAAAAGGGAAAAAATACCGGGAGATCCTCCGCCATTACTTCCCCTCGGCGGAAATTGCAAGAATCTACTAAGATCCTCATGATTTAATATCGAAATCGAAGAAACAGGCATAAATTCGCCATTCCGGATCCTGAAACGAATTCAGGACAGGCTTTGTATCAGGCTCCGGGAAATTAGGTATAAAAATCGGGGCATGGTAATAAACAGCGTAAGCCCGGACGGTTATATTTTTGCGGTTCTACGCCATGGCCTTGCAGTGTATTTCATCAATATACTTTTCAGCGAAGGTGGCGGCGATAGCACCGTCGGCGATGGCGGTTACGATCTGGCGCAGGGGTTTGGAGCGGACGTCTCCGGCGACGAAGATTCCTTCTATACTGCTCATCATCTTATCGTCGGTAATGACAAAGCCCGTTTCGTCGGTTTTCATGTTCAGTCCCGTTACAAAGGTGTTGGGCTGGGTACCGATATAGACGAAGACTCCATCCACCGACAACTCCCGGATCTCTTTACTTTTGACGTTTTGAATCCGTAATCCCGTAACGCCCGTTTCATCGCCCAGAACTTCCAGAGGAACGGAATCCAGCACGAACTCCACCCTGGGATTATTTTTGGCTCTTTCCTGGAGGATCTTCTGGGCTCTCAGTTGATCCCGGCGGTGTACGATAAAGACTTTTTCGGCAAATTTGGTGAGGTAGATTCCCTCTTCCACCGCCGAATCTCCTCCGCCGATAACCGCGACTTTCTTGCCGTTATAGAAGAAGCCATCGCATATAGCACAATAGGAGACTCCCTGTCCTCTGAATTCCTCTTCTCCGGGGATACCCATCTTGCGGGGATGCACGCCGGTGGTGAGGATGATGGTTTTGCCGAGGATGTCTCCGCTGCAGGTTTGAACCACAAAGAAGCCCGTTTCGGGACACCGGTTGATCTCGCTGACCTCGCACAGGCGGATCTCGATGTCATACTCCTTAGCGTGTTCTTCCATCTTCTGAGCCAGTTCATATCCGCTGATATTCTTGAAGCCGGGATAATTTTCGATATGTCCCGTGCCGGCGATCTGTCCTCCCGCCAGGGCTTTTTCCAGCAAAACGGTTTTCATTTTGGCTCTGGAGGCGTAAATGCCTGCGGTGAGTCCTGCTGGTCCTCCGCCGATGATAATCACGTCATAAATCTCGTTATTCTCATTTGATTCCATTAACAAAAGCACCTCTTCGTATTAATCGTCCGGTTGGAATACCTTTTCCAGTTCGTATCGGATGTCTTCCTCGCAGGAGAGGTAAGTTCTGACCGGTTGTGGGAAATAAGTTCGTATCTTCTCTAACACTTCCGGGGAGGCGGGAGTTCCCAGAGCAACGTGGACAGCGGAGTCATCTTTTTTGAAGGCGATAAAGTTGAATTCCTCCGCCAGGGGTTGGGGAATCCAGCGGGCGGTTTTCTTGTCCACCTGGATAAGCTCCACGTCGATATACTCCAGCCCCATCCAGCCGGCAATGGATTCTACAATGGGTTTCCGGGGAATATTTTGTTTCAGGATATGTTTATAATCTCTCTCTTCCGGGGGGAGTTTTTCCAGGACGGCTTTCTCGATGCTGTCGTTTTGCAACATGATGTCATAGAGTTCCCCCTTGAGGAAGTCCCGGTGTTTTTCGATCATGATCTCCAGGTTTTCGATGTTCTTATGGGTGAGGTTGGTGGCGGGTTTATGTCGGTTGACCCTGCGGATCAGTTTTTTTCTGGACTCTATGATATAATCGGTGGATGCCGAGGGGGCAGTCAACCCTACCGATATTCTCTCCCCCAGATTGGACAGGGAAAGGCTTATCTGGCAGATGAACTCCTTATCCTCTACGCTGGTCCATTTGTTGTTGCTGTCCTTGAGGGTCAGGAGAATATCGTCCCATTCCTCCATACTTCGGTGTTCCACTTCCTGAAAGCCTTCGTCGTCGATCAGATAGACGTAATAATCTTTTTCCTCGGGATCCAGAAGCAGAATTTTATGAGGATTTTCCGACAGAAGTTTTATGAAGCCCTCCAGGGGTGGAGAGAAGTTCACTGTTCTTTTCTCCATAGGTTCCTGGGGAGAAAGGGGAGGAGTGGGGGAAATTACCGTAACCGTATCTTCATGCTGATGATCCCTGCCGATAATTTTGTGGAGGATTTCCTGAATCCATCCCATGATGAACACTCCTCTTTCCCTGGATTAAAATTTAACGACACAAATAACACTTTATATAAAATTAAATACTTTTTCCTTTTCGATCATATCCACCAGGTCATCGTAAGAAATCTTGCGGAATCCCTGGGGAAGTTCCTGAATGCCTCTTTTTTCCAGGTCCTCGTCGATGCAGAATATTTCTCTCTTGCCCGCCAGTTCTCTGGGGTTGAGATAGACGCCTTCCTGAAGAAGCACCACTTTCGCCTCCTCATCGGCGCTGGCCAGTTGCACCGCCAATTGGGAGTATCGTTTATCGATCAGATATATAGCCATTTTCTTTCCTTTCTTTCTGTCTCCAACCCGTTATAGGCTAAGGTTGAGGTCTGCATCCCGATACAGTTGGAGTATTTCGTCAATATTTTTTATAACGAAGGGGGGGGTAATCATTTCCGGAGGGATGTCGCCGTTGAGGGAAGAGCTATCCACAAAGAAACTGGAATCCAGCATCCGGAAGGCGGCCAGGAACCGCTGCATGGTGTTGCTGTCGGCATTGACCACAAAATAGACAGCCTGTCCCGTCAGCAGGACATCCACATGATGTTCCCGGTAACCGGCGGTAACTCCCAGGGCCACTCGCAGACTCTCCTTGAAATCGTTATTGGAATAAGGCGGGTCCGTTATAGTAATTAAAACTTTTTTCGAAACCATATCCATACCTTTCTTTTGTCAAAAATATATCAGAGGGATATTACCCTGTCCATAGTTGCAAAGGCTTCCGCCATATCGGGAAGTCCTCCGGTTTTAATGCCGTCGATTAGGGATTTGCTTTCCAGTCCCCGGAGTCGAATATCCAAGCCGCTGCACACAATATTGGCGCCTTTCTGCAAAAGGTCTCCCAGCATTTCCCTGGAGAGTCGTTCGTCCTCGATAGCCCGCTGGTTCTTTACAGGGCTTATCACGCCGTCAAAACAGAGATATACGAACACTTTGTGTTTCTTCTTGAGAGCCGAGGAAGCTATATGATAGAGGGTTTCCATATTTTGCCCCGCGAAGGGGCTTCTGGTCAGAATTAATCCGATATTTGCCACAATATTTCCTCCATGTCAGATTCTTATTTTTGCTTCTACATTTCCACCGGTTTTCCCTATGAGACTTTAAAAATTATTTATTGAGGCGGTAAGGAATTACCTTTTTTCGTCCCTGGGGGGATAGTTTTTTCTATTGTCTCATATATTTTCAGGTTATTCCTGTTTAACTCTCCGTCTATCTCCTTGAATACTTTTATATATTTGCCGAAAGTTTTCCTGTCCATCGCGTCGTTGATATATACAAAGTCCATATCCTCGTCTATTTCGCTGAAGAAGGCTTTGGTACGGAAGAGATCCCAGTTCATATTATCGGACACCGCTCCCTTCCGTTTTGCCAGGGTCCATATAGGGGTTCCCGGATAGGGGAGCAGGATAAAGACTTCCATGCCCATCAGTTTGCCCTTGTTGAGTTCGATGAAATCCATGGTCTTTTTTATATCCTCCTCGGTTTCGCCGGGGGTTCCGATTATAAAGGAGAGGTTCAACTGGATTCCGTTGCGGTAGCATATATCGATGGCGTTCTGGTTCATTTCCACGCTGGTACTGCCGGTCTTGAGGAATTTCAATATCTTGTCGGAACCCGATTCGGCGCCGAAGGAGCCCGATGTGAAGTTCATGCCCCGCAAATCCCGGCAAAGTTCGTCATCCATGAGATCCGCCCGGATATGTCCTCCGAAATTGCAACGGCGGTTCAGTCCGTAGGCGTTTATCAGGTGTCTTAATTTTTTCACCCTCTCCCGATCCCCTATAAAGAGATCGTCGAAGAAGTGGATATAAAAGGGATTAAAATATCGAAATATCTGGGACAGTTCTTCCGCCACATAGTCTGCCGGGAAGGGACGGTAGCATTTCCATATCTTGGTGGGGGAACAGAAAGTACAATGGTAGGGGCATCCCCTGGAACTGAAACAATAGTGGAAACCTCCCCACACTGAGGGTTCCCGTCGGGGGAAAGGAATTTTGGTTATGGGGTGAATCAAGGCTCTTGCCGTATTTTTAACCACCTCTCCCGTATCCCGATCCCGGAAACAGATCCCCTGGATCTTTTTCAATTTCCTGTACCACTGACTCTCCTTCTGGAGCAGGTTCACCAGTTGTAAAAAGGTCTCCTCTCCTTCGCCTATAACCCCCACATCGAAGGGTTGCGGCAGGGTATGAGGCAGAGCCGATATATGATTTCCACCCAATACAAGAGGAATATTTAACTTATTTTTTATCTCCTCCGCCCAGGATACGGCTATGTTCATATTTTCCGTAACCGAGGAGATACCCGCCAGATCCGGCTTATCCTCCAGTATTTCCTCCGGTTTTTTATATACCGTAACTCTTATGTCCTGTCCGTATTCCTCCAGATAGGACGCCAGATAATAGAGTCCGATTACCGGAATCGCCCTCTGGGAGGATTCCTCAAACCGAACCGCCGGAATCAGACCGATGTGCATGTTATACTCCTGGTTAAAAGTTTTTTTATGCCAAAGCCGATGATAAAATGACTAACCCCGTTCTTCCCTTATCAGGAAGGACTGAAGTCCTTCACTACAGATATAATCGCCTATGATAAAACTTACATTGCTAACCCCGTTCTTCCCTTATCAGGAAGGACTGAAGTCCTTCGCTACAGACAGGATTGTCAGTGATAAAATCCGCAATCGCCGTATTACAGCAGGGCAAAGTCCGTCAGCATGGATTCCAGCATGGCGCCTATGGATTCCTTCTTGAAGAGGGGGGTTCCCCGGAGAGAGGAGGCACGGGGGGAGAGGGTCTGACGGAAATGCTCCTTAACTTCCTCTATAAGAGAGTAGTTCAGAGGTTTGCCCGACAGCATTTCTTCCGCCTTTTCGTCTCTGAAGGGAACGCTTTTCACCGCCGATAAGGCTATGCGGAATTTCCTTTTGTCGTTATCGTGGGGGTTTTCTATCAACAGGGCGATACCGCAGGTCATGACGTCCTGTCCTTTTACTCTGGCGGAGCGGCGGTAGCCTGAGATGGAATCTGCGGGAGGAAGGGGGAATATTATATCGGTTAAAATATCGCCCTTTTCCATGGCGGTTTTGCCCACTCCTGTGAAAAACCGGGAAAAGGGGATGATTTTGAAGCCGTCTTTGCCAAAGATACGTGCATAGGCGTTATATATGAGGACGATGCCTCCTCCTTCGGAACCGGGCGCGGCATTGGCCAGATTTCCTCCCAGGGTTGCCCGGTTGCGGATCTCGTAGCATCCGAATTCGTAACATGCCTGATAGAGGGCGGGCAGATACTTTTGAACGTGGGGGTTTTCCTTGATGGCGGTGTAGTCGGCAAGGGCGCCGATACGGATAAAGCCTTTGCCGCAAGCCTCATTTAAACCCGATAAACCCCAATCCCCACCGGAGGCGGAATTCTCAATGAATTCAATATCATTCAATCCAGGAATTTTCTTTAAGTCTATGACCCTGTCCCGGTGTTCCTTCTTGCCTCGCAGTTTCACCAGGAGATCGGTTCCTCCCGCCAGATAGGCACTTTCATCGCCCGACAGAAATAGTTGTCTTGCTTCTTCCAGGGATGAAGGGGAGTAATAATCAAAGGGTTTCAATAACATAATCATACCTCCGGTTGTGGGATTTTTTTAAAAAAAGGGGTTCCGTTTATAATTTCCTATTCGGGAAGTCTGAATCCCACTGTAGGAGGGGTCTCCAGACCCCGATTTTGTTCAATAGCCGATTATTTTCCGAATAGGTTCCCAGGGTTTTTATCCGGTTATTCTTCTTCCTCGTCTTTTTCCGACTGAGCCTGACGGAAGCGATCCATAAAGCCCTTGGGGAGGGGGGAGTTAATATTTTCAACGCCCTTGATTTCCGGGACTTCTTTCTTGACGGTTCTTTCGATGCCCATCTGGAGAGTCAGTTGGCTCATGGGGCAACCCCGGCAGGCGCCTTGGAGTTCCACTTTAACGATGAAGTCGTCGCTGATTTCCACCAGTTTAACGTCTCCGCCGTCCATCTGGAGATTGGGGCGAACCTGTTCTATTACCTGTTCCACTTTTTTTCTTATTTCTTCCGAAACTGCCATGGTATTCACCTCTTAAAAATTTGGATTTGTTGTTAATTTGGTTTTCCGAGAGAAAGTCCTTCTTTTGAGGGAAGGCAATTATTATAGTATAACAGGAAAACGGTTGTTAAAATTCCTTAAATTTTTCTGTTTAAAAGTTAACAATTTTGTTACCTCTGTTAACATTCCGTTAACAGAGGTAAAAAATATGTAATATACGGAATATTTTCTTTCGCCGTAAGGATTGCTAAAATAATAACAGACAGAAAACGGGGATAGAAAAGGAGAATATTAATGAATATCAACTCCAGGAAACATATATCCTCGGAGCATTATCTGTGGAATAAGGTCAGATCGAAATGGAAACAGGACGCCAGAAACCATGTCGATGTGGTTACCCTTGATCCCGTTGACAAGGCGAGTCTGGACGCGGAAAAGCCCCAAAAACCCACATCGGAAGCCGCCGGAGACCTCTTCAGCGCCAAAACGGCGGAATATGGCGTCAAAAGCGGAACTGTTGACGATGGACTGAAAAGCGGAACCGTCGCGGATAAAGATCTTCGCTCCACCTATGTGGACTCTCCTCCCGTGAGGCGTCAGAGTTTCCGCACCCTTTCCTCGGTAACCGCCTCTCCCTCCTATTACCCCGGCAAAGCCCAGAAAGGGGAAACCATTCTCTTCCCCCAGGCGGACATCTCCTGCTTCAGCCCCTCGGCCATGGACTACCTGAACCGAAGAAAACCCTCGTCCCTCTCGGCAACTCCCGGCATTAACCAGGAGCAGTCCCTCTTCGAGGATCTTAATAAACCCATGAATATCCAGAAACCGGCGGTGGACAAAAACTCCCGCATGTTCCAGGACATCTTCCACAATATCGTGGACACCAGCACCAACCTGATAGGACTGCTGTAAAACCCCATCAACGGCAGGAATTACCCTTTTCCTCCTCGAACCCCCGTTTCCCTTTTGCTATTCCAATTTTTTGCTTCCAACTTCCAACTTCTTTTTGCTATTCCAATCTCCAACTTCCTTTTGTTATTCCAATTTCTTACTTCTGATTTCCAACTTCTTTTTGCGTGAATGCCAGTTTTTGACCGCCAGAGCTCTCATGTCGGGGATTGTATCCACTTCGTCCAGAATTTCGTGGCCCAGCAGGGTTTCGATGGTATCCTCCAGAGTTACGATGCCGGCGGTTCCTCCGAATTCGTCGATTACCAGAAACAGGTGCTCATGGCGATCTATGAAGGTTTCCATGGCTTTGGCTATGGAGAGGCTTTCGGGAACCGAATATACGGGAATGGCCAGCTCTCCCATGGTTTTTTCGTATTCTCCCCGGGTGGCGGATTCCAGCAGATCCCTTCTTAGCACAAAACCCACGATGTCGTCGGGTCCTGAGCCTATTACGGGTATTCGGGAAAAGGGGAATCCCTGATCTATTTCCAGAATCTCCTTTACGGTTTTATCTTTCTGGAAGGAGAATACCACTGTTCTGGGGGTCATTATGTCCTTGACTTTTATTTTATTGAGGGTCAGCATATTTTTTATGATCTTCTCTTCCCATTCTTCCAGCACGCCTTCCTCCTCGCCGATTTCCGCCATAACCCCCAGTTCCTCCCTGGTAACCGTCGCCTCATTTTTAGCCGTTTCTCCCCCCAGTAACCGGGTAATCAGCTGGGCAATCAGTATGAAGGGATAAGTGATGATGATCATAAACTTGATTATGTAAGCCCCCATGGGAGCCAGACTCTTCCAGTAAAGAGCTCCCAGGGTTTTGGGAATAATCTCGGAAAAGATCAGAATTCCCACTGTAAGAACCACCGCAAAGATTGTAACCCAGGGATCCTTGAACACCAGTTGAGCCTGAGCTCCCGCCGCCGTGGCTCCCAGGGTATTGGCAATGGTGTTCAAAGTCAGGATCGCCGCTATGGGGCGTTCTATATTCTCCTTGAACTCCTTCAGAATCTCTCCCGCTTTATTTCCTTTGTTGACCAGAGTACCTATATAGGAATTGCTCACCGACAACAGGGTGGATTCCATCATGGAACACAAAAAAGAGGTCAACAGGGTAAACAACACGTATGCACTCAGTAGTCCCAAGCTAATTCCTCCGGATTCGGCTTTTTTTAACCTTTAAATTCATTTTCTCTTATATCTGTTTATTCTCTTTATCCGGCGAATATTCCCCCATAACAGGTTCCTCTTTTTTTAGCGACTCTCCCCCGTCGTTCAGATCTTCATCCTTATCCATTACCCTCTCCAGCACCTGTTGAAAATCCTCCACGGGAATAAACTGAAATCCGCACCCTTCCGCCAGATTACCTCCCCAGAAGAAGATCTCCTCGATGGGATAGACCCGGCATATATAGGGACGGTTCTTATAATCATGGCATTTATGGTCTTCTCCCAGATATTTGCATTGAAATAAAAGATGTCCGTACTGATTCTTCCCTATAATCTGAAATCGCTGATAGTTGGGGTATATCTCCCGGATCCGGTTAAATTCCTCCTCGGTGAGAATGGGGCGTTCCTCCACCAGGAGAGCGATATGGCAACAGCACTTACCGCAGGCGTTACATTTGCCCGTCCGAAGATAGGACTTGCCCTGCAAACGCCGGATCTTCTTTCGTATAAAGAGAACCCATGATGATATAATATCAAATATTTTTTTTATCAACTTAATCTTTTACCTTCTGAATTCCATTCCGAATAGGAAGACTGAAGTTTTTCGCTACAGTCGCGACCCTCTCTTCACTCTCTGAAATCCGCCTTCCAACCTCTATCTTCCAATCTCTAACTTCTTTCTTCCAGTCCGGTGATGGTGAATTCCAGTCCTTTTTTCAAGCCTTCGCTCTTTACGGTTATATTGCCTCCGTGGGCTTCCACCACTGCCCGGACGATGGCAAGTCCGAAGCCCGTTCCTTTTTCCTTGTCAACGGTAAAACCGGGGGTAAAAATTTTATCCAGGTATTGTTCCTCGATGCCGATACCGTTGTCCTTATAGATGATAACAGGCTTTCCTTCCTCTCGAAACGATTCCACCGTAACAGAGACAGTTTCTTTATCGGGATCCTTATATTTAAAAGAATTCTGGAGCAGATTGGAGAATATCTGTTCCACGCCTTCCGGGTCCCCCATTATAATCGGCAAAGGGGAAGCGATATTAAGTTCCGCCTTAACATCCTGTATTTTAAGGGTGTTGAAAATTCTTAAAATAAGATGTTCGATTTCCATCTCTTTCTTCTTCCCCAATACCTTGCCAGCCCTGGAGAGGTTCAGGAGGTTGTCGATAAAATATGCCATCTCATCGGAACGGGTCATGATGCGGTGATAATATTTATCGAAAACGGCGGGTTCCGACTCAATGGCATAGAGATAACCCCGGATAATATTCAGAGGAGTTTTTAAGGCATGACTGACTCTATAGGTAAAATCGTTCAGTTCCCGATTTTTGTTCTGGATCATCTCCTTCATGATATGTTCTTCGGTGATGTCGTCGCCGGAACTCATAACAGCTGTAACTTTCCCTTCACTGTCGGTAACAAGATTATGAAACCATCGGATAAGTCTCAGTTTGCCCTGTCGGGTTATGACAAAGTTTTCCCTGATGGGGGGTATTATTCCCTCCACATCTTTTTCATTCCGGTTAATAACGCTGAAAAACATCTCTTGAGGAATCTTTCTTAACTCTTCAGGCACAAAATTTTCGAACCACTTCTTACCTATAAGTTCTTCCTCGGTATAGCCCAGAATTTCAGCCCCCTTTTTATTAATAAGGGCTATTTTCCCCTCATGATCTAAAACCACGATAATAACGCCTGCAATATCCAGATATTTTTGCGCCCTTTCCTTTTCTTCCACCAGTTCCTGTTCCATTTTCTTTCTTATGGTGATGTCGGTCAGGATCCCCTGGTAGTGGGTAATCTCTCCTTTTTCATTCAGCCGGAGCCAGGTATGATCTTCTATATGCAATATTTCCCCCTGATTGTTGACGATACGGTATTCCTGTCTATAGTGGGGAGTTTTATTGGAACTGTGATACTCCACCTCTTTTAGTATTCCGGGCAGATCTTCCGGGTGGATGATATCCGCGAAGAGGAGTTTTCCCGAATAAAAATCCTCCGCCTTATATCCCCACTGACTGATATTTTTGGATATATATTCCAGGGGCCATCCGGGTTCGTTTTTCCACAGGCAGATCACCGTGTTACTGTTATTTATTATCTGTTCAAGTTCCAGGAGTTTTTTTTGGGATTTTTTTAATTCTCTTTCCGCTTCCGTCTGAAGGGTGATGTCTATAATCCCCGCCACTGCTCCTATATAATTGCCCCGGTCGTCGTAGAGGGGAGAAGTCTGCAATTGAGTGTAAAGGGGGGTTCCGTCTTTTTTCCTGAATTCAAAGGTATGACTTTCGGTTATTCCCTGCCTTCGCCTTTCCAGTTTTAATTTACAGACTTCCTTTGCCTGCTCATCCATAAATTCGAAAAGATGTCTGCCTGTCATTTCTTCCTGAGTGTATCCCAGCATTTCCTCCATCCGGGGATTAACCAGGGTGGTATGGCCTTCCGCATCAATTGCCCATATTCCCTCGCTGAGGTTATTAAAAAGTTTTTTATATTTCTCTTTACTTTCCAGGAGTTTCTGTTCCATAACTTTCCTGTAAGTTATGTCTTTATTAATGCCGATGAGGGCGAAGGGTCTTCCTTCCTTATCGAAAAGGGTTTTGGATGTGGTTTCTATGGGAACCGGGGAACCATCCTTGCGGACACAGGGGACTTCACCCAAGAATCCTCCCGTTTCCTCAATCTGCCGGATCATATCGTCGGTCATACTCTTTTTTATATCAGGAGAGTGGAGGATACTGACGGGTCTTCCCACCACTTCCGATTCCTTATAACCGAATATCGCTTCCGATCCTCCCGCCCACCGCAGGATATTTCCCTGAAGATCCGTCATGATGATACCGTCGGGCAGTTGTTTCAGAATCTCGTGAGAAAGTTTCAATTCATGACGTAAAAACTCCTGTTCCTTTTTGAGTCGGAGAGACGCTAGGGCAACGGACAGATCCCCAGCCAGAGTGGTTAAAAGATTGACCTCCTCATCATCAAAGGCATCGGGGTCGGCGGAATAGATACCTATAGCCCCTATGGGATCATGATTTATGATAATGGGAAGGGCAGTCAGGGACATATAACCTCTCTGCAGAGCCTTTTCCTTCCAGGGGGCAAAAGATCCGGTTAAAGAAGTGCTGTTGCAAACACTGGGTTTTCCTGTCCTGATGGCAGTTCCTCCGGGACCTCCTCCTTCGGGAACAGAATCATCGTAAGATATCTTTATCCCGTCCAGATACCCGTCTTCAAAACCGAAGTGAACCGCAGGAACCAATATTTTTCTTTCTTCATCCTTGAAACCGATCCAGGCGAAACGGTATCCTCCCTTCTCTACCAGAATCCGGCAAATCTCTTCCAGCAGTTCTCTTTCATCCCGGCTATGGACGATCTTTCTGTTAACCTCCGCTAAAACCTCCATAGCCCGGTAGGAACGCTGCAGGTTTTTCTCCATCCGGCGCTCTTCGGTTATATCCTCGCCGGCACTAAGAATTTCCCTGATATTCCCCTCTTTGTCCTTTATAACGATATTATGCCAGGATATTAACCGTTCCTCTCCCCGGCGGTTTATAACGGGATTCTCGAAATATTCCACCGGTTCCGTTTCACCGGCAATCAGCTGCTTGAATACGCCATAAACCCTGTCTCTCATCTCCTCCGGCAGGAAAGTAAGGAACCAGTTCCTGCCCAGAATCTCCTCCTCGGGATAGCCCAGTATTTCACTCCCCTTTTTATTTATTAAAACCACCTCTCCTTTTTCGTTGAGAGCCACCACTATAACTCTCACCAGATCCAGGTAAGTCTGGAATCTCTCTTTTTCCTTCAATATGGCTTCCTCATGCTCCATCCAATGGGTAATATCCTGGACTACCGCCACCACTCCCGACATTTTTCCGTCCCGTTCAAAAAGAGGCGAGGCGTTGACCGAGAGAAGAATCGGTTTACCCTGGGGAGGGGTAGTAAAATGACGGACATCCAATACGGATTTTCCGGTTCTCAGAACCATACTCACGGGAAGAGCCTCATCAACGATAGGATTTCCCTCCAGGTCGGTGTTCTTCCATTGGGGTGAATTATAGGTTCTCTCGGTTATTTTATCCCGTTCCAGTTTCAGGGTTTTTTCCATCCAGGGGTTGGCATATACAATCCGCCCGTCGGCATCTATCTGAACAATCCCTACGGGACTGGTTTCCATGAGTCGGTCTTTCAGTTCTTTTTCCCGGCGTAATTCCTCCTCTATTTCCAATCGTCGTTTCTCCGTTTCGATATTATGGAGGGCGTAGGAGATATCTCCCACCACTTCCAGGAAGAGAGACTGCTCCTCTTCATCGTGATACAACTTGATAGGTATGGAAACCGCCATAACACCGTAAATTTTATTTTCATACTCCAGTTGATGAATGAGAGTTACATTATCTCCCTCGACCCTGGACATGGGGCAATGGAAATCCAGATCCTTATGGCATAAAATAATTTTCTTCTGCAGTCCGGCTCTCCTCAGACATTCGGGCGGTTTTCCCCCTTTCAACGCCCAGCAAATCTCCTCGAATTCTTTATATCCTGAATAACTGGAAGTAATGAATTTTTGCCTTTCATCCGTCAAAACTACCCAGGCGTGTCCGTATCCTCCCGTTTCGGTAAGCATCCGGGTGGTTTTGTCAATCAGCCGTTGAGGATCCTTTTCCTGGACGATCAGCTGATTTACATTCCTGATGGCTTTCAAGACCCGATTTAAGTGTTCAATCCTTTCACGGGATTTTTTGCGTTCGGTGATATCGGAGAATATGGTGGCAAAGAACCCCTTCTTGGGACTGTAGGCGGAAATTTCATACCATTGGTTCAGGGCTTCGGAATATTGTTCGAATTTTATCGGTTCTCCCGTGAGGGCTACCTTGCCGTAGGTTCCGATCCAGTCGAATTCGCTTTTTTCTATACCCGGCAGAACCTCGGTAACCCGGCGATTTGTCAGGGATTCTTTCTTCAATCCCGTCATTTCCTCAAAGGCGATATTTATTTCTTTAAATATATAGTCAATGGGTTTGCCTTCATCGTCGGTAACAATCTGGTGCAGGGCGAAAGCTTCCATCATGGATTCGAAGAGGAGGCGGTATTGTCTTTCGCTTCTCATGCGGGCTTTTTCCGCTTTTTTCCATTGGGTGATGTCCCTAGCGATAGACAGCATGTGGGGTTGGGAGTTTAAAAACAGGATACCGGCGGAAAAAAGCATATCAATAAAAGTTCCGTCTTTTTTGCGCACCTTTACTTCCCTGTTTTTTATCTGTCCCTCTTTTTCTACAATAGATACGATCTCATTCCGTTCATGGGAATTATGCCAGATATTGAGATCTTTTATACTTCTGCCGTTAACTTCCTCCCTGGTATATCCCAGCAAGTCGGTAAAACCCTGGTTGATGTCAACACACAATCCGTCATGAAGGCGGGTTATACAGACCGGATCAGGAGTGGTCATGAAAGCAAGACGGAACCGCTCCTGACTCTCCTGCAGGGCTTTCTGGTGAATTTTTTTCTCTTCTTGTATCTTTTGTATTCGTATGGCGTTTTTTACCGAATTGACAAACCGTTCCCGGTGGGCAAAGCCGAAAAGATCCTTGGTAAAATAGTCCGATGCTCCATGTACGAAGGCTTCCCGTGCCACATCCTCGTTCCCCTGACCGGTACAGAATATGACCGATATATGGGGAAACTTTTCTTTTATCAACTTCAGCAGTTCCAATCCGTTGATCTCAGGCATGTCGTAGTCGCTAATAACCGCTTCATAATTCCCGCTTTCCAGATGCTGCAAAACGGCATCGGGTGAATTGACGGAAATTATTTTCAGATCCTCCTCGAAAGTAACCATAAACAGTTCCAGAAAATTTTCATCGTCATCAACGTGCAAAATCAGGGGTTTAGTCCCTTTTGCGTCGATATTGGTTTTCGATACGAAATCAATAACTTCCATATTTACCCTCTTACAAATAAAAGATTATCTGCACTCCGGCAAATTAGGGACTTACCGCCTGATAATAGAGATTATATATACTTTTTCCCACAGATATGATCCTACTGAAACCGGCTAAAACCTCAAAGAGGGGGGTATTACAATGGAATTACCCCCTCCGGTTATAGTCAGGACTTACGCCATTTTATACCAAAACCCGGATTTCATGCCGATTGCCAGAGATCCTGAAACGAGTTCAGGATGACGATTTCATGCCGTTTTCCTCGATTTTGAGCGTAACTCCTGATAGTGATTCCGATAAACAATTTCCTTTATAACCCCGGCATCCGGAACTTGTTTCAGGACCTGTTATGGAAAATCTTTTTTGGATTCACTAATCCAGTTTAGTACTTAACTGTTTTGAATACTTTTCCTTCCTTGTCAAGCCACCTTTCCTCTGTCAGGTTTCCTATCTCGTCATAATCGAATTCCTGGATCCCTTCGATATTCCCCTTGCCGTCGGTAAGCGTAACCCGGCGATCCAGGTCATGTTCGTCGCATTCGTGGGTGAAGGTGCTCATGAGTTGTCCTTTGGGGTTGTACCATTCCTTGGTTTTGAGATTACCTCGCTCATCATAGGTGAATTTACTGTAGCCGATAAGCATATTACGGTTGTCGAACTGTTCCTCCATGACCATCTCCCGGGATTCGTCATAGTGGTAACAGAACCGTTTGAGCATATTACCCGCTTTATCCTGCCATTTCTCCTCGATGAGGTGAGGAGGTTGGGCATCGTCATAACCGGAGACTATGGCATAAAAAATCTCGCCTTCCCGGTTATATTCGGCTCTCATCTGCATAAGTCCGGTAGTAAGGTCGTATTGATAACGGTGAATGTTGTCTATTTTCCCATATCGGTCAAACCAGACCGACTCCATAATCTTATCACCGTCTTTTTCATAAAAGTAAATCCTCTTGGTGGGTTTTGAGAACTCTTTTTCGAATTTTTCCAGTTTCAGCACCCGGTTCAGGGAGTCGTAATAGTGAACCTGATGAACGTGAGGAACCCTTCCCGCAGGATATTCCTTTACTCCCACCACGTGTCCGTATTCGTCCACCTTGCCGCTCTTAAAATATTTTGACGAGACAATCTTTTTCTCCAGTTGTTCCATAAATTCTTCTATGGTTCTAGGCTGGGGTTCCTCGGCGGATTCGGTACCGCCCTTCAGTTGAGGCTCTATCTTCTTCTGAGCCTTGATCTGACCTGCCAGTTTCTTCAGTTCCGACGGATTTATTTCATTCTGATTCATAAAAACCTCCAAAGTTTAGATGTAGGAGGTCAGACGTCTGAGATCAGGAGTTCCATCTCCTGATCAACATCCGATTTCCGACTTCCTTCTGATTTTCAACTTCCAACCTCTAATTTCTAACATCCAACTTCTTTCTACCAGATTTGCAATCGGGAGGAAAGTTCCTTTTGCACCTTGTAGTTTCTGATATAGTCCATGCCGTATTTGACCAGATAGAGATGGATATTTTCCCGGTATCTCAAATAATACCAGAGGTTATAATCGTGGTGTCGGGCGCAGATCCGGGTACATTCCTTCATCATTTCGTCCACCTGGTCGTCGGTCATGCCCAGGGTGCTACGGTAGTGGTATGAGGAGGACAATTCCTCGGTATCCGCCACCATATCCAGGATGCCGTATTTTTCCCTGTCCATGTATAACAGACTGTGTTTGCCCAGGGTAAACACCGAGCGACCGTAGGAGTGGATTATATCCTTATTCTCGCATAGGGCATTGATGGTATCCAGGGCTTCCTCCCGGGTTTCGGTGGGGAATCCGAAGAAGATGTAGGCAAAGTTCCAGATCCCCGCCTCGGAGGCGTCCCTGAGAATGGCGGTTCTGCCCTGAATATCCACTCCCTTGTTGATCAGTTTCATGATCCGTTCGTTGCCCGACTCGAAACCCCACAGGATCATGGTCAACCCCGATTTGTGGAGAGTGTCCAGTATTTCCCGGTTAAAGCCTTTTTCCAGTCTGCCGTTGGAGAACCAATGGACATCCAACTTTTCTTCAATTAAACGTTCCGCCAGGGCTTTCATATAGTCGGGGTGGATGGATTCGTCGATAAACTCGAAGTTTTTGACCCCGTATTTATCCCGGAGATATTTTATTTCACCCACCATGCGATCCAGACTCTTGACATCATGATGAATGCCGAAATCCGTATCGCAGAAGGTGCATTTGCCCCAGTAGCACCCCTTGCTGGACTGAAGGCATAACACCAAGTCGGGGGTAAAGTAGAGATCCAGGGGGAGTCCTTCCAGATCGTGATACCCCAGGTTATCCAGTTTTTCCGGAATATCATCGAAGGTGAATTTAACCTTATCCTCTTTCTCGTCATAATAGAGCAGGTTGGGAACCTCGGAAAGTTCCCTTCCCTCCTTCAAACAGGAGACCAGAGCCAGGGTCTGTTTTTCTCCTTCTCCCAGAGTTACGGAGTGGCAGAAGTTCTTGAAAAATTTACTTCTTCTGAGAAGAGTTTCCTTCACTCTGCCGAAATAGTTGCCTCCTATGTTGATAAAAGTGCCGGCGGGGGCTTTTTGTCTGAGCATCATGGCCAGGGTCAGTCCCGGCAGCACCTGGGTGGTGGAATTGATGGAGATGCCTATCAGTCCCGGTTTTTGTTTCAATATGCGATCAGCCTGTTCCGCCATGAAATCGTAAAACATATTAGAACTTCGATTCCCCGCATGTTCAACCAGAGTTTCGGTGGCCAGCAGGCAGTGGGGCTGATCGAAGCCGTTAAAGGTCAACCGGGAGGGGTGGTAGGGAAGCGAAACCAGTTCCAGGGCTGTATCTATGGCATAGAAGGCGTCCACCAGCAGCATGGGGTTATAAAATCTGCGGGGATCTCTTAGGGTTTCCTTGGCATCCATGATAATCCGGGGCAGTTGTTCTATAACTTTCTGATTCTCTTTAAAAAACCGCTCCATTTCCAGAAACCGCATGGCTTCGATCTGGTTTTCCAGGGTATTGTCGTTGATCAGAGCCCGCAATCGACTCTGGGTAAAGAGATAATGATAGCTCATCATGACCTTGCGCAGGGTCATTTCCAGATATTCTGGTGTGAGGATCTGATCGTAAAATTCCACGTTCAGATCCGCCAACGTCACACGAAACCCCCGGCTTCGCAGATGTCCCGCCAGGGCGGTAATGGCAAAATAGGGATTCTGGGGCGTCCACTGGGGGGGGAACACGAACATGGTCAGGAAGTCCTCTCCGTCTTTACGGGGGGTTCCGGGGATATTATTTTCACTCATATAACGAAACTACCCCTCCGATTCTTCAGGTTGGGGTGTTCCTTCCTGTTTTTCAAAGGGAGAGGGATCCCCCAGTTTTATTTCTCCTTTTTCCACCTTTTCGCAATAAGCCACAAAATGAGCCAGTTCCTCTATGATAGGCATCATCTTGTTCATGCGGAGACCGTTTATCTCTTCAATGATTGCATCATGCCTCTGAGACGCTTGACGGAAGGCATCGGTATCCACTCCGCCCATTTTCAGGGACAGGAGTTCCTCCTGAAGTTTCCGTTCCTGGGACATGTAGTCGTTAAACTCTTTAATCTTTTCCACTACTTCTTCCTGGGTGAAGAATTTCATATTACACCTCGGTTAACTTTGCTTAATTTATCTACACCAATTATTCCCAGAAGAAGTCAAATCTCCTCCTTGCCGTTCAAACACAAACCCAAAAATAACCCAGGCAGCGGGATCAGTAGATTCTTGCAATTTCCTCCGGTTCTGCAGGAGGGGTCTCCCCACCCGATTTTATCCCCCACCTATGACAGGCGGTTATTTTCCGAATAGGATCTAACTCCAATGCACGATTTTTTTCCCCTTCCTGAAGGGCGGATAACTCCATCTGTTTCACCCACTTTTTCAACAGCAGGTAATCCGGCTCATATTGAAGGCAGTGGCGGTATCCCACCAGACGGGATTCAGGTTTGCCCGGTTCAACATTCCTGTGGGTGTCTTTACGTCTGCCGGTTCCGTAATAGATCAACACAGGAAGTTCTATATCTTCTCCCTTCATGACGAGTTCAGAATCTTTTTCCGCTATGGATGTAAGTTCCCTGGCTTTTCCCCCGCGATCCCGATACTCTCTGTCCCACCGAATCGGTTGCTCCCGTAAAGTCCCTTGTGCAGATAGCAACAAGGGGTTTTGCTGTTCTATAATTATTTTCTTATACTTCTTATATGTTTTTAATCTGACTTCTTCTTTTTTGATTCCGGTTCTTCCTCCGGCGCCGATTTCAAATCTGAGCAGGTATGTTCCCATCATTACCGATACGGCGTCGAGAAGGGCGGTTTTGCCCGAACCGTTATCTCCGATGAGGACTGTAAAATTGGGATGAAACCGAAGGGTAAAATCCTCAAACTTACGAAAATTGCGCAATCGGAGTTGATGAATTTTCATTTCAGATAATCTCTTCCTTCGTTACTCCCCCGTCATGCAACGGCGTAGAGGCAGCCGTCATCGCAACCGACGTAAAGCATATCCCCTTCACCCAGAGACGGAGAGGAACGGATCCGGTTGTTACATTTGAGTTTCCAGTTCAGTTGCCCGTCCCCCTTGAGGGAATAAAGATAATAATCGTCTCCCCCGATGAAAATGGAATTGTCCGCACCGATGGCGGGAGAGGAGGCCACCACGCTACGGGTCTTGAATTTCCACTTCAATTCTCCCTGTTGTGAGAGGGAATAGATGTGGGTGTCATAGCAGCCGAAAATCACCGAGGAACCGTTATAAGCCACCGGTGATGATAAGATGGGAGATTCGGCGTCGAATATCCAGAGGATGGTTCCCTGGGGATCAATGGCATAAAGGAAGCCCTGATCCGTGGCAGTATAGATGGTTCCGTCCCTGGCAATGGAGGGGGAGGCATGGATGGCGCCTTCGGTTTCCAGGTACCATTTGGTATTGCCCGAGGAGTCGATGCAGAAAAGGTAATTCTCCACTCCCCGGCATCCGGTATAGATATTGCCGTCCTCGGCGATGGCGGGGCAGGCTTCCACATAACCTCCCAGATCCAGTTTCCAGCGAAGTTGTCCGTCGGGCTCTATGGCATAGAGATAGTGGTCGTAGGAACCCACATAAATAGTGCCGTCCACACCCACCGAGGGGGATGAACGGATCCGTCCGTAGGTGCGGAATTTCCAGAGGAGCTTGCCGTTGGTCTGGAGGCAATACAGATAGCAATCGTTGGAGCCGAAAATGACCCTGGAACCTGAAATCGCCGGGGTGGACACGATCCTGGCATTGGTGGGGAAACTCCACTGGCTGTTGCCGTCGGAATCCAGGGCATATAGTTTGCCGTCTCCCGAACCGACATAAATGGTGCCGTCGCCGGCGATAACAGGGGAGGAGCGGACCTCTCCCTTGAGATCGACGCCCCATTTGTAGCGTCCGTTGATATTTCTGCCGAAGGGACTCTTGGCGCTATGGCGACGGTCTCCCCGGAACATGTACCAGTAGGAGATGCGGGCGGGTTCCTCGAACACCGGAGCGGGAACCTCAATCCTGGGAGTTTCTCCCGGTTTCCCTTTGCCCAATATGGCTTCCAGTTGCATCCTCATTTCCCCCGCGCTGGAGAAACGGTCGTTGGGATCCATGCAGAGGGCTTTTACCAAGATTTTTTCAAGTTTTTCGTTTAATTCGGGACGGATGGTTCTGATGGGAGGAAAATTAAAGGGAATATCGTTTCTGGGATCCTTACCGGTGATCAGGTGATGCATACAGGCGGCCAAACTGTAGATGTCGGACCGGGGTTCCGCTTCTCCCCGGTATTGTTCCGGCGGTGCGTAACCCTGGGTTCCCACCATGGTTCCCTTGACTCTGGGGTCGAAGATACGGGCGATACCGAAGTCGATGAGATAGACCCGGTTATCGGCGGTTACGATGATGTTGCCCGGTTTCAGATCCCGGTAAATAATGGGGGGATCCTGGGAGTGGAGGTATTCCAGCACGTTGCATATCTGGATAGCCCAATGAATGGCCGGTTCCTCGTCGATCCCGGGTTTTCGGGCATCCAGGGCGTTATCCAGTTTTTGCCGCAGGTCTTCCCCCTCGATGAATTCCATTACCAGATAATAACGGTTGTCGGACAAAAAGCAGTCCATGAATTTGGGAATCGAGGGGTGATCCAGATCATACAATATCTGGGCTTCGGTGGCGAACCGTTCCACAGCGTATTCCCGTTCCTCTTCCGAGTCGAAGTAGTCCAGCATCTCCTTGACCGCCCATATACCGCTGACCTGGAGATCCGCTGCCTTATAGACCGCTCCCATACCTCCCTTGGCCACGTAATCGATGATTTTATACCTCTCGTCCAGCACCGTTCCCAGGGGGAGTTTGGTGGTGGAATAGGAGGCATCATGAATGGGACTACCGCAATGCCGGCAGAATTTAGCGTTTTCGTTATTCAGCCCTGAACAGGTGGGACACTGGATCACCTTTTAGCACCTCTTTACGGGAATATGGGAAACAGAAAAGAAAAACCCTTTTCCTTCCCGTTGATATTTAAAGGAAAACCGTTTCGAACATTCTTATTTATTATGATGAAGGGAATAAAAATCATTTTTATCCTACTTATTCTTCGAGTAAGCCGAATAGGAGTTTTATCCCTTGCACGTCTTTTCCCACCGGAGGGAAGGATTGTCAAGCACATAACCACTAAGAATATTAGAAATAACCCATCAAAAAACCTTCCGGTCGAAAAAAGGTTTTTTTGTATCTTTTCAGGTATATCCCCCCTGTATAGTGATCATATTTTTAAGGAAAACGGAGGTATCCCCTTGAAATCAAATAAACCGCAGGCTTCATCTCCCCGAAAAAACCGGTTTCTGGCCATCTTATCCCTGTTATCGGTTTTTCTCTTATTTTCCGGCTGTGCAGTGGCAAGTCTGGTTCTGGGCAGTATGGGTAAGATCCGGGGTATTGTCAGCGACGCCCGGACAAAGAAGCATCTCAGCGACGTCTATGTGGGAGCTTACAATTATTATCTGGAAGATTCGGATTATACCGACGGAGACGGATTTTACCAGCTCACCCTGGAATCGGGAACTTATGACGTCTATTTTGAAAAAGAGGGATACCGCTCGGTAACTCTCCGTAATATCGGCGTGGTGTCTCCGTTCACCCGTTCTCTGGACGTCAACCTGGAACCCGGCGAAGATGACGATGATGACAATGATGAACCCATATCGGACAACCTCCTGTTTGTGAACCAGGCCAATGCCGATTATTTCGCCGGTTTCGAACTGAATACCGATGACGGCAGTCTTGAACAATATTCATCAACCCCCAAGAGAACCGGCGACGATCCCAGAGGCATCCTCCATATCGCCAAAAAAGCCCGACTCTATATCCTCAATCAATCGGACAACACCATCGCGGTCTATAACACCTCCACCGCCGATTTCAGTGCCCTGGACGACTCCCCGTTCCCCCTGAAAGCCGACGACGGAGCTC
>Ga0067045_1028812_pt1 | contig 27155 bp, 25 predicted proteins | sample TerdegcTABiofilm_FD_59184 | JGI IMG/M metagenome (GOLD analysis project Ga0067045, IMG submission 59184) | Combined Assembly of (Gp0054472, Gp0054536) Wastewater bioreactor microbial communities from Singapore -Terephthalate degrading... | reverse complement strand
GCTGTTACTCCTTCCTATAGTGATATTTTGGTTATATCTATTCTATAGGAAAGACAACATGCATGACCAATTTTTTTAGTTAATTTAAACTAAAGTGTAAACAGTACTCGAAAATAGTATACACATTAAGGAATAATTGTACCCTTCTAGATTTTTTTATTTTGAATGCTTAATATTAATAGTAAAAAAAATATATTTTAAATATAATGGTAGAAAATTTCATTTAAATTCCGTTTTGAATAAAAAAGGATTATAGCTAGGACGAAGGGATTGGAAGAACAAATGGGCATAAGGGGAAAAATAAAAAGGTTGATATTATTATTTTTGATAACAATACAGATATTAGAAAGACTATGGCTAATGGAAAAATATTTAAAAATGAATTATAAAATTTATCCTTTCTAATTTCTGGGAGAAGTAATTTTTAGTACAATTTGGTTAAGGCAATTCGTAACATTGACAAAGAAATATGCATATATTATCATAAATATCAGAGGAAATTTAAACCCTCCAAGATGCTTATATGTTTATTCTTAATATCCATCCTTTTAGTTTTTGTTTATTAAATTTCAAATTAAATAGAATTACAAACTTCTAAGAGTAAATTTCATATTATTTTGTTTTCATATTTTTTCCTTTAACCAATCTTTCTTTATATAAGATTCTTCTATAATCGTAATATGGTTTAAATTATAAAAAGGAAAAGAGGAGGTGAAGATTCTTTAATTTTAAATTTAAATTTTTTAAAAATATTTTTGGAGGTATAGAAGATGTTTAGAAAGATTTTGTTTTTTTCAATTTGTTGGATAATTTTATTTTCTATTTCTTTTACGATTTTTGCACAAGATGAATGGAAGCCAACAAAACCAATTACCTGTATTGTTCCGTGGGCTGCTGGTGGGGCAACTGATCAGATTACTCGTTTATGCGCAGGTGAATTAGAAGAGGCACTAGGTCAAAAAATCGTTATTATAAATCAACCAGGCGCTTCTGGTTCGGTTGGAACAAAAACAGTACTTGATGCAGACAGAGATGGCTATACCTGGGCTTCAGGTGCAGTTGGAGATTTAGGAACCTATAAGATTTTAGGATTCTTAGATACTAAAGTAGAAGATTGGCATATTTATCTTAATGTGGCAAATGTTATGGTCATATCTGTTCACCCCGACACTCCTTATCAGACTTTTCAAGATTTATTAAATGATTTTAAGAAAAGACCTGGTGAAATTACAGTATCTACTGCTGGAATGATGTCTGCTGGTGCAATAGCTATGGAAGGAATTAAAAAAGTAACTGGAATTAATTATGAACACGTTACCTATGATGGTGGGAATCCAGCTGTAATTGCTTGTGTAGCTGGTGAAACTATAGCTACTGCTCAATTGGCCAGTGAGCAAGCGGATATGATCAGAGCAAAAAAATTAAGACCATTAGCTGTTTTAGCCAAACAACCTTTAGAAATAACTGATTACGGAATAATTGAGCCTATTACCAATTGGTTACCGGACTTTGAGCCAACACCTTCTTATTTTGGGATTTTTATTCCTAGAGGTGTTCCAGATGAGGTAATATCTACTATAAACCGCTTGTGGAGAGAAGTGATTGTGGATAATCAAAAGATAAAACAGTATGCAAAGGATAGGGGTGCTATTTTTGTACCCTATTGGGGGTTAGAGGGGTTAGTAAGATCTTTCCCAGTAGTTCAATTCTATGCCTGGTTATATTATGAAATGGGTAAGGCAGAAAAATCGCCCTATGATTTGGGTATTGCAAAACCATAAGCAAAATTGTATTGATAGGTTATGAGAATACTATTAAAAGAAAAATGTATTCTTATAACCTATCTATTTTTAAACAGAAAGTAAACAAAATGATTTTTTAATATTTATAAAATAGAGGGGAATTATGGATAATTCTCAAAGAATGAATAAAGCAGATTTTATTACTTCCCTATTACTCACTTTTTTTGGTTTAGGAGTTTTTATTTTGTCTCTCCGTATGCCTACTTTTAAAGAAGTTGGTGCTAATCCGTACTCTGCTCCTGGAATTGTCCCTTCTGCTTTAGGATTTATTTTATTTATACTGGGGATTATTTTGTTAATTCGCTCAATATCCCGAAAAGGATATCAAATTCAGCTTTCGTTAAATGGATTTCTCTTTTTATATAGGAAACAATCGACTATACGTTTTCTAATTGCTTTATTCCTTTCGATAATTTATGTTTTTTTGTTAGGGAAAGTCAATTATTTTATATTAACTTATTTCTATATTTTTTTATTTATTCTCTTCTATGAATTTAATTTTAAAAAGAAGATAATACTGCAAAAAAAAGTTGTTATTTATGCAGTTTTAGAGGCAACTATAATTGCCTCATGTATTGCCTTTGTTTTTCAATATCTATTTTTGGTTAGATTACCTTAGAACTTTATCCTATATTTAGGAGATAAAATGTTACCAGGTATTTTAGAATTAGGGAATCAGCTATCTCAGTTTTTAACCCCAAAGTATATTTTGGATATTTTATGGAGTGTGCAATTGGGTATTATAGTTGGAATGCTTCCCGGTTTAACTGCTACCATGGGAGTAGCATTAATGACCACTTTAACCTATAAATATGCCACAGATCGCGCTGTTCTTATTTTAATTTGTATGTATGTAGGAGCGATCTATGGAGGAAGTAGGACAGCAATTTTAATAAACATTCCAGGTACTCCAGCCAATGCAGCAACCACTGTTGATGGATATCCTCTTGCAAAACAGGGGAGAGCTGGGGAAGCGATGGGTATAGCTACTACTGGTTCGTTCCTTGGTTCATTATTTGGTATGCTAATGCTGGCAATATTTACTCCCCTTCTAGGTAATTTTGCACTTAAATTTTTTTCCTTCGAATACTTTTGGTTGACTATATTTGGCATTGTTATTTGTGGTACATTAACAGCACCCAAAGATCCTTTAAAAGGATGGATATCAGGATTTTTCGGACTTTTTGTAGCTACAATTGGAATGGAAGGGATGCATGCTTATCGAAGATTTACTTTTGGTAATGTTGATTTAAGTGGAGGCATTTCTTTATTACCCGCAATGATAGGAATTTTTGGATTTTCTGAGATTTTGATAGTGATGAAAAGGCCGATAATAGAAGTAGTTGAGAGTAAGATTGAAAAAGTAATACCCCATCCAGCTGAGATTTTAGCATATTGGGGTACAATTGTGCGTTCTGGGATTATTGGAACAATAATTGGAGCAATTCCGGGGGTAGGTGAAGATATAGGAGCCTGGGTGTCTTATGATTTTGCTAAAAAAGCAAGCAAACATCCGGAAGAATATGGTAAAGGCAGTCTAGAGGGTTTAATGGCTGCTGAAACCGGCAATAATGCAGCTGTAGGCGGAGCAATTATTCCAGTGCTTTCATTAGCGGTGCCAGGTTCTGCACCAGCTGCTGTTCTATTAGGAGCAATGTTAATACATGGCATAAGGCCGGGTCCGCTTTTAATGATTGAAAATCCTGAATTTATTTATCAAGTTGTAGCAATGCTTTTATTAGCTAGCTGTGCTATGTTTGTATTAGGATTATTATTCATAAAAACTTTTATAAAAATATTATTAATTCCTCCTCAAAGATTGATGCCTGTAGTTTTTTCTTTATGTGTAATAGGGGCATATGCTCTTTCATCTAGAATATTTGATATTTGGGTTATGGCTGTATTCGGTATAATTGGGTATGCTATGAAAGAAATGGATTACCCCGTTGCACCAGCAGTATTAGGAATAATACTCGGGGATTTGTTGGATAAAAATCTTAGAAGGAGTTTAATATTAACTAAAGGAAATATTATTCCCTTATTTATTAGGCCAATTTCCTTTATTTTAGTATTATTTATTTTTTTTACTATCGTAAGTCAAACAAAATTGTTTAAAAAGATATGGGAATCTTTAATGAGAAGCAAGAAGAAATAAAGTTAATGAGTATTCAAGGAGATTATTCTGGTGAAAAATAAGAAAACAAGAATTGGAATTGTTGGATCAGGCTTTGCAGCAAAATTACATTTTAATGCCTATACCAAAATATCTAGAAATGATATTGAAATTGTTTGCGTTTATTCAAGAGATAAGCAGCGGTGTAACCATTTTGCTAAACAAATGGGAATAGAACCAGTTTTTTCTTTTGAAGAACTCCTTGAGAATGTTGATATTGTTGATCTCTGTGTCCCTGGTTATGCTCACGAGAAATATACTATTCAGGCATTAGCTTATGACAAATACGTTATTGTCGAAAAACCCTTCACTGGTTATTATGGTCCTTATAAAAAGAAGGATTTTTTGGGTAATCAATTTTCCAAGGAAATTATGTTAAAAGAATCTTTAGCTAGTGCCAGAAGGATGTTAGAGGCTGAAAAGAATAGTAAAGGAATGATATTTTATGCTGAAGATTGGATTTACTCACCCATTGTACAAAAAGAAGTAGAAATATTAAAGGAAACAAAAGGTCAAATAATAAGGTTTTTAGGAGAAGAATCACACAGTGGTTCTCATTCTGATTCATATGGGATATGGCAACAATCTGGAGGGGGCTCTTTGGTAGGGAAGGGCTGTCATCCTGTATCTACTATTCTATATTTAAAAAATATTGAGGGCATAATTAGAAATGGAAAACCTATTTTAGCAAAAAAGGTAAGTAGTCGAGTTCACGAATTAACTCGTTCCCCATACTATATTGATATGGGGTATTTAAGGAAAGATTATCATGATATTGAAGATTATGCCAATATACATATAGTTTTTGAGGACGGTATGGTAGCAGATATTTTTGCTAGTGAAGTGGTTATGGGAGGAGTGAATAATTATTTCGAGATATTTGCTAATAATCACCGGGTTCGTTGTAATCTAGGACATTCAAATTTAATCCAGCTATTTAATCCTTTAGAAAAACAGCTAAAGAATATTTATATCGTAGAGAAAATTGAGACTAAACAGGGATGGAGTTTCCCCTCTCCCGATGAAGATTGGATGTTTGGGTACCCCCAGGAATTAAATGATTTTATACAATGCTATCTTACTGGTAAAAAACCTAAGTCTGATTCGGAATTGGGATTTTATACAGTTGCTGTTTTATATTCTGCTTATCTTTCAGCTGAAAGAAAAGGACAAGAGGTAGTTATACCTTTAAAATAAAAAATTCTAAAGATCTAGAAAAAATGAACCATGTATTATTATATATATTATATATAATGAATGAAAATTTTTACAATTAGGTAGATGGGCACAATTGGACCACTAGAGTGCCTTAGTTCCTTAGAGAAATGTTTATAAATGATAAATCAACATCAAGAAAACATGAAGATACATTTTTATTGGGCAATTTAAAATTATGGTTCCAATCTATAATTCAAATTAGTTGTAGCCAGTACAGACTAACCAGAAGGCTATCTCAATAGCTCTGACAAAAAAATGAGTATCCTCCTGCCGGAAGTGAAGATTAATGGAGTCTTCTATTTAGGAAAGCCCACTCATCAGATAAGGTTTCACATCCTTTAATAGCAACTTACTATTCAGAGAAAATTTTAGGATATTTAGATAATACATTTATCATCATAGTACCTAAGATCTAAAACCTCTCTCTGAAGAGAATAAAAGGGATGGAAATTACGTTGAATAGTCAAAGATCAGGTAAGGTTTACTGGGGGAGACTTAGGTAGAAGGATAGCTTTGGGCATATATAAGAGAAACGAAAGAGCCCTTACCTTTCAAGGCGGTGAATTGTGGTAGTTAACTGCTAAAAACTGGTTGTATCGATATTGAAGAATCCACCAAGAGTATTATCCTTTATATATAAAATAGAGTGGAGAACTAACTATCTTATCGAGAACTTAGTTACTTCATTAAAGAGGTTGCAAATCGATAGTTTTCCATTTTTAAAGAACGACTTCAGCACAATTTCTGATATACATACCAAACATAAAATAAAGCTCCAAAGTAAACAAAGAGAAACCACTAAATATATTTATTAAGCTTGATTTGATATGTTATAATTAAAAATAAAAAATTTTTTAATCGATGAAAAAGTAAATTACTCACTATTAATATAAATTCTTTAATAGAGGGGAGAAAGATATAAAAATGTAAGAAATATTTCTACAGAGATGATATGTATTATATGATTGCCGTAGCAATTATAGATTAAAGGAAGTAAAAAATAGCAATAATTTATTAGTTCATTATTTTACATTTACGGAGGTTTTAAATATTTAAATATGCTCCCCAAGAAATCATTGAAAGAAGATAGGTTTGAAGTTAGTAAAGAATATGACTTGACACTTTCAGAAAAAGAGATTTGCAAAGCTTTCTTAAAGGAATATAATAAGAAGGTCAAAGGAGATTATCGTTTTATTAGAACAGGTGACCCCAATAAAAGGGAGCCCAGTTGTATCTGTACAGAAGATCTGAATATTGAAATTGCACCAGTTTATTATAATCAGGAAGAAGCCAAAGTGACCTGGGATTTAGTAAAGCAAATGAAGAAGAGAGAAAAAGAAAAAGGAGCCAAGTATAAGAATAAAGAAAAGAAGGATTATCTGGTTGAGGCAACTCAGATGTTTTGTGATTACTTAAATGAGCGGATAAACAACAAGAATGAAAAAAACTATAGTTACTCAGGCAAGTTAATTTTAATCCTTGAAGAAGGTATTGGTGTAACTGAGAAGGAATCAATAGAGTATTATATGAAGCAGGGGAAGAGATTTAATAATAAGATTTTTAAGGAAATTTGGTTCCTGTTACAATCGGCTGGACATTATAGAATTTATCAATTAGAGTAGTAGAAAGTGAGTGGCGAGGAGCTAATTATCTTATAATATTTATAGATGGTAAGAAGAGAGGAATTTTTTTGAAAATTGGATGTCATATTTCTATCGCTGGGGGAATAGATAATTCAGTTCTTCAAGCTGAGAAATTAGGCTGTAACACGATGCAGATATTTTCAAAGAATGCGACTACCTGGCGGGAAAAGGTATTAGATAATCAAGAAGTTCAGAGATTTAAACAGAATTTAAAAAAATCATCCCTTAATGAAAATTCCATATTTATCCACACTTCTTATTTAATTAACCTGGCTTCTCCTTCAGATGAACTCTACTTTAAGTCAATTAATTCATTTATCGAGGAGATGAAGAGATCTGATATTTTATTAAATATGCCTTACCTTATTATTCATCCCGGAACCCATATGCAAGCTGGCGAAGAAATGGGGATACAGCGAGTAATTAGAGCTCTCAATATTTCTTTGGAGAAATCTGAGGATTTAAACTTAAAGACGGTGATCTTACTAGAAAACACAGCTGGTTCGGGAACGCACTTGGGTTATAAATTAGAACAGCTCAAGAGAATATTAGAAGGAATTAGGGATAAGAAAAAAATGGGACTTTGTTTGGATACTTGTCATGCTTATGCAGCTGGGTATGACATTTCCAGGAGGGAAGGATTAGAAGATGTTTTAGAAGAAATTGATAATTATTTTGGTATGGATAGTTTGAAAGTAATACATATTAATGATTCTAAATACCCTTTAGCGTCAAGAAAAGACCGTCATACACATATTGGCCAGGGATATATTGGATTAGAAGGTTTTAGAATTTTAATAAATCATCCCTCTTTAAGGCACCTACCTTTTATTCTGGAAACTCCAAAAGATACTGAAGAAGATGATTTAAGGAATATTAATCTGGTAAAGAGTTTGTTTTTGAATTGAAATTAGTTAATTATTGATATCCAAGATAAACAAAAGTAATTCTCTCTTATAAATATTGTAGAGGTGGACTGTTTAAATAATGACCCAGATCGAAAGAGCTCTTCAGGAGATGAAAAAACATCCTAAAATTAGCTCTTGTCTGACTGCCTGGGAATATTTACCCAGCAAATCAGCAGTCTATGAAGAATTTCCAGATTGGATAGAAGATAGATTAGTAAAGATTTTAAGCAGAAAAGGCATTAATCGACTTTACTCCCATCAATCCTCAGCTTTGCAATCGATTAGAAAGGGAGATAATGTGGTGGTAGTGACTCCTACCGCCTCAGGGAAAACCCTTTGCTATAATCTTCCCGTTTTAGATTCTATCTTAAAAGATAAGGAAAGTAGGGCTATCTATTTATTTCCTACCAAGGCTTTATCCCAGGATCAATTAACTGAATTATATCAATTAGTATCGGATTTAGATGCCGGAATTAGAACTTATACCTATGATGGCGATACCCCTTCCTCTGCCCGACAGGCGATCAGAAAACAAGGTCATATTGTAATTACCAATCCAGATATGCTTCATTTAGGAATTTTGCCTCATCATACTAAGTGGTTAGAGCTGTTCAGAAATTTAAAATATATAGTAATTGATGAGATTCATGTTTATCGAGGGGTATTCGGAAGTCATGTGGCCAATGTAATCAGGAGGTTAAAGAGGATCTGTCGTTTTTATGGTTCAAGTCCACAGTTTATTTGTTGTTCGGCTACTATTGCTAATCCTCTGGAGCTGGCTCAAAAGATGGTGGGAGAGAGGTTTGTTTTAGTAAATAATAATGGAGCTCCCCAAGGAGAAAAATACTTTTTATTTTATAATCCACCCGTTATCAATAAAGAATTAGGAATCAGAAAGAGTCTGGTAAAGGAAGTTGCCCGTTTTGTTGCTTACTTTTTAAATTACGATATCCAGACTATCATATTTTCTCGAAGTCGCCTTACTACTGAAGTTTTAACCAGTTATTTAAAAGATTTTTTAAATAAGACGGGAAGGCCTAAAGAGATTGTTCGTGGCTATCGGGGAGGTTATCTTCCAGATTTAAGAAGAGAAATAGAGAAAGGGTTGAAGAGCGGTGAAATAAAAGGGGTGGTTAGTACTAATGCCCTCGAGTTAGGAATAGATATTGGCCAACTGGATGCCTGTTTTATAGCTGGATATCCCGGAACCATATCCAGTACCTGGCAACAAGCGGGGAGAGCAGGGCGAAGATCAGATACTTCGTTAGCTATGTTAATAGCATCAAGTAATCCTTTAGACCAGTTTATGATCAACCATCCGGACTATTTTTTTGGAGAATCACCAGAAAGTGGCGTAATTGATCCGGATAATTTGAGTATTTTAATTAATCATATCCAATGTGCCTCTTTTGAATTACCTTTTGAGGAGGAAGAAGACTTTGGAGTAAAAAAGCTTCATGAAATCTTGGAGTACTTAGAAAAAGAAGGAGTGCTTCATTATATAGAGAAGAAGTGGTATTGGATGAGTGAAACTTATCCTACTGAGAAAGTTAGTCTACGCAGTGTTTCCTTAGAAAATTTTGTAATTATTGATACCACAGAACCACTGGAACAGGTTATTGGAGAAGTTGATAAAGAAAGTGTACCAATGATGATCTACGAAGGAGCAATTTATATTCATGAAGGAGAACAATATTCCATACAAAAGTTAGATTATCCAGGAAAAAGAGCTTATGCTAAGAGGGTTAAAGTTGATTATTATACGGAAGCTCAGGCTCAAACTGACATTAAGGTTTTAGAAGTATTGGAAAGTTCGCCAGAAGAGAGGATAGAACATAGTTATGGGAAAGTAAAGATTACTACTCATACTACTTGCTTTAAGAAGATAAAATTCTATACCCATGAGAATATTGGTTTTGGGGAAATATCCTTACCCCCGGAGGAGATGTTTACTACTGCTTATTGGCTTTCTTTAAATATAGATATGGGTGTTATATGGAGAAAATATGAAATTGAAACCAGTTCCTTTAATTTGGGTAGCGGTCTCCTTGCTTTAGCTAATGTGCTTATCAATGTTGTTCCTATTTATGTTATGTGTGATCCGCAGGATATTAAAACAGTACCAGAGGTGCGTTCTCCCTTTATGGATAAACCCACTATTTATATTTACGATAATTATTCTGGTGGGGTGGGATTTAGTGAAAAAATGTTCGAAATAAGAAAAATTTTACTACAAGCTGCTCTGGAATTAATTCAAAGTTGTGGTTGTGAAAAAGGTTGTCCCTCTTGTGTGGGGCCTATTGATGAAGTTGGAATAAAGGGCAAAGAGAGTGCCTTGATAATTTTAAAAGAGGTTTTAGATTAACCATGGATGATATTAAAAGTAAATTAGAAAAAATTGATGCCTTGAGAAAAAGTATAGAAAGAATTTCTCAATTATCCAAAGAAAAGAAAAGTTGGAAAAGTCAAAATCATAAACAGGTAAATATTGAAGAAGTAATAACGGGCAAGTATTTTTCTACTCCCTTTGGCTCTAGTTTTGTAAGAGAGAATTATTTTTATCCAGATTATAAGTGTGGAGAGATAGAACTTGGTCAAATTTTTCGAGTTTCACCTAAAATTATTTCCCATTTAGTCAGGGATGATAGATTTAATGAGATAGATATTAATCATACTGCATTTTTAGATACTGAAACTACTGGATTAGCGGGAGGAACCGGTACATATATTTTTCTAGTAGGAGTAGGTTATTTTGAAGGTAATCAGTTCTGCGTAAGACAATATTTTATGCGTGATTACCATGAGGAACGAGCTCTGTTTTCTACCTTGAACGATTTGCTAGGTAATTTTAAGGCAGTAGTTACCTACAATGGTAAGAGATTTGATCTTCCCTTACTGGAAAGCAGATACATTATTTCCGGAATAAATATGATATTCAGAGATTCATATCATTTTGATTTATTATATCCTGTTCGTCGTTTGTGGAAAAGAAGATTAGAAAATTGTGCTTTATCTACGGTAGAGAGAGATATATTAAAAATAAGAAGAGAAAATGATGTTCCTGGATTTCTTATACCAGAAATCTATTTTAGATACTTAAAAACAAAAGATGCTCGAGAATTAGGACCGTTATTTGATCATAATTTACAGGACATTCTCTCCTTAGTTGCTCTGGTAAGTAAAATATGTGATTTAGTAGAAAATCCCTTATCTAACGCCCAATGCGGAATAGATATCTTTAGTGTGGGCAGGATCTTTGATGAAGTAAAGAATTACGAAAAGAGTAGTTTTTACTATAAGGAAGCTTTAAAGTATAATCTATCCAAAGAAGAAATTTTAGATATATTAAAATTAGCTTCCTTAGCCTGTAAGAGAAAAGGAAATTGGGAAGAGGCAGAAAAAATGTGGAAAGAGATAATTGAAAAAGAGAAGGAGTTTATTTATTTTCCATATGAAGAGTTAGCCAAATATTATGAACATCGTCTGAAGGATTATAACCAAGCAGAAAAAATAGTGAAGGAAGCATTAAAAAGAAGCGAAAACATTCACCATCTAAAAAATCTAGAATATCGCCTGAACAGAATCAGAAGTAAGCAGATGTAAAAAAAAGTGCCAGGCACTTTTTTTTACATCTTGAGGGGAGTAAAAGATGAAAAAGAAAAGCTATACTGTAAGGGATTGGCCGGATGAGGAAAGACCAAGAGAAAGATTGTTTAAATATGGTGCAGAAAATTTGACAGATGCAGAATTATTGGGAATAATAATGATTAAAGGTTACGAAGGTAAAACCTCGGTAGAACTTGCCAAGGAGCTATTATCAGAGACAAAAGGTTTAAGAAATTTAAATTCTTTAAGCTTTTCTGAAATGAGTTCAATTAAAGGAATTGGTTTAGCCAAGTTTGCTCAAATCAAGGCTGCTTTAGAGATAGGTAAAAGATTGGTAAAAGAGTCAAGTATTCCCAGGAAGAGAGTTTTTAATGCCCTCGATTTATATAATTACTATGGTCCGTCAATGAGAGATTTAAAAAAAGAGATATTCAAAATGGTGTTACTCGATGTGAAGAACAGAATTATCAAAGAGGTTAATGTTTCCATGGGGAGCTTAACTGAAAGCATTGTTCATCCCCGTGAAGTTTTAAAAGATATAATCAAAGAATCGGCTGCTTCAGTCATTTTTTTACATAATCATCCTAGTGGGGAAGCCACTCCCAGTCAGAATGATTTAGAAATTAGTGACCGATTAGTGAAAATATGTGATTTATTAGGAATAAGAGTTCTAGACCATATCATTATTGGGGATGGTACTTTTACCAGTTTAGCTCAGCAAGGTTTATTAGAGAATAAGAGGTAAATATGGAGAATAAATAATGCCTCATTAAAAAATAGTTAGAAATGTTTAATGCTTGTATATATATCCAAAAAAGTGAGTTATTAGACAATGAAAAGTAATTTAATGATAAGGTATTGCCCCTATTGTGGTGGTAAGCTAATAAGAAAGTTAATTGAGGGCAGAAAAAGATTATTTTGTTCTCAGTGTGAGAAGGTTTATTATGAAAATCCTACTCCTGTTGTGGCGGTAGTGGCTCGAGATGAAAATAATAAAGTATTATTAATCAAAAGAAAATTAGAACCAGGGAAGGGAGAATGGGCTCTCCCCAGTGGATTTATGGAATTAGAAGAATCTCCAGAACAGGCAGCTTTGAGGGAATTAAAAGAAGAGACCGGCATAATTGGAAAATATAAAAGATTGATTGGAGTCTATGCTAATAAAAGTGAAATACATGGTTATTTGGTTAATATTATTTACGAAGTGGAAATTATTGGAGGGAATATTTGTGCTAGCGATGATGCTACGGAGGCAAAATTTTTTGCCTTAAATCAGCTCCCCTTTTTAGTGTTTCGTTCTCATAGAGAAGCCTTGAAGGAATTATTTAAAAAACAATAATCACATATTAAGGAGGTTCGAGGAATGGAAGAAGTAAATTTTTTTAAAGTAAAAGAATTAAAAGCCAAAGAAGTATTAGAAGATTCGACTATACGAGTAGTAACTAATAAAAATACTATGGTATCTTTTTTTGAGTTCGGACCTAATACTCGCCTTATGCCCAAGCATCAACATCCCCATGAACAGACAGCAATTATACTGGAAGGTTCAATGAAGATGACTGTAGGGGGAGAGAGCAGGATTTTAAAAGTAGGCGAAGGAGTAGTAATCCCTCCCAACGTGGAACATGAAGCTATTCCACTAGAACCCAACACTAAAGTAATGGATGTCTTTTACCCCATTCGCCAGGAATATCTGGAGTGATTTAGAGAATAAATAGGTAGAAACTTAAGGAGATATGACTTTGCGCTTATTAGCTTTGGATTTTGATGGAGTAATTGTGGATAGTATTTTAGATTCGCTCTTTGTTGGTTATAATGCTTTTTTAAGAGTATATGGGTCTGGGAAGAGAAGGTTTTTTGGAGGAAACCTTTTTACCTTTGAGAATTGGGATATCATTAAAAGGAAATACCAGAAGGAGATAGCTTATTATCGAACTTTGAGACCTTATATTAGAGGAGCAACCGATTATGGTATCATTCAGAAATTAATTGATGATAATATTTCTATAAAAAATCAGGAAGAATTCGACCAATATAGAAGTACGATTAATTTTGATTTTAAAAAGTATGAAAAAGAATTCTACCGGGAGAGAGAGAGGCTCCAGAAGATAAGCTATCGATCTTGGTATAATTTGGAGCCACCATATCCTAAAGTGTTGGCAGGGATAAAGAGTTTTTTAGAAGAAGGAATAAAAATAATTATTGCCACTTCTAATCGAAGAAAAGCAATTGCCAGGAGTTTTACTCCGGAATACTTTGGATTCACTTTAGATCCCCAGGATATATTAGATAAGAGATATGGAGATGATAAATCCAAACAAATGAAAAAAATTACAAAAATATATGGTGTTCGTTTTGAAGATATCGGCTTTGTGGATGATCAGGTGGGTCATCTAATCAAGGCGAAAACCTTAGGGGTAAAGGTCTTTTTAGCTGCTTGGAGTTATGCCACAGAAGCCCAAAAAGAAGAAGCACGAAGACAAAATATTCCAGTGATGGAAAAGGAAGAAGACTTTTATCCTACCTTAAGAAATTTTTTTAGGATACCAGGATAATTAAGAATTAAAGGAGAAAAAAATGGACATTAAACATTATGAACAGGTAGAAGCAAAACCAGCAGAAATGGGAGAGGCAAAGGGAGTAAAAGTAAGGTGGTTGATTTCGGAGAAAGAAGGAGCACCTAATTTTGCCATGAGATTGTTTGAAGTAGAGGCAGGAGGTTTTAGTCCTTTACACACTCATAATTGGGAACACGAAGTCTTTATTTTAGAGGGAGAAGGGATAGCTACAGATGGTGTACAAGAAATCCCCCTAAGGAGTGGCTCAGTAATATATGTTGCTCCTGAGGAGAAGCATCAGTTTAAAAATATTGGAGATAGCACTTTAAAATTTTTATGCCTGATTCCTATTAAAAAAGTATAATTAGCTTGTAGCTTAGCTTAAAAATGTATCACCTGAAGGAATAATTTAGCCACAAACCAGATTCTTCTAAATCCAGGCATACATATCTATTACAATTTGAACATTATTGAAATATATTCTTATCTCTTATTTATTATTTAATCAATAACCTTAAATTCAATAGTTGCTTCCGTAGTTTTTTGAGATAAAACATCCTTTAAGATGAAGCGAAATTGGTAATCTCCAGGGGGAAGGGATAAATCTTTCACCGGAATTTCGCCGGATATAAATATCTCAGAATTCTTTACCCGGGAGGTTAATGGAAAATCCAAAAAGTTTACATCTCCCCCTAATATATTATTAGAAGAATCTAATAGGTAAATTTCTACTTTAAAGTGTATTTCAAATAGATCTTTTTGAATTTCCTTGTAAGCATAATTTTTTGGTTCGCCATAGATAAAAATAGTATCTTCTTGCCTGAACATTGCATTTTCCCTGGGATTATAAATCCCAAACATTGGAGGGTCTTCTTTACATAAAAATAAATTAACTAATTCTAAATTAGCTTTACTTCTGATAATGGTTAGAGCCTCTTCTAATTCTTTTATTGCCTCATTATATTTTTTTTCGTTGATTAATTTTAAAGCTTGGTCAATATAATCTTTTTCTTCATTGGCAAAAGAAACCATCATCATAGTAATGATAATAAAAAATACAATTAACGCCAAAAAGATAACTTTTTTGCTTAAATTCATTTTCATTGTCCCTTTCTTTTTATAATTTAGATTCATTAAAGTAGATGAACTTTTATAAATCATGTTAATTATTTACGAAGATTATTGCTTATCTCTTTTATGTTTTTTGTTATAATTATACCGTAATTTATAAAATGATTCAATGAATAACCATCTATTAACTAAATGCCGTAATGAACTAGTTATGTTTTTGTGAAAAGAATTATAGAGGGTGTCTTAGGAATAAATTAATTTACGGATAATGAGAGTTAAAATATACTTAGTTTTTTTATTTAGAATTTAAACAGGTAAGAAATTTATAAATAGAGAGGGTAAATTAATGGAATGTAATATAGAAATAAACAAGCAAAAATGTACTTGTACCTATGAACCTTGCAGTCATAAAGGGAGATGTTGTGAATGTATTGATTATCACTGGAAAATGAGCGAACTACCAGGTTGTCTTTTTCCACCCGAAGTAGAGAGAACTTATGACCGTTCGATTAGAAGGTTTGTAGAAATTCACAAAAAACAATAAGAAAATAACAGGTGATAAAAAATTTGATAATTATTAAATATTTTAATCATATATAAAAATTCACTTAAATAGATATCATACCCTGTAGATCTTTCTGGCAAGTTGATTGCTGAATTAGGTGGGCAACAGTTAAATTAGATGTGATTTTTAGGGAATTCTAATTTTATTAAGAGGCCAAAAGAGTAGCCAGGTTTTACCAATGATATTCTTGCGGGGGACAAATCCCCAGTATCTACTGTCGCTACTATTAGGTCGATTATCTCCTAATACAAAATAGGAATTCTCCGGAACAATAATAGGGGCTAAATTTTCGTATGTCCTATATTCGATATAGGGTTCTTCCAATTTTTCATCATTAACATAGATTACTCCATTAATAATTTGTATTTTGTCTCCCGGGATTCCAATAATTCTTTTTATATAATTTCGATCTGTAGGAAATGGTGGTTTAAAGATTATAATTTCTCCCCGTTGCGGAGATTCAAAGCGATAACTGATTTTATTAGCAATAAGCCTTTCTCTATCGTATAAGGTAGGCTCCATTGACGCCCCCTTTACTACGGTAACTTGACCTATAAAGGTAATAATAAAAAAAGCAATAATCCCTGCACTGATTATTGTCTCTAATAACTCTCTTATCATTGATTTTTTTCCTTTTACTGGAACTTTTTTTGAATTTGGGGAATCTTTTTTAATCTTTTCCATGACCATCCTCTTCTTATCACTATATCTCTTTGCTTATTTTAATAAACAAAAAATATTATAACATAAATTTTCACCTGTAGTAAAAAATATTTATTTATTTCTTTATTAATCGCTATGGATATGAATAATTAAATGGCGTAAATTTATACAGTTTAATTATAATTAAAAAGAATTATCTTGGAAAGATATTAATTGAAGTAGAAATGAATTAAGTTTGCTAAAGTTACTAGAAATGGCTATAATTAAACAAAATTTACCTAAAAGGAGAAGATGAAAATTAAGGCTATAATTTTTGATTTAGATGACACTTTATTAAAGACTTCCAAGTTATATAATCAAGCCCGGAAAGATTTTTGTCGATTGATCGAAGAGTATGGGATTACTAGAGGCAATAAGGAGGAAATATTAAAGAAGCTTGATGAAATAGATATTAAAAATGTACTTAAATATGGTTTTTCGCGGGAAAGGTATCCTATTAGTTTGGGTAAAACTTATGAACATTTTGCCCGGAAAAATGGTCAAAAAATAGATAGTGAAATAAGAAAAGAGTTTGAAAAAATAGGGTGGCAAGTCTATCAAAAAGTTCCGGAGCCAGCAGAAGAGGTTTATTTTGTTCTGGATGTCCTGGTTCAAAAATATATTTTAATTCTAGCTACCTTAGGTGATCCTATAGTTCAGGAGAATAAACTAAAGGTAACTGGTTTGATAAAGTATTTTTCAAAAGTATATATAATGAAATATAAGAGTATGGAAGAATATAAAAATATTATCAAGGAGATGGGACTGAATAAGGAAGAAACCTGGCTGGTAGGGAATAGTGTGCGTTCAGATTTGAATCCAGGCTTAAAGTTAGGTTTAAACTGTATTTTAATTCCGTATTTTGCTTGGAAATTTGAAGAAGAAAAACCTGTATCTAATAACTTTCTTCAGTTAAATTCACTTAGGGAGATATTAAACTATCTTTAAGAGAAAGGGTTAGGAATGTCTGGGATTATGGCTTATCCTTCCTATTTAGGTTTGGAAGAGAAAGAAATAGAGCAAAGAATTGTCCAGGCTTATAAAGCACTCTCTCCTTGTCAACTTTGCCCTCGAAATTGCAGGAAAAATCGTCTGCAGGGGGAAAGGGGATTTTGTAATTCTGGGGAGGAAATTCTTATCTCTAGTTATAATGCTCACTTTGGAGAAGAGCCACCCCTGGTGGGAGAGTATGGTTCTGGTACCATTTTTTTTACTAATTGCACTTTGAGATGTGTGTATTGTCAGAATTACCCGATAAGTCAATTAGGCAATGGGAAAAAAGTGGATGTTGAGGAGCTGGCAGAAATTATGCTGACTTTACAAAAAAGGAAATGCCATAATATAAATTTAGTTACGCCCACCCATTTTGTTCCACAAATATTGAAGAGTTTAAAAATAGCCATTAAAAAGGGGCTCAATATTCCCCTGGTATATAACACCAGTGGTTACGAATCTGTAAATACTTTAAAATTACTCGACAAGGTTATAGATATTTATTTACCAGATGCAAGATATGCCGATAATAAAGTAGCCGAAAAATATTCCGCTGCTCCCCATTATTTTCAAATAATGAAAGAAGCAATTAAGGAGATGTATCGCCAGGTAGGAAATTTAAAGATAGATAAAAAGCAGATAGCTCTTTCAGGATTAATTATTAGACATTTAGTCTTACCTGAAAATTTAAGTGGGACCAGAGAAATTATGCGTTTTATTGTTCAAGAAATATCACCCCTTGCCTATATTAGTCTTATGTCACAATATTTCCCCGCCTATCTTGCCAGCCAATTTCCTCCTCTTTCAAGAAGAATAAATCATAATGAGTACCAAAAGGCTTTAATGTCTTTTAAAGAAGAAGGGTTGGAGAATGGATGGTTTCAGGAGGGTATATAATAAATATTTTTATCTTTTTCGAATAAGAAATTAGAAAGAGGGAAGATCTATAGATGAATAAAGTGAAAGCTGAAATTTATTTATTAGGGATAGTAATAATCTGGGGCTCTACCTTTGTGATAATTAAGGATATTTTAAAACAGATTATGCCTTTCACCTTTTTATCTTATCGATTTTTTCTGGCAACTCTGGTTTTAGGTATACTATTCTGGAAGAGAATAAAATATGTTGACAAGACCATTTTAGGAAAAGGATCATTAATTGGAATTTTTTTATTCCTGGGTTATACTTTTCAGACTTTGGGATTAAAATATACTACTGCTACTAAAGCAGGTTTTATTACCGGTTTATCAGTAGTATTGGTTCCTCTCTTTTCTTTTTTCTTTATAAAGGAAAAGATTCGACGAAATTCAGCAGTGGGAGTTATTTTGGCCTTTGTTGGTTTATGGTTTCTTAATTATAATAGTAGCTTTAGTTTTAATTTTGGTGATTTTTTAGTTTTGATGTGTGCCGTATCTTTTGCTCTCCATATTATCTTGGTAGGTCTATATACCAGGAGATTAGATTATATTTTATTGGTCATTATTCAACTTTTTACAGTTTTTATCTTATCGGTTATATTTTCCTTATTTTTAGAAAGTCCGGCAGTTCATTTATATTATTCATATAAAGTATGGTGGGCTATCATATTAACGGCTGTATTTGCCACTGCCCTTGCTTTTTATATGCAGAATAGATTTCAACAATATTCTACAGCTACTAAAACCGCAATTATTTTCTCTGGAGAGCCTATTTTTGCAGCAATTTTTGCCTACCTTCTTTTGGGAGAAAAAGTAGGCTTCATTACCTGGGTAGGAGGATTATTAATTTTCTTAGGAATGATTATCTCTCAAAGAGACAAACAATAATTATATAACTTTTTATCCGAATCCGAAAGTTATGCTTTTACTTCCTCGATTAGTTTTTTTACCTCCTCAATTTTTTCGGGGAGTATTTTTGGCATACCTTCTTTTCTTTTATAGACTTTTTCCCAGAAAGGCTGACAAAGGGTAGCATATTCTTGGGAATATTTATCTAAGTGTTCCGCACATTCTGTAATGATAGTATGAGCATTACCATGAGTAGGGTAAGCATTGTTTTCTTTAATAATTTCCCTTAATACTTTAGGATTATCAATAATCATACAAGGTAACATTAAATTATCTGAATAGGGCTGTCTTGATCTTATAGCTTTAAATAAGGGGGAAGAAAGAGCTTCTTTTAGAGAAGTATCTCTGACATTATGGGTAGCGCAATGAGTAAAAACGCAAGGTTCATAGTCTCCCCTTACATTTATATGGAGGTATCCAGATTGGCGACCTCCTGCAATACATCCATTTACATGCATGCCATCATTCCAGAAATCTCCGATGAATACTGGATATTTATTTCGGAGATAATTGACTCTTCTCCAACCGTAGAGTCTCTGTTCCGGAGTTTGCATTAAGGTTACATCGGGATTTCTCCCAATAGGAATATAAGTGAAATACCAACCGAAACTACAACCCTTTTCTATACTCAATAGTTTAATAAGTTCTTCACTATATACTATTTCTGTATTATATCTGGTGGGAGTAATAGAAAAGCCGAAGATTATTCTTGCCTCTCGACAGTTGTCCATAGCTTCCATTATTTTTTTCCAGGTTCCTTTACCACGGCGAGTATCAGTTTCCTGTTCAAAACCCTCTACACTTATTGCTGGGGCAACATTACCTAATTCTTGCAGTTTAAAGGCCATATCTTTATCGATAAAGGTTCCGTTGGTATAAATCATAAAGGCAGCATCATTATGTTTTTTATAGATATCTAACAGATCATCTCTAACGAAAGGTTCTCCTCCTGAGATCACATAGAAATAGACTCCCATTTCTTTGGCTTGAGTTATAACTCTATCTACATATTCAAGAGGGAGGTCATCTTTTTTAGAGTAATCACCAGCATAACAACCTATACAGTTTAGATTACACCTCATGGTAGGGCTGATTACTATCGTAGCGGGACAAGGGATATCTTCTTTTTTTTGAAAATCCTCTCTTCTTTTAGGGCCTAACAGGACGTAATTAATCATAAAATTTAGTACCATTTTATCCCGAACATTAGGATGGAGCTCTTTTAGTACTCTTTGGGCTAGAATATAAGCGGGAGCCTTCTCCTCAAACATTTTTCTTACTTTTCCTATTTCCGGTTTAAATCTAGGAGCAATTCTTTCAGCAGCATAGGTTAGTCGTATGAGATTTTCATCTGAGGTGTTGGTTAGAGCTTTCATGATTAGATTTATAGTTTGTTTAGTAGTGTAATTTTTAAGTTTTTCTAAATAATCCATAGCCATTTTCCCTCCCCTATAACGCAATTAGTGAATTATTTATAATTAGTCTCTTCTATTGATTTCCTCTAAGGCCTCTCTTAAAAATGATAATAAGGATTTTTGTTCTTTTTCATCCATTTGAGAAATATATTGATTATAAACTTGAACATAATGGATATAATCATCCAGATTAGCAGGGGAATCAGCAATAAAATTTGGAATTTTATTAATATATTTACTCAAAATACCAAGACACATTCCCACAAAAACTACCAAAGCTAATCCAATATAAGTATTGGTATTATCCGCAGGTATTATCTGGCTTATTAATTTTATTTCCGCTAATCCCTCGGTGATTTTTTTAATCAGAAGAATTAAGATCAGTAATAAGCAAGCACAAAAGAGCAAGGGAGATTTAGTTTGTAGGGCTTCTTTAAGTAGATCTTTTATATTGAATGTTCCCTTAAGCTCATTAAAATGTTTAATAATATTTTCTTTTAATTTATTTAAATCTGTTGTTTTACTGGAAACGACATGGGCATTTTGATTCGACACTAAGTAACCCTTTCTAGTTGGGGAAAAAGTAATTAGCGAACGCCCGAATTTTGGATAATTATTTCTAAATGACTCTCGAGTTATATATTCAATTTGTAGAAACTTTTTTTGATAAAGTAGATGTAACATATCATAAGCGGTCCATTTACTGACCAACATTTTTTTTGCTACATCAGAATAATGGATTGGAGAACCCTTCTCTTGATACAGATTTATTAGAACTTTTAAAAACTCTCTTTGTCTGGTGGTTATCTCCATAAATATTTCCCAAAAAACCAAAAAAATATCTCAAAAAAAATTTCTTTTTATTGGCCTAATTTTTAATTATATTATCATTCTTTTTTAAATTTGTAAAGTTTTAAGATAAGTGATGTCATTTTGCACTATATTTTTACATCTGATTATTTGCCCTTTTTAGTTTCCTACTTCGAATAGATTTTTGGTATTAATTAAGGTAAATAATCTACAAAAAGATATTCCCATATTTGTAAAAAAAGTGGTTATATAATATAATTTAATTAAATAATCAAGGCTATATCCTATATTTTTTGTATAAATTAGATAATAAATAGTTATTTAATGATGGTGAAAGAAATTTTTAAGCTGATACGGAGCCCTGTACAATGACTGAAGATCAATTGGGTGTCTTGTATAATCTGATTAATGGAGACTCTCGCCTCTTAGAAATCGGTTTTATTATAGATAGCCCTTGGTTACCTGGATGGTATAACATTTCTACCATTGATTACTATACCAGCGATGAACTATGGTTTAAGGCAAATAAAAAAGCTGTGGATACTTTTCCGGAGGTAATATTTTTCCCGGGGTTCTGGGCTGAATATGGTATGTGTACAGAACCCTCTGCTTTTGGGGTAAAGTGTATTTTCCCACCCAATGATTTTCCCAGTGTTGAAAAATTGGCTCTTTCAGATAATGATTTGAGAAACCTGATAAAACCTAATCCAGCTAACGACGGTCTTCTTCCATTTGTGGTGAATCGATTAAAGTTAATGCAGGGTAGAGTAAATAAAATTGGACATATCTACCCTTTTGCCATTTCCCGTGGTCCTTTGAATATTGCCAGCTTCTTAGTAGGTACCACAGAATTTTTAATGCTGTTAAAACTGGAACCAGAAAAAGCTCATTTTATTTTAAATGTTATTACAGATTTTATCTGTGATTGGCTGGAATATCAGATGGAAAACTTTACCACTATGGATGGTATAATGATATTGGATGATATAGTAGGTTTTTTGGGGGAGGAAGATTTTAAAGAGTTTGCTTATCCTAATCTGAAAAAAATATTTAGGTATTTTCCAGTGAAAGTAAAGTTTTTCCACAATGATGCTCCCTCTACTGTTTCTGCTCCTTTTCTGAAAGAGATGGGGATAAATATGTTCAATTTTGGTATAGATTCTGATATTAATAAAATGCGAAATCTGTGTGGTTCAGATGTTGTGCTAATTGGTAATATCCCACCCCGGGACGTTCTTGCCAATGGTACACCCGATGAAGTTAAAGCCTCAGTTAGGTCACAATTGAATCAGATGAAAGTCACTTCGAAGGTTATTATATCCTGTGGAGGGGGTATGCCACCAGGAGTGTCAACCAAAAATATTCAAGCCTTTATTGATGAAGTAAAGAAATCATTATAGTTTTTTTATAAAACAGGCTGATCATTTAATAATTTTCATAAAAAAAGACTTTGTGTCAGTATATTTCATTAAATAAAATATGGTAATCCTATACTTAAATTGCACTTAGAACCTTGAAAAACTGTTGATAAATCAGTATAAACAGAGTATGAAAACATGTCCTCGCTGCGGCAATAAAAAATTCTGGTCTCTTTCTACCGGTCAAATACGCTGTAGTAAGTGCGGACTAACCAGAAAAGTATCCAAGAATCTCTGGAAAAATAGACGAATATCTCCATATTGGAAAGGGAGATTAATTGAATATTTCTGTCTGGGAGTCCCTGCTTACCGATTGAGATTCCAGGTACCTTACAGCCAGCTGACCATCCAGAGATGCTTTAGAATGTTTAGAGAAACTATTTATCATGATAACATCAAAGATCTAAAACCACTCTCTGGTGAGATAGAAATGGATGAAACCATGTTCGGCGGTAAAAGACCTGGTAAACGTGGCTGGGGTGCAACCGGTAAAAACATCGTCTTTGGTATTTACCAGAGAAACGGTAAAGTGCTTACTTTTCCTATCACATCACGTGCTAAAGAGACCATGCAGCCATATATTACCAAATATACTAAAGCAGGCAGTCTATACTATACCGATGACTGGTTTGCATATGCCTTCTTACCTGTCAGAGGTAATCATGTGGTCGTATTAAAGGAAAAAGGTATACCTAAAGGACGAGATCATCTAAATGGTATTGAAGGTTTCTGGTCCTTTTCCAAACATTGGCTGTACCATTACCGTGGTATCTCAAGTGTCTATTTCCCTCTCTACTTAAAAGAGGTAGAGTGGAGATTCAACCACCGTAATGAGAACCTTGTAATCCTATTAAGGAGGTTACTGAATCAACAGGTTTCCATTGTCAAAGAACAAATTTAGTGCAAATTTGGTTATGCATTACCTAAAATATTATTGTTCAATAAATAGATCGATTATTTTGCTTACTCCGAGTGATATTTAGAATTAAGTTTAAGAAAGTTGGAGGTGAGGCAAAAGAAAGAAAATCAATAATATTGTAATAAAATAAAAATAAGTAATAAATTTTAAGGAGGAGAGGAATAAAAATGAGAAAGGGTATCTTAATAATTGCATTGTCGTTATTGGTAACAATGGTGATTGGTTTTACTTCTTTAGGGTATCAAGAAGCCCCTCAATTAGCTGAACTGGTCAAGGCCGGGAAATTACCACCTGTCGAAGAAAGACTTCCTGAAGAACCACTGGTGGTAGAACCAATCGAAGGTATTGGCAAGTATGGTGGTACCTGGAATCGTGGTTTTACTGGTATTAAGGATTATCATGCCTTTGGCAGACAGGTATATGAACCTATCTTGAGGTGGCCAAGAGATCCCAAAGATCCTGTACAACCGGGATTGGCCAAGGCCTGGGAATGGTCTGAAGACGGTAAGACTTTGACTCTACATTTAAGAAAAGGTTTAAAGTGGTCCGATGGGCATCCCTTTACTACGGCAGATATCACCTTCTGGTGGTATGATATTGAGTTAGATACCAATATAACACCAGCACCCCATGCAGAATGGGTAGTTGACGGCCAACCTATGGAATTAGAGGTAGTTGATGACTATACTATCAAATTAAAATTTGCTCAACCCAATGGTTTGGCTGAAACTGTGGGATTAGCCTTTCATGGGAATCAATGGCCCTTAGGATTTGAACGTTTTGGATTTTTTGCTCCTCGCCATTACTTAGAACAATACCATCCTAAATATAATCCCAATGTTGATTATGCAGTATTTGAAGACAAAGCCTTTGATTATAATACCGAAAGACCGGTTATGACTGCCTGGAAGATTAGTGAATGGGGTCCTGGTGCTACTAGACTGGTAGCTAAGAGAAATCCTTACTACTGGAAAGTTGACCCCGAAGGCAATCAGCTGCCCTACATTGATGAAATAGTACTTACCCTTTTTGAAGAAGCAGAAGCGCTTAATCTTCGTGCCATTGAGGGTGGATTTGATTTCCAATTCCGACGTATCAGTCTTTCTAATTACCCAGCATTTCAGCTGAATAAAGATCGCTATAATTATAGAATATTGTTATGGCCTGATGCTGTTCCTTCCAAATTGTGCTACTTCTTCAACCAATCAATTGCTGATGATAGCTTGAGGGAGCTTTTCCAGAACCCCAAGTTCCGACAAGCCATGTCTTTAGCTATCGATCGGGAACAGATTAATGAAGTAAGCTATTTAGGGTTAGGTGTACCACGAGCCTTTACTGTAGTGCCAGATTCGCCATATTTTGAACCCGATCTAGAACAGCTTTATGCTCAATATGATCCAGCTTTAGCCAATCAACTTCTGGACGAAATTGGTCTTAAAAAAGGTCCAGATGGTTTCCGAACCTTACCTGATGGCAAGAGACTGGAGATAACCGTAGAGGGAATGGATTGGGACAAAGCTACTTTAGATGAAATGGAATTAGTTGTCGCTGCCTGGAATGCAGTAGGAGTAAGAACATCGATGAAAACCATGTCACGAGAAATTTATTGGACCAGGACTTGCAGTAATGAAATAGAGGTTGCTACATGGACTGAGAGCCGTGCCATTGATCCCATGGTTGATCCGATTTGGGTCTTCCCCTTTGATGAACGTTCCTGGATGGCTCCCGCCTATGGGACCTGGTATAAGAGTGGTGGTAAACTAGGTCAGGAACCACCAGTCTATTTCAAAGAAATGATGAACCTCTATGACCAGTATAAAGTAACTGTTGATTCAGAAAAACAGAAGGAAATTGGCAAGAGTCTTATTAGAAAACATGCTGAGAATGTTTTTGTTATAGGAACTGTGGGGATGGTACCCAATGTGGTGGTGGTGAAAAATGATTTTCGTAATGTTCCTGAGAACTTTACTACAGACTGGATTTACATGGCTCCAGGTACTTTAGATCCATGCCATTTTTACTTCGATCGTTGATATAGTTGAGAAAAATAGTTTTAAAAAAGAGAACAGGTTAAAAAATTATTGCCCCGAGTTAGTTTTAAAAAACAACTACTCGGGGCAATAATAAAAGGAGTGCAAAAACATTAATATGATTTCCTTTATTATAAAACGTTTTTTGGGAATGATACCAACCTTTATTATTATTTCTTTTATTACCTTTATTATTGTACAGTTACCCCCAGGTGATTTTGTAACCAGTGCCCAGGCAGAAATTGCTGCCTCAGGGGGTGGTATGGATGCTTCCACTGTAGAAGCAATGCGTGTCCGTTATGGGTTAGACCAACCACTTCTGGTACAATATTGGAAATGGATAAGTGGCTTCCCTAAAGGTGACTTTGGCTACTCTCTGGAATGGAATGCACCAGTCTGGGATATTGTTGCTGGTCGTTTAGGCTGGACTCTTTTGCTTTCTGGTTTAGCACTTATTTTTATGTGGATAGTTTCAGTTCCTATCGGAATCTATTCTGCCTGTCATAAATATTCATTAGGGGATAATGTATTTACCTTTCTTGGTTTTATTGGATTGTCTATTCCCGATTTTATGCTTTCTTTATTATGGTTGGTTTTTGCTACCATTGTCTTGGGTTTTTCTGCTAGTGGACTTTATTCTCCGCATATGGTGGATGCTCCCTGGAGTTTTGCCAAATTTTTAGACCTTCTTAATCATCTCTGGCCACCAGTAATTATTATGGGTATTGTAGGGACAGCAGAGTTAATTAGAATAATGAGAGGTAATCTATTAGATGTTTTAAACCAACAGTATATAACCACTGCTCGTTCTAAAGGTTTAGAAGAAAAGGTGGTTATTCAGAAATATGCAGTAAGAATGGCAATTAATCCCTTGATTAGTGTCTTAGGGATGCAGATTCCCAAAATGATTTCTAGTTCCATTATTGTAGGTTTAGTGCTTTCTATTCCTACCCTGGGACCGATTTTCTTACGCTCATTAATTACCCAGGATATGTATCTAGCCGGGGCAATATTATTATTGATGACTGTGATGTTATTAATTGGTAATCTTCTGGCAGATATAGCCTTAGCCTGGGTAGATCCGAGGATTAGGTATGAATAATGGATAATAAAATAAAACCCCAATATATTAAGAAATTATATGAACAGCAAAGCTCTCTTGACCGGAGTATAGCCAGTCAGATGATGACCTCAGAGAGGTTGGCTTTTGCCACTTCTCAATGGAGAATGATGTGGAGAAAATTTATCCGAAATAGAATTGCTGTAGCAGGGGGGATAGTGATAATATTATTTTATCTGGTTGCTTTGTTGGCCAATTTTATTGCTCCCTATACCTTACAGCAAAGAATGACTCAGTATTCTTTTTTACCTCCCCAGAAAGTTCATTTTTTCTATGAAGGTAAATTTCAACCCTTTGTTTATGGTTTGAAAGGTACTCGTGATCCACAAACCTTGATGAGGGTTTATGTACCCGATTATGATAAGAGAATACCGATAC
>Ga0067045_1003180_pt1 | contig 27155 bp, 26 predicted proteins | sample TerdegcTABiofilm_FD_59184 | JGI IMG/M metagenome (GOLD analysis project Ga0067045, IMG submission 59184) | Combined Assembly of (Gp0054472, Gp0054536) Wastewater bioreactor microbial communities from Singapore -Terephthalate degrading... | reverse complement strand
CTCCTGAGGAAATGTCGACTAGAGAGCTAAGGAAACAGATCGATATATTAAAGCAATCAGGAGCTCAAGTTGATGAATTCGAAACCGCTTATCATTTGAAATATTCTCTCCCCTTTTCAGCTTTAATGTTTATTTTGATCGGATTACCATTTGGTATTCAAAGGGGCCGTGATACAAGAGCACTCGGTGTTATAGTGACCGTTATCTTAGCTTTTGTTTTTTATATGATGTTATCAATTTTCCGTTCGTTGGGACGGGGTGGTATCATGGATCCCTGGTTAGCTGCTTGGATGCCTAATATTATTTTTGGTTCAATGGGGTTGTTTTTATTTTTAGGCATCGAAAGAAAGTGAGGGTAACATTGTCGAAAAAGATGAAAGCGACTGGTTTAGTCTTAGTGTTGTGTTTGGTTTTAGTTATGTTTTTAACTGAGATGGGGATAACCCAGGATTCTGATTTATTTATCCAAGCACAAAAAGCTCGTCAACAAGGTGACGCAGATTCTGCTTATCGTTTATATGAACAAGCTGCCGAACAGGGGATTCGCCCTCATGATGCCTATTTCGAAATGGGGCTTATCCTATTAGAAAAAGAAAAATGGACACAGGCTTACCGAATTTCTGGTAAGGCGGTAAAGGCTTTTCAAGAGTATTTAGTTCTTAATCCTCTTGATGACAACGCATGGTTTCGATTGGCCTATATTTATGAAAATAGAAGCCTCGCGCCCGGTGTAAATGAATGGAAGAAAGCTATTGAGGCACTTCAAAAAGCTTTGTCAATTTCTTTAGAAAATCCTCAGTACCTGCTGCATCTTGGTTATGTATATTATAAAATAGGAGATAGAGAAAACGCTGAAGTAATTTTACTTGATTTAGTGAATAAATATCCTGATTATATTGATGCCCGTTATTATCTGGCAATGAATTATCTCGAAAAACAAGACAAGGAAAAGGCGAAACAACATTTTACGTTTATTCTTGATAAAACGAATCAAGAGAATAGTTATTATCAATGGGCAAAAAAAGAGTTAAACAAGATAGGAGGAGGAAATCAATGAAAAAAAGCTATCCCTTTCTCCTTGGTGTGGCAAGTTTTCTTTTTTTAGCCGTTCTTTCAGGTTGTATGTCATTGAATATCGGAGAGAAAGGTGCAGTTCGAGGAAGAGTAGAGGGAGAAAATGGTCCTCTTCAAGGTGTCCGAGTGGAATCAGGTGATAGGATTGTTTTTACCAACGAAACTGGCGATTTTCTTTTAGAGAATATTTCCTCGGGAGTACAATATATCTTTTTTTCATGCGAAGGATATACTAGCAGCTTGGTTAAAGTTACCGTAGTGAAAGGGAATGAAGTTCTTATCTCGCCTGACGGAATCATTACTTTATCTTTATCATCTGATAGTAACGATTACGAATATCTTGTGTTGCTTTATGAGCTGGGTTTTTATGAAAAAAGTTTTCTTGAGGCTGAAGAATATCAAAAGAAGTATATTGGAAGTAATCTCATTCCCAATGTTTCATTCATAAAAGGAGCATCGGCATATTATTTAGGAGATTATCAATCAGCGATTTCTATTTTGAACGATATGGTTAAGAGTTATCCGAATAATGAATTTGCTGATGATGGACAATATTTGTTGGCTCGCTGTCGTGGTCAGGGTTTAAATCAATGGTGGGATGCCATTAATGAATATAAAAGCCTTATTCAAAACTTCCCTCAGAGTGAATTTGTTGGTGTAGCCTATTATGAAATGGGAGATTGCTATTATATATTAGAATCATATTCAAATGCTTCATTTGCCTATGAACAAGCAAGAGCTTTTGGGGGAGAGGTTGAGAAAAAGTCAATTTATGGTTTAGCTCATTGTTTTTATAAATTAGAGCTTTTTTACAAAGCAGCTTCTCTCTTTGCTGAATATGTTCAAAAATACCCAAACGATGAGTTTGCTGATGATGCCCAATATTTTGAGGGCGCATCGTGGTATAGACGTGATGATTATCAGCTCGCCTTAGAGGCATTTGATAAATCAATAGTCCAGTATCCAAATGGAACTTGGTATAATGGCATCCTCATTGCTCCTGCTTCCATGTTTAACAAGGGACTTTGTTTAGAAAAACTTGGACATTACATCGAAGCTTATCAGCTCTATCTCGATATTATTCGAAAATATCCAGGAGCTAAATGGGCGGATGGAACTTCTTTAATAAATAGCACCAAATACCGTATTGAACTGTTAAAAAATACGGTTCTTTAGGTTGAATCGGCGGAATGACTGAAAAGACCGATCGGGAGATCATTGTTGAAGTCCTGAACGGAAATCGGGATTTTTTTTGTTTATTAGTAAGGAAATACGAAAGACCAATTTTTAATTATATTTTCCGTATGGTACGGTCCAAGCCAGATGCTGAAGATTTAGCTCAAGACACCTTTGTTAAGGCTTATTCGGCATTAAATAAATATGATAACTCATACGAATTTTCAACCTGGATATACCGAATCGCTTTAAACGTCTGTCGTGATTATTTTCGGAAAAAAAAGATTTTTTTCTTTTCTCTTTCATCTCCCATTGGAGACGAAGAAGAAAGCGAGTTAGAAGATTTTATTCCTCAAGATTCCTTTCATAATCCCGATGATGTCTTGCTCAATCAAGAATTAAGATTAAGTTTAGAAAAAGCAATCAGAGATCTACCATTAAAGTTTCGAGAAGTGATCGTCCTACGACACTTAGAAGGATTATCCTATGATGAAATCTCCACAGTAACCGGTCTTCCAGTAGGAACGGTTAAAACCTATTTACACCGAGCAAGAAAAAAGCTTCAAGACGAATTGGGTGAATTATTAGAATAATTTAAAAATTCTATGATTAGAAAGGGTTTCAAGCAATTCAATTGTTTAAAGAGAGTGAAACATCAGAAGGATTTATCCGTATATACTATTGAGGCGATTGATATGGATAGGAAAGAAGAAAAATTAATTCGTTGTTTAGAACAGCTTCCTCAAATGAGAGTACCAACCAATTTTTCTCTTCAGGTCATGGATAGAATAGATGCCAGACAGAGAAGGGGTTATTGGATCGGTAGTTTTAAAAAATTAGCAATCGTCTCTTTATCATTGGTATTTTTAACCTTAGTTTTTTTCTCAAACCTTCCTCTATTTCCTCAGTTTAATATATCGGGACTTTCTGGATATCGTAGGGTTGAACTTAAATTTTATGCATTAAGTGAAAATCCAAAAACTGTTGCAGTAGCTGGTGATTTTAGCGATTGGAATACATTACAGATGGAAAAGAAAGACAATAATTCTTGGGTTATAACCTTAAAGGTAAAACCAGGAAAGTATCAGTATTCCTTTATTATTGATGGTGAAGAGTGGGTTCCAGACCCAGGATCTTATCGACGAATCGAAGACGGATTTGGAGGAGTTAATTCTGTTTTGGTCGTTAATGGCGAATAGAAATGAAAAACCGGTTTTTTTTCATCTTTTTCTTCTTGATTATTCTCCTTTTAAATACCACAGTTTTTGCTCAAGACGAAGTTTCTTTGTTAATATCAGAATCTGAAAATTATCCACCTGAAGACCGAGAGTATTTGCTGGACCGAGTTAGTGAGTTAGTCAATGAACTACAACAAAAAGGGTTGGAATCAGATACCTTAGTTTTAAAACTAAAAGAAGGATTGCATAAAAAAGTTCGTCCTTATAATATTGTTAAAAGTCTTGAAAAGAAAAAAGACTCTCTTTTAGAAGCCCAGAAAATTTTGGAAGAAATAAACCTTTCTGGAATTCATGATGAAGAAACTCTCAACAACATTGCTACTTCAATAGAGTATTCTGTGCCTACTGATTTAATTAAAAGCGCACTGCAACAAAAGGTTGCACAAGATGATAAAAGCGCTAAAAAAATTGTTGACTCCCTCGCTTCACTAATAGAAATGGGTATACAACCTCAACAAGCAGGTGTAATAGTTAACCAGTTTGCCAGTAAAAGCAACCAATCAAAAGACCTCAATAGTTTAACGAAAATTATTGAACGTGCTCGGTTGGAAGGGATAGACCCTCAAAGAATTGCAACCAAGATGGAAGAAGCACTCAGTAAAACGAACAGTATTGCCATGATCGAAATGGAAGTTCAGGGTTTTATTGCTGACATTAAACAAAAACCAACTATTAAATCTGGTCAGGGAATCGTAATAAGTTCACCAGGGATTACTTCAAGTGGGGTTCCTGGAAGTGAAGGAGGGACTTCTTTATCCCCGTCAAGCGAGACTCCAGTATCAGGTTCAAATATTCCATCTCAAGAGGGCGGTTCTCCTTTAGAATAAAACCGCCCTCTTTTCTAAAAAACCATCTTTTATTTTAAAGATTCATTGAATTTTTTTTAAATAAAAGAAGCGACCAAGTCGCCTACTTCTTGAGTTGATAAACCCATTTTTCCAGCGTTCATGCTCTTGATTTTTCCACTTTGTAAAGAAGCAATAATCGCTTCTTCTAAACCTTGAGCAGCTTCGACTTCTCCTAAAACGTCAAGCATCATTTGAACAGCACATATTGCTGCTAAGGGGTTGATTATATTTAAGTTCGTATATTTTGGTGCTGATCCACCGATAGGTTCAAACATTGAAACTCCTGAAGGATTGATATTCCCACCAGCAGCTACACCCATCCCACCCTGGATCATTGCACCAAGATCGGTAATAATGTCACCAAACATATTATCGGTCACAATCACATCAAACCATTCTGGATTTTTTACCATCCACATCGTTGTAGCATCAACATGAGCATAATCAGTTTTAACATCAGGATAATCAGCAGCAATTTCATGGAATGTTCTTTCCCACAAATCAAAAGCATAAGTTAAAACATTTGTTTTGCCACAAAGAGTGAGCTTTTTTCTTTTATTACGCTTTTGAGTATATTCAAAGGCATACCGGAGACAACGCTCAACCCCCTTGCGAGTATTTATTGATTCCTGAATGGCTACTTCATCGGCGGTGCCTTTCCGTAAAAAGCCTCCAACTCCTGCATAGAGACCTTCGGTATTTTCTCTGACCACGACAAAATCAATATCTTCAGGTTTTTTGTCTTTTAAAGGAGTGTCAACATTAGGGTAAAGCTTCACGGGACGCAAGTTGATGTATTGATCAAGTGAAAAACGAAGCTTGAGAAGTATCCCTTGTTCTAAAATTCCCGGTTTTACGTCAGGATGACCAATAGCACCCAAGTAAATAGCATCATGCTTTTTGAGTTCTTCAATATTTGAAGCAGATAGAGTTTCATTGGTCTTTTTATAATGTTCGCCTCCAAAGGGGAAGAAAGTGGTTTCATAGGAAAAGTTGTATTTTTTCGAGGTGGCTTGGAGTACTTTTAATCCTTCCCGAACAACTTCTGGTCCTGTTCCATCTCCAGGTATTACTGCAATTTGATATTTTTTCATAAAATACCTCCTCATTAGGATACTTAAGGTATTATAACAAGATATAACCAAATTTTTTTATTAAATCCATTTTTTTATCTTTTGATTTTTAGATTTAATTCAAAGTAAAATGATAGCACTTTGGTACAACACATAATATCTAACCAAGATGAAATAGGAGGAAAGGGATGCACATATTAGTTACTGGAGGAGCTGGTTTTATTGGATCTCACATCGTTGATGCTTACCTTCAAGAAGGACATCAGGTGGTTGTTGTTGATAATCTTTCTACGGGAAAAAAATCCAATCTGAATCAAGCAGCGATCTTATATCAAGTAGATATTTGTTCTTTTGAGGAGTTGGAGGTCATTTTTCAAAAATATGCTTTTGATGTGGTGAATCATCATGCTGCCCAGATCAATGTGAGAAGATCAATAGAAAAGCCAATATTTGATGCTGAAATAAATATAATTGGAAGCCTCAATCTTTTTGAGCTCTGCCGAAAATATAGAGTTAAAAAATGTATTTTTGCTTCTTCAGGTGGAGCAGTCTATGGAACAGTAAAGCAACTCCCAGTTGATGAAAATGCAATAACTAAACCTCTTTCGCCCTATGGAATTGCTAAGTTATCTGTAGAGCAATATTTAGATTATTATTACCAAGTTTGGAATTTAGAAAGGGTAATCCTTCGTTATGGAAATGTTTATGGTCCACGCCAAGATCCTCAGGGTGAAGCGGGAGTCATTTCTATTTTTTGTAATAATATCCTCAGAGGCGATCCTTGTGTTATTTTCGGGGACGGTTGGAAAACTCGAGATTATATCTCCGTCCACGATGTTGCTTCAGCCAACTTACTAGCTCTCTATTCTTCATCTGAAATTTACAATATCGGAACTGGTCTTGAAACAAGTGTCAACCAATTAATCGATATACTCCAGAAAATTGCCCAACAAAAAATCTCGGTTATTCATGACAAAGACCGAATGGGGGAAATTGAACGTATTGCACTTCTTTCAAAGAAAGCAAACGAACTTTTAGGCTGGAAAACTACCATCTCACTCAATAAAGGGATAGAAGAAGTATTTCAATGGTATCAACAAAAACATTGTAAAAGTAGCAATTAAATTATTGAGCTATTTAGGAGATAATTAAATTAGAAGAGACATTGTGTTATTTGAGTAATCAACTCGAACTGTCTTAAGAAATTTCAAGAGTCAAAGAGTCTCGATTTATTTTACGAAATCAAAACAAATCTCCAAAATTAATCATAGATAATTAAGAAAATTTTTATGTTAGAATGAGATAAATACCGAAATTTTTAAGAGATAAACTTATGCACCAGAAAAAAATTGCATAAAAAGTAATAATGAAGATATGGTTAAAAATTTAAAAAGAACTGGTAGACTAATTTCCAGAATTTCGCTCAATAAGATAACCAAGATGGGGCCATCCAATCTTACCGATGTTAGAAAGAGCTTTTAAAAAGGAGGAATTCTTAAGGAAACCTGATAGTACAGATTATTGAGGAAATTATGGGATTTATTGGAGAGGTGATTGCCAAGACTATAAATTTTTTAAATCTTGATATAGTCATATTTACCAGTGATTTGTTGGCAATTGGAGATTATTTTTTAAAATCAGTTAAAGGAATAGTTTAAAGGCAAGCATTAAGTTATAATAACAAAAACACTCGCAAAGTTTTAGCAGAAGTTGGAGAAGAAGCAGCCGCAATAGGAATGCTCCGTTGTAAATAAGAAAGCATCTCGCATTCCAGAACTGAGACTTTAAGGAGAATTGTTATCTTAAAACAATTCTATTTCGTATAAAACATTAAAGAAAAAATTCTTAACAATAGACAGACTGGATTGAATCAAAATTATCTATTGAGGTTTTAAGGAGATTTTTGGGGAATGATTACGATTAGAAAAGAAGAAAATGTAGAGGAATTATGGAATTTATATTTACAAACAAATGATAACGAGTATCGAGAACGACTTATTAATCATTATCTTTATTTAGTTAAAATTGCCCTAGGTCGGTTTATATATAATCTTCCTTCTTTCATCGATAGAGGCGATTTAGAGGGTTATGGAATTATTGGTCTTATGCAAGCATTTGAACGCTATAAACCAGAAAAGGGTTTAAAGTTTGAAACCTATGCTTTATCTCGGATTCGTGGAGCAGTTTTAGACTATCTTCGTAGTTTAGATCCAATGACTCGAGGTCAAAGAAGAAAATTTAAAGAAATAATGGGAACCTGGTACCAACTCCAATCAGAAAAAGGGAAAGAGCCAACTTTAGAAGAAATCTCAAACGAGATTGGCATATCAGTTCAAGACATAAGCTGGATAATTGAGCAAAATCGCACTGGGATATTTTTTTCTTTAGACCAAGATAAGGGTGAAGAAGGACGAGAGCTCAGTGAAAATATCGCTGATGAACGAGCAGAATTTAATCCNCAAGAAATTCTTGAAAATAGAGAANTATTGGAATTTTTGGGAAAAAAAATTGATGAATTGCCNGAAAGAGAAAAGCTTTGCATTTCTTTATATTATTATGAAGGTTTAACNTTAAAAGAAATTGGTCGAGTTTTGGGAGTAGGTGAACCAAGAGTTTCTCAAATTTTATCGCAGACTATACTCAAACTTCGATCAAAAATGAATAGTTGGGGGGACCAGAAGAAAAATTTATAGGTATCATTTTGTGAATAAGGATTAAGTGTGTTTCGTTAAAAAAGTTGAGTTAAAAAAAGAAAAATGGTATACTTTTTAGCTGCGGATAGCCAAATTTAAAAAAAATTGGAGAGGTGGCCGAGTGGCTGAAGGCAGTCGCCTGCTAAGCGATTAGGCGGGCTTAAACCCGTCTCGTGGGTTCGAATCCCACCCTCTCCGCCAGCTTGAATGAGGGTCATCTTTTGTATACACTGCCAGTTGTAATCTTGCCACAAGTTGATTATCAAAAAACTTGGCAACTTCAACTCATTTTTTTAGAATCAATTATTCAGAATAATTATCCGGGTATTTTCTTTATTTTGGAGCATAATCCGGTTTTTACCTTAGGAAGGAACGGAAAGCCTGGGCATCTTTTAATCAGTGAAGAATTATTAAATGAGCAAGGAATTGCTCTTTATGAGGTGGAACGTGGCGGTGATATTACTTATCATGGACCAGGTCAAATTGTTGGCTACCCAATGGTTAATTTGAATTTTTGGAAAAAAGATGTTCATCTTTTCCTCCGAAATTTAGAAGAAACCCTTATTCAATTTTTAAGCCAGTTTCATTTGTCAGCATTTCGTTTGCCTCCCTATACAGGAGTCTGGGTAAATTCTGATAAACCAGAAAAAATTGCAGCAATTGGTATCGCAGTAAAAAAATGGGTTACCTACCATGGATTTGCCCTCAACATTTCTACTGATCTAAAACCATTTACTTTTATTATTCCATGTGGTATTGCAGATAAGGGAGTAACATCATTATCAAAAATTGTTGAAAGATATTTTTCTAAAGAGGAAAGAATGATCATGAAAAGAAGACTCATGGAAGAATTTTCTCATATTTTCAGTATTCCTTTAAAGGAAATAGATCCATATCCCTTTGAAAAATGGTTTTTAACTCAGGATACCGCCACTTTGCTTCATGAAATGAATTACTCTTGAAGGAGCTACACATAAATTCTATTTTTTTATTGTATTCTGAAAAAAGACCTCGCTTGATTCCTTTGATTTACAAAATCTTGATTATCATTCATCTATAATTTTTTAGTATATATATGAAAGAATACTGACTAAGATATAATGAGAGAAAATACAAAACTTACGCTACTAATTGATAGGAGAGAGAGTTGTTCATGAATTTGTTATTTCTTTTTATTCCCATAATAATATTATTTCTTTTTTTCTGGTGGATTTTTCCTCTTTTTTTCCATGGGATTCCCTGGCAACCAACCGACATGAAAAGGGTTAAGCGTATGTTGGAAATGGCAGACCTTAAACCCGATGAAACTCTTTATGATTTAGGTTGCGGAGACGGAAGAATTCTTATTTATGCTGCTCAAAAGTACCACGCCAAAGCAGTTGGTATAGAAATTAATCCTTGGCTTTTTGCTTTATCTTGGATTCGAGTTTTTTTTCTTGGTTTAAAACATCGGGTAAGGGTTGATTTAAAGAACATACATGAGGTATCGTTACAAAACGCCGATGTTGTGACTATCTTTCTATACCAAAATGTAAATGATCTATTAAGGGAGAAGTTCTTAAAAGAACTTAAACCAGGGGCAAGAATTATTTCATATGTTTGGATATTAAAAGACTGGGATCCTGATCTGGTAGACCAGGAATATCGTCTTTATAAATATATTCGATAATAACTTTCAGAAACAGAGCTGGTTAAAATTAAAAATCATGGATAATGAGAAACCTTTTCAATGAATAGATGAAAACTTTAAGTTGGAAAAAAGGATAAAGTATCACTGGATATATTTGATGGTTTGGAAAATATTTAGAAATGGCTACCTTAGAGTCTCATTTGAACAGGTAAAATTAATCTTTCCCAAAAAGAAGGAGCATCGAAAAGCAAAAGAATTAGGAGAACAAGCAGTTATGCTTTTTGGTTGAAAGAATAGAAGGGTAACAAAAAATACCTTCAACAAAACAATTACTTCTGAATTTTTTGTTCTGGAATTTTGGAATAAAGATGAAAGGATTGTTCTAAAATTATTTTTTATTGACAGGGAGATAAACGATTCCCCCTGTCAATAAATTAAGAAGTAATTCTTTCCTTGACTAGATTCATCAACCCTCCATGATCAATAATCTCTTGAATAAACTGAGGGAAGGGGTTGGTTTGATAAATTTTATCTTGACTTAAGTTAGTAATAATTCCTCTTTGAAGGTCGACTTCGATTTCATCACCAGAATGGAAGCGTTCATTCGCTTTTTCCAATTCTAATATGGGAAGTCCAATGTTAATGGCATTCCGATAAAAAATTCTTGCAAAAGAGGAAGCAATAACCGCCTTTATGCCTGATCCTTTAATGGCAAGAGGAGCATGCTCCCGGGAAGAACCACAACCAAAATTTTTTCCTGCTACAATTACCGAATGGTTATTCAATTTCTTTTGAAAATCAGGATCTAAGTCTTCCATGCAATGCTTAGCTAACTCTAAAGGGTCAGTAGTAGTTAAATATCGAGCTGGTATGATTACATCAGTATCAACATTATCACCATATTGTAAAACTTTTCCTTTAATGATCATAAAATCAACTCCAAGTTTAAAAAATGAAAATTCGTAAAAAACCAAACAAACGAAATAATGAAAAGCTTGAATTTCGGAAATACTTTTTGATCTAATCTAATAGTCACGTAAGTTGGTCGGGAGTCGTAATATAACCAGCTATAGCTGAGCTGGCAGCAATATAGGGATTGGCTAAATAAACTTCGCTCGTGGGATGTCCCATTCTGCCAATAAAGTTTCGATTGGTAGTTGAGATACACCGTTCTCCTTCAGCCAATACTCCTAAATGTCCACCGAGGCAAGGACCACAGGAAGGAGGACAAAGAACCGCGCCTGATTCTAAAAAAATTTTTACCAATCCTTCTTTTTCTGCTTGCAATAGAATAGTTGGAGTTCCGGGGAAGATATAGAGCCTAACACCTGGATGGACTTTGCGGTTTCTTAAAATTTCAGCGGCCTGTCTTAAATCCTCAATTCGACCATTGGTACATGAACCAATAACTGATTGATTAATAGAAATGTGGGGCAATGAATTAACCGATCGAGTATTTTCGGGAAGGTGAGGAAGGGCGACCTGAGGTTCAATTGCTGCAATGTTTATTTCGATAACATCTTTCCATTCGGCATCAGAATCGGAATGATATATTCTTGGTTCTCTCGATAAAGGAATTCTCGACAACATGGATAAAGTGATAGCATCAGCTTCCATGATTCCATTTTTTGCTCCAGCCTCCACCGCCATATTGGTCATAGTAAAACGTCCATCCATTGAGAGAGTGGAGATTCCCAAACCGGTAAATTCCATGCTACAGTAACGAGCACCTTCGACTCCGATTTCTCCAATAGTAAAAAGGATCAAATCCTTTCCAGTAACAAACTGGTTAGGTTGGCCAATATAGATAAATTTAATTGATTCTGGAACTTTAAGCCAGGTTTCTCCTAATGCCCAAGCTGCTGCAATATCGGTACTCCCCATCCCAGTAGAAAAGGCTCCCAATGCCCCATAGGTGCAGGTATGAGAGTCGGCACCAACAATTAGATCCCCAGGCAAGACGAATCCTTTTTCTGGAAGGAGTACATGCTCAATACCTACTGAACCTCCTTCAAAAAAGTTATGAATCTGATATTTTTGAGCAAAATCTCTCATTAACTTTAAATTTTGGGCAGAGGCAATATCTTTAGCTGGGGTATTATGATCAGCTACTAAAACGATTTGGTTTGGATTAAATACCTTATGAATTTGATATTTCTCTAATTCTTTTATGCTCAATGGAGCGGTAACATCGTTAGCAAGGGCCAAATCAACCGAAACCTTTACTAACTCACCTGCCGATACCCTTTCTTTGCCGCTATGAGCAGCAATTATCTTCTCAGTAATTGTCATTCCCATGGTTCATGCTCCTATTATAAAAAATTATAATGAAGGACGGTGAATCCCTTGAAAGGTTCACTCGTCCTCATAAGTTAGTGGTATTTATAGTTCTCCTTAATTTTAAAGGTGTGTCTGAGGATTCAATTTTTTCTGTTGAGTCATTTTGTTGATGGCTGAAATATAAGCAATAACACTCGCAACAACAACATCTTGGTGAGAACCTCTCCCTACATAGACAGTATTATCTGTGAAAATTCGAACTACAACTTCTCCTAATGCTTCGGTTCCTCCTGAAATCGATTGAAGAGTAAAGTTCACCAAATTTGGAGAAAGACCAATCATTTGACTAATTGCTTTATAAGCGGCATCGACCGGACCAACGCCGGTAGCGACTCCCTGCAAGGTTGATCCATTTTCATGGACGAGCCTTACCGTGGCAGTTGGTAGAATATTGTTTCCACAACAAACATGCACAAAATCTAAGCGGTAAACTTCTTCAGTACGAGTTGCTTCATCAGCAGCAATAAATTCAATGTCTGCCTCGGCAATCTGCTTTTTCTGGTCGGCTAAAGCTTTAAAACGCTCGAAGGCTTTATTGAGATCTTCTTCGGATAAATGATATCCAAGCTCTTCCAGTTTTTTATTAAAAGCATGTCGACCAGAATGTTTTCCCAGAACTAAGACTTTTTCTTCGCGTCCTATGAGTTTCGCATCCATGATTTCATAAGTGCTTTTTTCCTTCAAAACACCGTCCTGATGTATTCCTGATTCGTGGGCAAAGGCATTTTGACCCACTACTGCTTTATTGGGTTGGACTAACATGCCAGTAAGCTGGCTGACCAAACGACTAGTTCGATAAATTTCAGAATAGTTAATTCCAGTCTCAGTTTGATAGAAATCCTTACGAACATGTAAACCCATAACAATTTCTTCTAAGGAAGCATTTCCTGCTCGTTCTCCAATTCCATTGATGGTACATTCAATTTGGCTTGCACCACCCAACATTGCCGAAAGAGAATTTGAAACTGCTAAACCGAGATCATTATGACAGTGAATACTCACTATTACCTTTTCTATCCCATCAGTGTGCTGATAGAGATATTGAATGAGGGCTTTCATCTCTTCAGGGGTGGTATAACCAACCGTATCAGGTACATTTAGAACCATCGCACCAGCTTTTATTACTGCTGAATAAACTTGGCAAAGATAATCCCAGTCGGAACGGGTTGCATCTTCAGCTGAAAACTCAACTTCATCTACATAGTTCCGAGCACGCTTGACTGCCCAAACTGCTTGGTCAAGCGCTTGTTCGCGACTCATTCGAAGCTTGTATTTGAGATGGATATCAGAGGTAGCAATGAAAGTATGAATAGCAGGTCGCTCAGAAAAACGCACTGACTCCCAAGCGATATCAATGTCCTTTTCCCTGGAACGAGCCAGAGAACTGATGACTGGTCCTTTTACCTCTTGGGCTATGGTTTTTACGGCAAGCGCATCCCCAGGAGAAGCAATGGCAAAACCTGCCTCAATAACATCTACATTGAGACGGGCTAATTGTTTAGCAATTTCTAATTTTTCTTGAACGTTTAAAGATACTCCTGGGGATTGTTCCCCATCTCTTAGCGTGGTGTCAAGTATTCGAACTTTTTTCACGCTGATTCCCTCCCTGTTATTTTTTTAACCAGGGCATCATATCACGCAGCTGTTTTCCAACTTTTTCAATAGTGTGTTGAAAGTCCTTTTCTCTTAAAGCATGATACATTGGTCGATTAGCCTGGTTCTCTAAAATCCATTCCCGGGCAAAACTCCCGTCTTGTATTTCATTTAAAATCTTTTTCATTTCTTTTTTAGTTTCTTGATTAATGACTCTTGGTCCGCGGGTTAAATCGCCAAATTCAGCGGTATCACTCACGACCTGACGCATTAAGCTTAATCCTCCCTCGTAGACGAGATCAACAATCAGCTTCATCTCATGGAGACATTCAAAGTAGGCGACTTCGGGTTGATATCCAGCTTCCAAAAGGGTTTCAAAGCCGGCTTTTATTAATGCGGTTAAGCCTCCGCATAAAACCGCTTGTTCACCAAAGAGATCAGTTTCAGTTTCCTCTTTAAAGGTGGTTTCTAAAACTCCTGCTCGAGTGGCCCCAATTCCCCGAGCGTAAGCCAAGGCTAATTCTTTAGCATGGCCTGAAGAATTTTGGTGAACAGCGATCAAAGAGGGAACACCCTTTCCTTCTTGATACATTCTTCTTACTAAATCACCTGGGCCCTTGGGAGCAACCATGATAACATCGACCGATGGAGGCGGAACGATTTGATGAAAATGAATATTAAAACCATGGGAGAACATCAAAGCTTTCCCTGGGGAGAGGTTTTTTGCTATTGATTGTTGATATACCATTGGTTGAAATTGATCCGGTACTAACATTTGTATAATATCTCCTCTTTGAGCAGCTTCATCAGCATGAACCGGAGAGAAACCAACCTTTTTGGCTTTTTCATAACCGGGAGTACCCGGTAACTCAGCAATGATAACTTCAATTCCACTATCTCTTAGATTTTGACCTTGAGCGCTTCCCTGGCTTCCAAATCCAATAATTGCCACGGTTTTTCCATTCAATAATTCCAATTGAGCGTCCTTGTCATATAGAATTTGAGCCATAATATTGACCTCCTAAAGTATGGTTTTTTTAAAAATTTTAAGCATTATAAGGACTGACTTCCTCGAGCTAAGGCGATTTTACCCGTTCTAGTCATTTCAATAATTCCATATTTTTTCATGAGCTGTTCAAGGGCATCTATTTTGTCCGATGTTCCAGTAACTTCAATGAGAAGACTTTTTTCACTTACATCAATGATCCTCGCTCGAAAAATTTCAGCGGTTTGCACGATCTCACCACGAAGATTGGAGGGAGCATTTACCTTAATCAGTGAAAGCTCCCGATCAACATAACTCGTCTCAGTAAAATCACCAACTTTGATTACTTCAATTAATTTATAAAGCTGCTTGGTAATTTGTTCAAGAATGTCTTCATCACCTCGAACGACTAAGGTGATTCGAGAAACATCAGGGTCTTGGGTATGACCGACGGCAAGACTTTCAATATTATAACCCCGTCTGGCGAAAAGAGACGCCACTCGTGCCAGAACCCGTGGTTTATTCTCCACCAGAACCGATATAATATGTTGCATGGCATATCTCCTTATCAAAATTATTCCAAAATCATTTCGTCTAATGATTTTCCTGGGGGCACAAAAGGATACACATTCGTTTCTTTGCTGATATGACAATCAACAAGAACCGGGCGGTCTTTAACTTCCAAAGCCTTATGTATAGCTCGGTCGAGTTCCTCCTTGTTTTGAACAGGGATGCCTTCAGCACCAAAAGCTTGAGCAAGGTTAGCAAGATCAGGATTGATAATATGGGTTGATGAATAACGACAATTAAAAAAACACTCCTGCCATTGTCTTACCATGCCGAGATAATTATTGTTCAAAACGAATATTTTAAGAGGAAGACAATTGTTGACTGCGGTAACCAATTCTTGAATTTTCATCATAATACTTCCATCACCGCTAAAAAGAACAACAGTTTGGTCAGGGTTACCGATTTGAGCACCAATTGCTGCCGGAAGGCCAAATCCCATTGTTCCAAGACCACCTGAACTAGCCCACCTGCGAGGCCGATGGCAGAGAAAATATTTCGCTGCCCACATTTGATGCTGGCCGACATCGGTAACCAAAATCGCATCTCCATGGGTTGCCTGATAGACTGATTCGATAATAGTTTGGGCAATTAGTTCATTGTTAGCTGGTGGTTTTGGTATATATTCTTTTTTCCATATTTCAATTGTTTTTAACCAATTATCATGTTTTTTTGTCTCGGTTCTTTTGTTGAGTTCGTTAAGAATATTGCGAGCGTCACCAACAATTGGGATATGGATCTTGACATTTTTGCCTATTTCAGCTGGATCGATATCAATATGCACGATCTTAGCCTGTTTAGCAAAGGTAGCAGTATTACCGGTAACTCGATCATCAAAACGGGCACCAACTGCAATCAAAAGGTCACAATTCATAATTGCCTTGTTGGCATGGTAAGAACCGTGCATCCCAAGCCATCCTAATGATAGTCGATGATCCTCTGGAATGGCTCCTTTTGCCATAAGGGTATAGGTGACAGGAATATCGTTTTTTTCGGCAAGCTCAAGAAGAATTTCAGACGCTCCAGAGGCAATAACACCACCGCCAACATAAAGGAGCGGTTTTTTTGACTCTTTTATAGCTTGTGCTGCCATATTGATCTGGTTAATGTGCCCGCGATAAGTAGGTTTATATCCAGGAATATCTAATTTTTCTGGATAGCTAAATTCCATTTCAGCTATTTGAATATCTTTGGGGATATCAACCAAAACTGGTCCAGGACGACCGGTTGCAGCAATTAAGAAAGCTTCTCTTATAATTAATGGGAGCTCGTGGATTCTTTTTATTAAAAAGTTATGTTTGGTGATCGGCATGGTAATGCCAGTTGTATCAGCTTCCTGAAAAGCATCTTTTCCAATAAGGCGAGTTGGTACCTGTCCGGTGATAGCAACGATGGGAATCGAGTCCATATAGGCATTGGCTAAGCCAGTGACCAGATTCGTGGCTCCTGGTCCCGAAGTTGCCATGCAAACACCTACTTTACCAGTGGTTCGGGCATAACCATCAGCAGCATGAACTGCTCCTTGTTCATGACGCACTAAGATATGTTTTATATCAGAAAATTCATAAAGAGCATCATATATATCTATTACTGAGCCACCTGGATAACCAAATACGGTAGTGACCCCCTCCTTTTTCAAGAGTTCGATTAAAATTTGAGCACCATTCATTTTCAATACTTTCACCTCGCAATCACTTCATTGCCGCCCCTTGGTAGGTGGGCCGGGCTCTTTCAATATAGCGGCCAAGAAGGCCGTGGGTATATTTGGGAGGAGGGAGAACCAATTGTTCTTGCCGTTTTTGCTTTTCTTCGTCACTTATCAGCAACTCTAATTTTCTGGAGGGAATATCAATGAGAATTTCATCGCCATCCTTGACCAGTGCAATCGGACCTCGGTCATAAGCCTCGGGGGCAATGTGGCCAACGCACGGTCCTCGAGTTCCACCAGAAAAACGACCATCAGTAATCAAGGCGACATCATGGCTAAGCCCCATTCCAACTATAGCTGAGGTTGGAGCTAACATCTCTCTCATTCCCGGACCCCCCTTTGGCCCTTCGTATCTGATCACAATGACACTCCCCTTAGAGATTTCCCCCTTGGTAATTTTTTTCATGGCATCTTCTTCGCTATCAAAACAAATTGCTTTACCTCGAAATATTTTCGTATCCGGGCTGACTCCAGACTGTTTAACAACTGCTCCCTCAGGAGCTAATGAACCCTTTAATATTGCAATACCACCCTCTTGAGAATGAGGATTTTCTCGTGGCCGAATAACTTCATGGTTAATATAATCAACAGAATTTTGTATTTCTCGTACTGAAAGTCCACTTATTGTAGGATTGTCTTCAATTAAATCTCCAAGAGTTTTTTCTACGGCAGGAATCCCTCCTGCAAAATGCAGGTCTTCCATAAAAAGTTCACCTGCTGGTCGGAGAAGTACTAAATGAGGAACTTTCAAAGAAAGCTGATTAAAGAGGTCAAGGTTGATTTCATTCAAACCTAACTCATTGGCTAAAGCTAATAAATGAAGGACGGTGTTAGTAGAACCACCCAAAGCTAAATCCATTGTTATAGCATTTCTGAGTGATACAGAGTTGAGAATCATCCTCGGTGTTAAATTTTGCTTTATCAATTGAACAATTTGTTTGCCACTTTCATAACTCAATCTACGTTTTTCTGCTAATACTGCTGGTGCGGTTCCACATCCCGGTAGACTCATTCCCATAGTTTCAGTTAGGCAGGCCATGGTATTCGCAGTATAAAGTCCCTGACAAGATCCTCCACCGGGACAGGCTTCCATTTCCAAGCCATATAGTTCTTTTTCATTAATGAGGCCAGCATGATATTTTCCAACTGCTTCAAAGGTGTCTCGAACAAAGGAAAGTTTTTTCCCCTGATACCGACCTGAAAGCATAGGTCCAGCTGTCACAACTAAAGAAGGTATGTTTAAGCGAGCTGCTGCCATAAGCATTCCTGGAGTAATTTTATCGCAGTTGGTGAGTAATACTAAACCGTCAAGAGCGTGTCCCTTGGCAACTGCCTCAATGCTGTCAGCAACAACATCTCGGCTGGGTAGTGAATACCGCATGCCTTCATGGCCCATAGAAATTCCATCACAAATTCCTGGAATTCCAAATATAAATGGAGTTCCTCCTCCTGCTTCAATGCCTCTTTCGATAAAGCGCTCTAATTCACGCATATGGATGTGTCCAGGAACTAAATCAGAATAGGAACTGGCTATCCCAACAAATGGTCTCTCCATTGCAGAGCGAGATATTCCAGTAGAAAATAGCAAGGAACGATGCGGACAACGATCGGGACCATTTTTAACTAATTCACTTTTCATAAAATTCCTCCTTTGTGATTTATTGTAACAATCTATAAAAGCCTGGAATAAGAGTAGAAGTCAGTATAACAAAAAACCCCTCGTCCTCACAGGGACGAGGGGTTCTAAAAACTTCCCCGCGGTACCACCCAATTTGCCAACGTATTGGCCAACTCTTTCCAGGTACGGGTAATTTTACCTATACCATCCTCTATAACGGGAGTTCCCGACCCAGCTTAATAGAAATACTCGTTCAGCCTGTAACTCCGGGGTGAGTTTCGGTATTTCATGTGGGTGCTTCCTTTCAGCAAGCGGTAAGCTCTCTGTAACCCCTTCTATACCTACTGAGCCCCTTCACAGTTTTTAACAGCCTGAAAACCATTGAAAACTTTCCAGACCATACTATAAAAGTAGCAAGAATATATCATACTCAACCTAAAATTGCAAGGAAACATAAAAAATTTAATAAAAAAGATTGGTAATCCTTCCTTCTTTCTTAACGGAAGAAGGTGAGGATGTGGGTGAGATAAAATATTGACTCTTCATGGCGCATAATTCACTTTTCTCGGTTTTCTCAAACCAAAAATATTAATTATTTGTTCTTAATTGACAAAAAGAAAATCCTTTTTAGAAAACTACGGTATGCATTGAATTTCGGAATAATAAGAATTATAATTGTTAATGAGAATGATTATCATTATATGTTGGTATCGAAATGCCCGATAGAGAATGGCAAAAGACTTTAAGAAAAAATAATATAAAACTCACCACCTCAAGAAAGGCTATTGTTGAAGTATTTGAAGATAACCGTAAGCATCTCTCTGCAGAAGATGTTCATGAATTTCTTAAAAAAAGAAACCAAAAAGCAGGGATTGCCACAGTTTATCGTAATCTTGATTTGCTAACCAGAATTGGGATTTTACATCGGGTTAATTTTGGAGACGGCAAAGATCATTTTGAAATGACTCATAAACCCATTCATCACCATCATTTGGTCTGCAATAAATGTGGAAAAGTTATTGATTATAGTGAGGTTATGGGAGAAAGTGAGTTTGTGTCTCATCTTGAAAAGGAATTAAGTAAACGATATGAGTTTAAAATAGAATCTCACCAAATTTATTTTTATGGACTCTGTAATAAATGTCGATGAGATTTAATTGAAGGGGATGATTGTTTTGAGGCTAAAACGATGCATAGTTTCTAAAACAGCTGATTCAAATAACACCTTGATTGAAATGCTTCCTGGTCAAATAGGGACAGTAACTGAGATCGATCACGGCCATGGGTTGGTGAGAAAACTTTGTTCGATGGGTATCGTGCCTGGAAAAAAAGTCATGAAAATTAGTCAAATTTTAGCTGGTGGACCAATCGTAATTCGTATCGATGATCATGACCTTGCACTTGGGCGTGGGATTGCAAGTCGGATTAAAGTCAAAATAGAGAAATGAAAAAAATCGTTTTAGCAGGGAATCCAAATGTCGGAAAAAGCGTTTTTTTTACCCGATTAAGCGGGATTTATGCGGTTTCTTCTAACTATCCAGGAACAACAGTTGAGATTTCTCGAAGCCAAATAAGTCGTGAAGGAGAGAAATTTGAGTTAATTGATGCTCCTGGAACTTACGCTTTGGAATCTGATGCTGAAGCCGAAAGAATTGCTGGAAAACTGATTGATGAAGCTGATATTGTTGTTAATGTCATTGATGCCGGTAACCTTGAGCGAAATCTTTATCTTACTTTTGAGCTTTTAGAAAAAAAGAAACCGATGATAATTGCTCTCAATATGTGGGATGAGGTTCAGAGAAGAGGAGTTAAAATAGATATTCCATCACTTTCAAAGATTTTAGGTATTCCAGTTATTCCAGTAGTCGCAACGACTGGAGAAGGCATGAAGAAGCTTCTACACGCTCTTGACCAAGCCCAAGTTCCAACTCTTGTGCCGGGTTCCCATCAAGAACGTTGGCAAGAAATCGGTCAGGTTATTCAAGCAGTACAATCTTTTTCTTATAAAAAGCCAACCTGGGTCGATCGTTTAAAGGAAGCGACCCTGCTACCAGTGAGTGGATTTCTCATTGGTTTGGTGGTTTTATATGGTGTATTTTGGATTGTTCGGTTTATTGGAGAAGGGCTTATAAATTATATTCTTGACCCGTTTTTTTATCGATTTTATTACCCTTTCTTATTGATTCTTGATCGATATTTCTCTTTTTCACCTTTTTTAAGAACAATTTTAATAGGACATCTCGTTGAAGGAAAAATCGATTTTGAACAATCACTTGGTTTGCTTTCCACTGGAATTTACGTTGAATTGGGAGTTGTCCTTCCCTATATAATTTCTTTTTATTTTATTCTTGGACTTTTAGAAGATACTGGTTATCTCCCTCGTTTGGCGGTTTTGTTGGATGGTTTTTTTCATCGAATAGGGTTACATGGATATGCAATAGTCCCTACTTTATTAGGCTTAGGATGCAATGTGCCAGGAATAATGTCTACAAGAATATTGGAAAGTAAAACTGAGAGATTTATCATATCGGTTTTAATTTCAATTGCTGTCCCCTGTGCTTCACAACAAGCCCTCATTTTTGGAGTTTTAGGAAAATACGGTACACTTCCGGTTATGTTCGTTTATTTCATCCTGCTCCTGGTATGGATTATCTTGGGGTTTATATTGAAATATTCTATAAAAGGTTATCGTCCGGCTCTTATTCTGGAAATACCCCCTTACCGTTTCCCCTATTGGAAAACACTCATTCCTAAATTATGGTTGCGAGTCAAAGGGTTTTTAAAAGAAGCCCTTCCAATTGTTTCCTTAGGAATTCTGGCAGTTAATCTTCTCTTTATGACCGATCTTTTCCCTTATATTGCTCAAGCGGTCGGTCCTTTTTTTCAAAAATATTTAGGTCTTCCAAGCGAAGTTTCCTTGGTATTAGTGCTTGGTTTTCTCCGGAAAGATATTGCTATGGGATTGCTTGCTCCCTTGCAACTCACGGTAAAACAACTGATAATCTCAGCAGTAATGTTGGCCATGTTTTTTCCCTGTGTGGCAACTTTTATGGTAATTTTAAAAGAACTTGGAGCGAAGAAACTCATTCAAGGGATTATAATCATGCTTTTTGCTTCAACTCTTACTGGATTATTACTAAATTTGGTTTTATAATTTGACAACTATGAAAAGCTTCAGATTTAATTATATCCCCTTTAAAGAATCTCAAAAAAGATTAGAAATTTTGAGAAAAGAAGGGGTTGTATAATGTGAGCGAAGAATTTATTCTTTTTTTACAGCACTTTTCTAATCCGATTTTAGACCTTCTCTTTCTATTTTTTTCCTTTTTAGGTTCGGAATTATTTTATTTGTTTTTTCTCACTTTTGTGTATCTGTGTTTGAACAAGAAAATCGCCATCCAACTTGGTATAGTTATTTTTTTTTCAATGTATATTAATTTTTCTTTAAAGGAGGTTTTTAATCTTCCTCGTCCTGAATTTCCTGAACTTCGGGTTTTAGAGCATCCAGAAGGAAAATCGTTTCCTAGTGGTCATGCTCAATCAATAGCTACTGTTAGCTTTTTTTTAGCCTGCTCCTATCCTAAGAATATTTATTTCTTTTTAGCAATTATTCTTAGTATTATGGTTTCAATTTCAAGGATTTACTTAGGAGTTCATTATCCACGCGATGTTATTGGTGGTGCAATTTTAGGATTTGTAATAGCTCTTTTGTTCCGGTATTTATTTCATCGGCTTGGTAGCTTCAAGTTAAAATTTATACCAGGTGGAGCTTTTTTCTTAAGCTTATTGGGTGGAGGAGTGCTCTATTATTTTTCTTCAGACCCTTTATCAGCCCGTGTCGCCGGATCTCTTATTGGAATTTTGTGTGGGACAATTCTCGAAAAATCAATAATCAATTTTGTTTTACCTTCGAGTCTCAAGACTCGCTTCGTGAATTATGGAATAGGAATGATTATGGTCATTGCACTATACCTTGGAATGAAGGTCATTTTTCCGATCTCGATTTGGGGATATTTTTTAAGATACTTTATTCTTAATTTTTGGATTGTTTTCATGACACCTTTGATTTTTTATAAAGTTTTGAAATAGAAAGGAATTCAGCTGAATAATAGTGAGATGATTTTTTCATTCTCATTGGGTGTTATGGAAGCGGCATAAGAGGAGAAGTAACTATTAATACTTTTTTACTCCCCCTGGTGGGAAAGGGTTAGGGTGAAGAGGTAACTCTTTTCATCCTTATTTCGTGCTGTAAATTAGATTGACCATTTATTCTGAAAAAAAGGAGGAATAGAAAAGTGAATCCAGTTGAAAAAATAGAAAGTGAATTGGATAATTTTAATTTTTCGGATAGAAAAAGAGCTTTTTTAAAACTAAAAGCATTAGCCGATCAGAAAAAAATTCCATTACCTAATCCTTCCCCAAAAGTAAACCTCCATTTTCATACCTTTTTTTCTTTTAATGCTTATGGTTATTCTCCCTTGCATATTATCTGGCGAGCTCGAAAAGAAGGACTGTCTATGGCAGGCAGTGTTGATTTTGATGTTTTGGATGCTTTGGAAGAATTCCTTTGGGGTGGCTTTGAATTAAACTTACCAGTATCGAGCGGTATTGAAACTCGAGTGTATTTACCCGAGTTTCATGATCGAGAGCTGAGTTCTCCCAAAGAACCTGGAGTAGCTTATTTTATGGGAAATGGTTTTACTCGACTTCCTGAATTAGAGACAAAAGCGGGTAAAACATTACAATATTTAAAAGAAATTGCCCAAAAAAGAAACCAAAGCGTTTTAAAAAAAGTAAATTCATACTTACAAATGGTTACAATTGATCTGGAAAAAGATGTTCTTCCATTAACACCTTCAGGAAACCCTACTGAACGGCATTTGGTTATGGCTTATGTTATAAAGGCAGATCAGATATTTTATGACCGAAAAGAACAAATAAAGTTCTGGTCAGAGAAATTAGAGATTGCCCAAGAGAAAGTTGAAAATTTTCTAAATCATAAACCTGATTTTTATGATTTGATTCGGTCTAAATTAATGAAACATGGGGGTGTCGGATACGTTAAACCTGATGTAGGTGATTTTCCGACTATTAAGCAGGTAACTGAGATGATATTAGATTTAGGAGCGATTCCATCATTTTCTTGGCTTGATGGGACTCGAAGTGGTGAAAAGGATCCAAAAGAATTGCTGGATTTCTGCGAAGCGAAAGGGGTTGAAACCTTATTTATCGTTCCCGATCGAAATTGGGACCTTCCCGATCAGAAAGAAAGCAGCATTAAACTTACTAAGCTCTATGAAATAGTTGAAGAAGCAAAAAGGAGGGAATTTCCTATCTTTGTTGGGACAGAGTTGAATAAATATGGACAAAAATTTGTTGATGAATTCGAATCCCCAGCACTAACTCCAGTGGCGCCATATTTTTTAAGAAGTGCTTGGATACTTTGGGGCCACATTATTATGGAGAAATCTTCACAGCGAGGTTATACCAGTGAATGGGCAAAAAAGAATTTTCAAGATCGGAAAACAAAAAATAGATTCTATTATCAAATTGGTCAAGTTGTCCCTGCTGATAGAGATCAATTCAAACAAATAGGTTTACTTTCAACCGAGGAATTGAAAAAGCGATGGGCATAATATTAGTGGTCACTCCCAATCCATGTATTGATAAAACTCTTTTTGTTGATAGTATTGCTCCAAAACCAAAAGTTATAGTAGAAAAAGTCAAAGAAATTGCCGGCGGGAAAGGTTCAAATGTAAGTCGCGTGTTGTACCGGCTTGGCATTGAGGTTGGCCACTTCGTCATTTTAGGTGGATATACTGGTCAAAGAGTAAAAAGCTTAATGGAATTAGATGGAGTTCCGGTTTATCCTGCTTGGATTTCACAATTAACCCGCGTTGTTACAACGGTTGTTGATCGTAATTGGCAACAAATTGCGTATTTTGAACCAGGACCGGTTATTTCCAGTCAAGAAATGGAACAAGTATTATTGACATTTGAAAAGATTATTCCTTCAGTGGAATTAATTGTATTATGCGGGAGTGTTTCTGATCAAAGTGCTCATGCTCTTTATTATCGAATGATTCAGATCGCCAAAAAAAATAGGATAAAAACCATTATCGATAGCCGTGGGGCACCATTAATTGAAGCCTTAAAAGCTCAACCTTGGATGGTAAAAATGAACCGTGAAGAAGCAGAAGAAACCTGGGGAAGAAAAATTATCTGTGGAGATGATTTACACAAATTTTATGGGTTTCTCAATAGCAAGGGAATTGAATATTGTATTCTCACCTTGGGAGAAAAAGGGGCATGGTTTCGAGGGGAAAGATTGTCTTGGTTAGGTTATTCTCCAAAAGTAACCTCGGTTAATCCAGTTGGATCTGGAGATTCTTTTTTAGCAGCATTTATTTTTGGTTTCGTGAATGGGAGAAAATGGGATGAATGTTTACAGTTGGGTATTGCTGCTGGAGCGGCTAACGCTCAGACCTGGGATGCAGCAATGATAACGTGGCATGATATCCAACTTCTTTTACCAGAAGTGAAAGTTGAAGGGGGAGATATATTTTTAGAGAGAGAATGGAAAAATTTAAATTCAATTTGTGAAAATGAATAGACAAAAGATTCAAAAATTTTCTTTTTTAAAATGAAACTTTTTGGGGTTTTGCATAATATATTAATTTGAAAAAAACGAAATAATTTATAATATGAAATAGAATAAATTCTCATGCTGCTATGCAGCACCAATCGATGATGAAAATTCTAATTCGACATGCCATGGCATGTCTCTACATTTAAAATTCTTTTGTAGGGGATTAATTTATCATACCCGTGGGTTTACAGAATAGGATAAAAAGGTTTTTAAAAAGATTCAAGCAATAGTTTGAAGGGAATTTATAAAAATATAAAAAATCTTTCCCCTCCTTGCATTTATGGGGGGCCGACTCCAAAATCGGCCCCCCATAAATGTTTTTAACCAGGTTTAAAGAACTTTTTGAATTTTTTGGTTTAAATCAATTAAGTGGAAAGCATGGAAATATTTATCCATGCTTTTTTCTATAGCTGAAAGAACCATGGTTTCCGCTTGGTAGCCATTTTTTATTAAGTTTTGATACAAACCTAAACGAGATTTTACAACTTCAGGGGATGACCATATATAACGGCAACCAGTTTTGGTTAGCCAAGCCCTCCTTTCAGGTGAGAGAGAAAAAAAATCAGCCCCTTTTTCTTCTTCTAATAGCCATTTTTTCCAACGACCACTTTGATAGACTGCTTTCTCTAAGCTTTCCATCAATTTCGATAATTTGGGAATAGCTCCTTGTTTATCCAAATGAATTTCAATCTTTTCACATTCAAAGAGGGAATTATATTCTTCTTCGGTAAACTCAGGACCAACATTAGCTCCACCCATTCCAGATAAAGGGTAGTCAACAGGATTTTCAACATAATCAGTATAATGACCCTTAATAAATGATCCGTATGCTTCAGCGATTTGAACTAATTTTCGGGCTATGTGAGGATCAAAAGTTGTAGTGTGAAGATCGGTTCCGACTTTACCTACAATAAAAATTGGCCATACATCTGATAAACCCCGATTTTGAAGTTGAGCCTTTAAACCCTTAAGAAAATTTTCAAAAACGGATAAATTGGCTAAACCTCCGTGGACTTCTTCGGTCCCCACTTCATAAGATATTGGTGGTAATTGGTGGCGTCGACGGAAAACCTCAGCGTGTTCAATTAATTCTACTGTTCTTGTAATTACGAGATCGATAGGTATAACCGAACCAGAAGGTAGAGTTTTATCTACTGTCGGATCCACATGGATAAGGTCGTACCCAGCTTCAATGGCAGCCTCGAATGATTTTTTTATCCAATCCATACATCTTTTTAAAGGCCAATTTTCTTGACTTTGTATGTCTTTTAGCCAAGGACCACCATGATCGATAGCTATAATGATTGGTCCGTTATAATGAATGGCTTCCGCTTCAAGTTTTACCAATTTTACAAATTCATACTGATTCATTCCAGTGTATCCACCGTCTAAATCAACTTGATTAAGGGTAGCGGCGAATTTTATAGGAGCATTCGCTCTTTGGGCAGACCTGAGAGCGGCTTTTATAACAGATTCAGAATTAGGGCAGGCTGCAAATAATGTCCTCGGAATGTTCTCAACTTTGCTTAGTTCCATCATTTTTTTCATCAATAGATCACAAGTGGGTATTCCAAGTTTTTTTGCTTGCTCGCGGATTGGATTATTATCGATCGATTTTCGTTCCAGCATACAATCCTCCCTTTCTAAATGAACCAATTTTCTTTGAAAAGAATAAAAAAATCCATTCAAAGCAAATTCATTTTCATTAGTCATTAGTTTATCATTCAATTGCAATCATAAGACAAATAAGCTCAAATCTATTTCTTGCGTTCATCGAATTATACTCTCTCTTTTTAAAAGAAAAAATGGGTTATGGAGTAAGTCTCTTGAGGTAATATATGATCATGAATATTTTTTATTTTCTTCGCGAAATTAAAATTACATAACTTTTCTCAAAAAAATGATAAAATGAAAAAAGAGAGGAGAATGAGCTATGGTTCAGAATTCATACCCCGACTGGATC
>Ga0067045_1028811_pt1 | contig 27159 bp, 17 predicted proteins | sample TerdegcTABiofilm_FD_59184 | JGI IMG/M metagenome (GOLD analysis project Ga0067045, IMG submission 59184) | Combined Assembly of (Gp0054472, Gp0054536) Wastewater bioreactor microbial communities from Singapore -Terephthalate degrading... | reverse complement strand
CGGAATGACGAACAATTGGCCGTTCCACTTCTAACTTAACGCCTATGCGCTTCGGGGGAGAGGGTCAGGGTGAGGGGGTGTGCCACGATTATCACGGACTGCCGGCTTTTGAGACATTCTCATCCCGCCCGTCATCCTTAATAGAAAGGGGCGAGACGCCCATTTTACCGGATTCTTTTCCACAGATGGCGCTAATCTTCAAGAGGGGATGGGTTGGAAATCCGCCCCTACAGGAGGATTTTCGGCACGGTCCTCCTGGAGCGCCATCGTCTCGTCAGTATTCTCTTCCTATGCGAGATGCCAGAGGAGATCGAGTGTGACACCCTCTCCCCTTGCCTGATCCTTGGCGTGCCTTATTGTCTCAAACAAGCGAAGCTCGCTGCACGAGTTTGGAAAGGAGTCATGCCATGAACAGTACCCCCCTTCATTGCCCCGGTCTACAAGAACATAAGAACTTGTCATCTTTCATCTGTAAATGTCCGAACTGCGGCATGAAGAAGGAAATCTTCTCGGATGAATTTGAGAAATCGCACGTGTGCAAGGGCTGTAATCGGCCCATTGATTTTACATCGTGCGAATACGAAGCAGGCAGCCATCAGCTCAAGTGAATATGTGCCGACATTTGCGCGGCACTGGAATCAGATGCCCCGGAGAGGAGTTTGCCACGTGGCGGGAGTGGAGTGAGAGAGGCGCCGAGGGTGGCTTCTGCCGGGAAAGAACCCTCCACGCTTTATTGAGCAGGAACCCGTAATCGTATCTCATGAATGCCACGCAGTGAATCTGCGTGGCATTCATCGCTGTTGAAAGCGATTAAGCCTTCGGTCGAAATATGGCCATGACGGAGGTCGAGATTTCCCAACAGAACCTGCGGCACTCCTGATTTATGGCCAACACGAATTGGAGCGCGCCGAGGTTCTCCACACTTTCGTCGACGAATCAGTTTACGAATCAGGTGCGGGCCTGTTCTTGATGCCCTCCACTATAACTGCAATGTGGCGGTATCGAGATTCACTTCCCCTTGTCCAGACCCCCAGCACGGCAGATCCCGGTTAAGGGCGCTTACTGGAGCATCTTCGCTCCCCTGTCTTTGAACTGCTCCCGGAGCTTGTACTTCAGTACCTTGCCTGCCACGTTTATCGGGAGAGCATCCACTATCTCCATGAGTCGTGGGATCTTATAATCCGCCAGGCGATTCTTGAGAAAATCTCGAAGCTCCTCGTAGGTGAGTTGCTGTTCGGGCCGCAACGTGACGACGGCCATGACCGTCTCTCCCCACGCGGGGTGAGGCACGCCGATCACTACAGCCGTGCTTATCTTCGGGTGCTCGAACAACGCGTCTTCCACTTCCTTGGAGTACACATTCTCCCCACCGGTGATGATCATATCCTTCTTACGGTCCACAAGAGTGATGTATCCCTCGTCGTCCATGACTCCCAGGTCACCGGAATGGACCCATCCGTCTCGAATAGTCTCGGCTGTGGCAACGGGGTTCTTGTAGTATTCCTTCATGGTGGTCTCGCCCTTGATTACAAGCTCGCCCACCACTCCGGGCTTATCGATCGTGATGCCGTTCTCGTCAACGAGCCTGGTTTCCATGTTGACGATGTACTTCCCACCTGCACCGGCCTTTCGGATCTGATCCTTCGGGTATAGTGCCACTCCACCGGGGCCGCCTTCAGTCAGGCCGCAAAGACAGAAGAAGTTAGTCGTTTTGAATTTGCTGATCATCTGCTTGACAGATTCGGCTGCCATGGGGGCCGCTCCGTATCCGAAGAATCGTACCGAAGATAAGTCATACTCCTCGAAATTCGGTACGCTCATCAGCATCATGTACATGATGGGGGCACCAAAGAACTGCGTCACCCTTTCCTTTTGTATCGTTTCCAAAACCTTGTTGGGGACGAACTCCTTCATGATGACGTGGGTGCAACCCATGTAGGTGCCGGGGTTGAGGTAGAGGTTGAGCTCCGCGGAATGGAACAGGGGGGCCACATGAAGAATCCTGTCATCCGGATTAAGGGCATACAGGGAGCAGACCGTGGTGGTAATGACCATCTGGTTGTGGTGGACGAGAACAGCGCCTTTTGGACGACCGGTGGTTCCCGACGTGTAGATGATCTCGCTTTCTGCATATTCGTCCACCTCGATCCCAGGGTCAGAGGAATTGCCGGACGCCATTATGTCTTCGAGTGGATCGAATCCGTCGAGCTTGCCGGTCCCGGCAGATACGTAGTATTTGATCTTGCTGAGGCGGCTTCTCATCTCTCGGACCGCGGGCTCGAAAACGTCGTCGCATATCAGACCGACAGCGTCGCAGTTATCGAAGATGTATTCAGCTTCCGGAGGGGCAAGGCGGAAATTGACGGGTACAGCGACAGCCCCGGTCTTGACAATGCCATAGAAGGCTATGACAAAAAGGTCCGAGTTGAACATCCACATGGCCACCTTGTCTCCTTGTTTAACCCCGGCCTTGATCAGGGCGTTGGCAACCGTGTTGACCCGGTCGTCCACCTCAGCCCAGGTATAGCGCTTGTCCTGGTAGATGATGCCTTCCTTTTCTGGAACCATGCGTTTGTTACGCGCGACGAGTCCTCCCAGATGCATGTTGAGTCTCCTTCTATCCTGAGTCTTCAGTGGCGTCCGCCACGTTTTGGCGATAGGCTTTTCCTCACAGTCCCATCCGCTTGGCCACGATTTCCTTCATGATTTCATTTGTTCCAGCGAAAATGGACATGACTCTGACGTCCCGCCACGCCCGAGCGATAGGGTACTCTTCACAATAACCGTACCCACCGTGGAGCTGCAGGCATCCGTCTGCGACCCTCTTTGCCATGTCAGTGATCCAGTACTTGGCCATGGAAACTTCCGTGACCACGTCCTTGCCTTCCATGTGATCGACCAGGAGCTTGTCAAGAAATGTCCGGCCAAGCTTAATCTCGGTCGCCATTTCAACGATCTTGAATTGAGTGTTCTGGAACTTCGATATGGGTTTGCCGAATGCAACTCTCTCCTTGCAGTAGTTGATCGTAAGCTCGAGAGCAATCTCAGCCAAAGCCTGGGCCCCAACGGAGCAGACAAGGCGCTCTTGCTGGAGCTTTTCCATCAACATCCGAAACCCCGATCCCTTGGTACCGAGCCTGTTCGCCTTGGGGATACGGCAATCGTTGAAAAAGAGCTCTGCCGTATCCTGGCTGTGCCAGCCGATTTTCTTGATCTTTTTTCCCTTGTCGAATCCCGGGGTCCCCGCCTCCACGAGATAGAGGTCAACCGCCTTATGGGGGTTTTCCACCGCCGGGTCCTTTGCCGCAAGCACCACCAGATCGCAGATGATCCCATTGCTGATGAAGGTTTTCTGCCCGTTGATAATCACATCGTTGCCGTCCTCCACAGCGCTGGTACGCATGGCAGCGAGGTCGCTGCCGGCATTGGGCTCCGTCATGGCAACTGCAGTTATGATGTCGCCTGATACACAACCCGGAAGGTATTTCTCTTTCAGCTCATCGGACGCGTATGCATCGATGTACGGAACCACAATGTCGCTGTGAAGATACGCTGCCAGACCGAAGTGATTGGTGCGGGCCAGTTCCTCCATGAGGATGACTGAGTAGAGGAAATCGGCTTCCAGCCCTCCGTAACGCTCAGCCAACTGCATGCAGAGAAACCCGTTTTCCCCCATCTTTTTCCAGATACTCCTCGGAACAATGCCAGCCTCTTCCCACTCTTCCACGAACGGTGTCACTTCCTTAGCGAAGAACTTCCGTATGGCTTCTCGGAAGATTCTGTGTTCCTCCGTGTAGGGTACTATCTCCATGGAATGACTCTCCTCCTTGTGCGCAACTGCCGTCACGACCGACATTGGGAGGATAACGGCGGGTTCCATTCCCCCCGGACGACTGCCGCGTCATACGCTTCTGTGTATTCCTTACGGTCCCTCTTGACCTGACCTTGCTACGATTCCTTTAAAGATGACTTCACAGAGCTGATCCGCCAGCTCATCGGTGTTGATCTCCCTGTTGAAGATGACCTTGGGCAAGCACACGTGCTCTATGCCGCCCAGCACCACTTGCCTGATGACCGGAACCGGAATGTCACCGCGAATGGACCCCTCGGCAATCCCTTCTTCCACGATGGAAACGATGAAGCTGGTGTAACGCCTGACCATCTGGTATGCATCACTGTTGAAGTAATCGGGGAAATTCCGTACCTCGAGAAGCAGTATGCGAGAAAAAACCCGGTTCGCTGCATACATATTGATATGCGACCAGATGGCTTTTCTGAGCTTGTTTAAAGCTCCCTTGATCCCCTTCACGTCCGTCTCTGCTCGGCTAACGAAAAAATCCAGATATTCCGCAAGCAACTGGTGCAGCAGGTCCCTCTTGTCCGTGAAATACTTATAGATGAGGGCTTCGGTAACCCCCGCGGTCCTGGCTATTTCCGAAGTGGTAATAGCAGTGAACTCTTTCTGAGCGAGCAGCGTCTTAAGTGCTTCGACGATCTTGATGCGGCCTGGTGGAAAGGATTGGCCTCGGGTTGTTCCTGCCGCATCACCGGCCTTTTCCCGGTCTGCCATGGACTTCTCCTTGCAAAAAAGGGGTCAGGTCTTGTTTCTTGATCTTCCTGTCACCTCTCAAAGTCGCCTGCTGGATCTAGACCAGGCCAGTGGCCTCATTGACAGACCATCGTCATCATAGATTCGTCAAGAAGCAAGACCTGACCCCAAGCACTCGATTATCGTCGCCGGTGCCATTCCTCCGCCTGTACAGAGCGTCACCAAGCCGTACCGGCCGCCGGTCCTTTCAAGCTCGTGGAGACACGTCACCGCGAGACGGCATCCCGAGTTGCCTACCGGATGCCCCAGCGCAATGGCGCCGCCGTTTGGATTGACCTTCTCCCAATCGGGTTGGTATTCTCGCCCCCACGCGAGGGGTATGGGCGAGAACGCCTCATTGATCTCTATTTCGTCGAGGGAATCGAAGTCGAGCCCCGCGATCTTCAGCACTTTCTCCGTGGCCGGGATAGGTCCTGTCAGCATGAGCACCGGGTCAGCTCCCGCAACCGCGGTGGCTCGAATGACGGCCCGAGGTTTGATCCCGAGCTCTCGTGCTTTTCGGGACGACATGAGGAGCATCGCGGATGCTCCGTCCGAAATGGGACTTGAATTTCCGGCAGTTATGACCTTGGTTCCGAACACGGTTTTCAGAGCCGCGAGGGCTTCCATGGACGTTTCCGGCCGAATGGTTTCGTCCCGATCGAAGACGCGATCCTCACCGTCCTCACCTTTCACGGTAATCGGAAGCACCTCTCTGTCGAACCGTCCCTCATTCCAGGCTCGCTCGGCCCTTTGATGGCTGGTCAGAGCAAACCTGTCCATTTCTTCTTTGGAAATCTGCCACTTTTCCGCAATCAACTCCGCAGCCTTTCCCTGATCTACGAACTTACCGCCAGTCCTATTGAGATACGCGGGCCCAAAAGGCATGCCGGCAGGTTGGCCGTTTGAAAGCGTGAGGTTCATCCATTCAGCGGCTATGGCATACTTGCTCATGATCTCGCACCCGCACGCAATCAGACAATCCCGCCACCCGGCAACGATTTGTGCAGCCGCGAGATTGATCGCGGTGAGACTGGATCCACATTGCCTGTTGATCGCGACTCCGGGGGTATCGTCGGGGAACCCAGCGGCAAGGGCGGCCATGCGGGGGAGCGTAAAGCCCTGCTCGCCCACCTGGGTCACCGTACCTCCTAAAACATCCTCGATATGGGATGGGTCCAACTCTACTCTTGCTACTACCTCCCTGAGCACGATACCAAGCAGCTCATCGGCCCTGAACTGGGAGAGACTTCCATTTCTCTTTCCGACAGGCGTACGAACCGCGCTGACAATTACCGCTTCTTCCATCTGTGCTCCTTTAGATCAGGTTAGAGTCCAATCCGCAGGCCATGAGGCGTTCAAACTCCGGCGCGGGTTTGAGTGAGAGCAACTGGAACTTTTCGGACAACTCATCGAGGCGGCTCCTGGTTGCAGCTACACCCTTCAAGCTCACGTACCGGCCCGGGCCGTGCCAACAATCAGGGAAGCCTATTCCCAGTACAGCGCCTAGATCCATGCTGTAGTAGTCCCTGAGCACCTCGTCGCTCAGGCACCAGAACGCTTCGTTCACCATGCTCAACAGCAGAATGTCCGCGGCTTCTTGGGGGGATGGACAAGGAAGGCCCCGAGCAGGAACAATGTGTTCCAAGGCTGCCTCGTTCCGCGTCATCTTGCGGTCATCCAGGTAAAAGCTCGGCTTGCCGGCCCCCACAAACCCCGCTTTGTACATGTTTACCAGCGTGGCAGGCAGGAACATCCGGTCCGGAATCCGCTGGCTCATGAATCCACCCGCATGGTACACAACGCTTCCTCCTGCTGTTCCGTATACATGGAGGGGACCTTGCGGGAACCCTGCTTTGACCCCGATGAGGTCAACGTCCCACGGTGACAGCCCTAGTTCTGCCAGTCTGAAACCGGTGTTCACATAGCTCCCGAACGTGCGGCTCGTGTAAAACCCTGGACCGTCCCCGACCAGAATCACGGTTTTCCCCATGGCCCGTCCCACCGTGACCGCAGTCGCTATGCTCGCAGGGCTCGATCGAGGGCCCTCGATAACCTCCAGCAATGGCATCAGAGGCACAGGCGAGAAATAATGCATACCTACCACCTGTTCGGGCCTCAGCGCTCCCTCCGCAATTTCGGCCATGGGGATGGTTGAAGTATTGGAAGCAAAGATGGCGTCAGGGTTGACTTCCTGGACCTGAGCTAGGATCTTGCGCTTCAGCGGCAGATCCTCGAACACGCACTCAATGACCAGTGGTATGTCTTTGAGACTTCCGTAATCAACAGCGACATCTAAGTTTGCCAGAACACTATCCATACGAGATCTTGACCATCGCCCCCGAGACACGAGGCCTTCCAGGCTCTGCGCAATGGTCTCCACAGCCCCGCGAGCAATGCTCTCATCAACATCGATAAGCGTGACTTTCAGCCCCCTGTCCGCGGCAACCTGGGCAATGCCCCGTCCCATGAGCCCGGAACCGATGACCGCGAGAGATCGTACCTGCATGGCCTTGCGGGCATCGACCTTTGCGAGCTTCGGCCCAATGCTCGTGACCAGGAAAAAGAGGTCTATCTTGTTACGCGCGTTCGGGTGCTCGAGCAACGCTGCAAAACGATCGACATCGTCCCTGGCAGCGGCGTCCAGAGGCTGGGATAGGCCGCGCTCGATGGAGTCAAGGGCGGCAGAGAAATAAGGACGCTCAGCACAGACCGTATGTCTCTTGCGGGCCGCCTCGAGAATTTTCTGCTTGTCTTTGAGCGCGAGCGGGTTGGCTTCCGGAAGATCCTCCCGATAATTCCGATTCACCGTCCCCTGGTTGGCCAGAATCCAGCCCATGGCCTGGTCCCTGAGGTCCGCAGAATCACAGATTGTCACAAGGGAAGTCTCCGGATAATCGGTGGCAGGGCTAATGCGGCCGTTCATGATAGCGTCCACCGCAGCCTCGAAGCCGATGACCTTCGCCAGTGTATGGGTGCCGCCCGCTGCGGGGAACAGACCCACCGTAACTTCGGGAAGCCCTAATCTGGAGTCCGCCGTGGCGAACACGCGATCGCAGGCCCACAGAATGAGCTCGAATCCGCCGCCGAGCGCAGTCTGCCCGTCCAATAGGGCCACCACGGGGAACGGGCTCCGGGCCAAGGCTGCCAATGCCTCCTGGTATCTGAGCACGAGGTGGCGCACACCCGCTCTGCCCCCTTCTCCCATGATCTCCTGGAGGTTCGCTCCGTCCAGAAAGCTCGTTTTCTTTCCCGAAACGATGATTGCACCCCGAACACCATCGGCATTGGCTCTTTCGGTCACCTGCTCCAGATCTGCAATGAATCTACGTCCAATTGTATTTACCGGTCCCGCGGTATCGATGACAAAGGTGGCAACATTTGATGACTTGTCCAGTACGTAGCTAACTTCAGTCATGGTTTCCTCTTTCCTGGGTTTCAATGATGACTGCTTCGCCCTGAGTCAGTCCACCGCAGATGGCTGCTACCCCCCTGCCGCCCCCTCGGCGCCGCAGCTCGTACATCATGGTCATCATGATTCGCAAACCCGACGCTCCCACAGGGTGCCCGATCGCAATCGCGCCGCCGTTCACGTTGGTCTTCTTCAACAGATCGAGCCAACGCTTCTCGTCGTCGTCGGCCAATATTTTGGTGCTTACGAGAGGCATTGCAGCAAACGCCTCGTTGATTTCGATCAGATCCAAGTCGTCAATGGTGAGCTTGTTCCGGGCTAGTATCTTCTTGATAGTGAGGGCTGGTATCCAGGATATCCCGAAGGGCATGTCCGTCTCGCCCACCATGTCCACTACGGTTCCCAGAGGCTCCAATCCCAGCTCCTCGGCACGTTGCTCAGTCATGATAACCACTGCCGAGGCCCCATCGTTCAGTCCCGGCGCATTTCCCGCTGTAGTGGTCTTAGCACCGAAGACCGTCGGAAGCTGCTGAATGGCAGCGAGGCTACCATTTGGCCGTGGAAACTCGTCGAGAGAAAAGCGGAATTTCTCCCGTCCTTTTCTGACGTCTATGGGAGCGATCTCCTCATCGAGCTTCCCCGCGCTTTGAGCCCTGGCCCATTTGGTATGAGAGGCCATGGCCCACGTATCGAGCATTCGTTTGGACACCCCATATTTTTCCGCGCCGTCAGACGCGTCCACGGACACGGGATTGTACCCGGGATAACTGATGGGAAAGATCTGATCCACGAGCTTGACCTCTCCTATCCGGACTCCGGCACGCAATTGCCGGGTGGTGTGAGCTACCCTGCTCATGGATTCAACGCCCATGACCAGGGCAGAGGAAATTTCCCCGAGACGCAATCCCCATAGAGCCATGCGCAGAGCCGTCAACGGAGAACAACAGGCCGTGTCTACCGTGATGGTAAATTTGTCCAGGCCCAGCTTCAGGGAGATTTGCCTTCCCGTTACGGATCCGGTCTCGAACGCGGTAGGAATACAGTTCCCCACAAAGATCTGATCTATGTGGGGGCTCACATCTGTCCCTTGAGCGGAGAGTGCAGCTCGAGCGGCAGTCACTGCCAATTCAATGGGTTCCATCTCTGAGAGGGAACCCAGATATTTGCCAAAGGGCGTTCGTTTTGCCCCTGTGATGACGAATCTTTCAGTCATAATGGAGAGCCTCCCGCGGAATTTCCGCACATAAGTGAGGAATACTCACATGGCGTTTTCTTGCAATTAATGGATCGGGACCGTTTTTCTGTAACGCACATACTAACTGGTTAGTAATTGTCACTGACCAAGACCTCCGTGTCAAGAAATTTCTCACGAGGTCTCATCATCGACTACCACCGTCGGATTTGACTCAAAGGAAGCTCAAAGAGACAATCGGTCGGCGGAGCCGCGGTTCCGCTGTTCATTTGGAATGCGGGATATTTTCAGGGACCTGCCCCTAAAAATGTGGCAGGGAGCGTTGATCTCTGCGGAAGAAGTACCGTAGTAGTGGATGTGGGGGCGGGTTTCAATCCACCGTCCCCTGAAGGGAAGTTTCAGGCACGAATACCGGCAAGACGACGGCGCTACGGGAAACTTGCGCTGAGATCCCGCCGGTCGCCCCAATGAGCTGGAGTGATCTCAATCGGCCTCGCCGATTTCATCGATCTTGGTTTACTTGGAGTCGCGTCCTCTTGACAGGACGGGCACTTGAAAGTGTCTCAAAAGCGTGCAGTCTCTGATGATCGTGGCGCACCCCCTCACCCTGACCCTCTTCCCCGAAGCGGGGGGAGAAGGGATTCTTCAGGCTCCATCTCCCTCTGGGAGAGGGTTGGGGTGAGGGTGCCTTTCCACGCATCGACGCTCAACCGTGCTACGATGTTTGGTGTGTCCCGAGTTTTGAGATAGTTTCATCTTGCCCGTCATTCTTACAGATCAAGGGGCGAGACGCCCGTTCTGCCCTAATCAAGGGGCCAGACGCGGCCCCCATGAAATCACGCGATCGACAGCTCGCACCGCAGCCAATCCGCTCTATCACGCGGCATGAGCTATCCGTTGCCTGTCCCTTCAGGTTCCGGCGTCCGTTGCACGCGGCATTCATGTCCTGGGCCCACCGCAACCCAGTTGCCCTAAAGATCGTCGATCATCTTCTGTGTCACGACCGGATGCTTCCGGAGAAAATCGATGAACAGGTCGGAAACTACTGTTCCGCTATCGGAAATGTTTTTCCCCTTGTCGCGGAAGATGGTGTATCCGTCCCCTCCTGTGGCCAGAAAGTTGCTTATCGCAACAGTATACTCCTTGTCCGGTTGAAAGCGGGTACCGCGAACCTCGAGGATTCGCACTTTGCTTCCCTGCGTCGTGAATGTGATTCCGCTGGTATGCAGCTTTCCTCCGCTCCCCGGTTCGAGATCTCGGCTCCTCTGGAGGGCCTTTTGCAGATCCTTGCCGAGGATAGTGATTTTGATCACATTATCGTGAAACGGGAGAGTCGTGTACACGTCACCGACGGTGATGGTCCCTTCCGGCAAGCTCGCTCGGATACCGCCTCCGTTCATCAGTCCCACCTGTGCGTCCACATTTCTGGCCATTATCCACGCGATGAGCTTGCCCAGATTTGTCTCCTTATCCGATCGGACGTGCCGGCGACTACCTTCGAGAAAGATCTCGGACTTCGCGATCGCTTCACCGTAGGTAGCTTCCATTCTATTGCGGTATTCCTGAATCACGGAAGCAATCTTCTCGTCCTGTTTGACGTCCGGCCCGAGGTGGAGCAGCTCCCCACGCGAATCGACCACCTTACCGTTAATCGCCTCCAGATCCAGTCTGCCCACATATTCTGCGTACGCGCCGGCCTGGCATATAAGGGTATTTCCCACTTTTTCCGGCGTCTCGATAATTGTATGAGAATGCCCCCCTATGATGACATCGATCACGGGACACGCTTCTGCAAGCTTTCTATCAAGGGTCACTCCCAGATGAGTCAAGGCGATTACGAGATCCTCGTCCTTAAATTCTCGGAGCAACTCCCGGGCAGTGGCTATGGGCTTCGAGAATACTAATCCCTCCACATTTTGGGCAAGCGTCATGGTGGGAGTAGAGCTCGTTGTCAATCCGAAGATAACTATTCGCGTGCCGTGCTTTGAGTCCCTGGTTACAAACCGCTCAAAGAGGTAGCGACCGTCCGCGGTCTTGACGTTGGCGCTCAGGAGAGGAAACTTCATGCGAGGTTTGAGGTTCTCCATCAAGTTGCTCAGTCCGTAGTCAAATTCATGGTTTCCCACTACCATCGCATCGAATTTCATGGCGTTCATGAGGACTACTCCCAGCTCGCCTCTGAAAGCAGTGGAGAAAGGGGTTCCCATCAGGAGATCCCCTGCCATGAGCGTAAGCGTTTCTCGTCCTTCTGCTGTGCTGCGTTCGCGATTTTCTTCCAACACAGTTTGAGCTCTAGCAAAACCACCTATGGGTTCGGGTTGTTCTCTGATCTTGTATGGCAGGTAATGGGCATGAAGATCGTTCATATAGAGAATGGTTAGCTTGAGAGCCGGCTGTTCGGAAGCTGCCGGAGCAAGCATGGGCAGCAGGCACATGACACAGAGGACGGCGTACAAGCTTAGGAGCATGCGGTGAGTGCGACCCATCGTGTCGACCTCCTGTTCGGTTTCAAGTGTTGCGATGGGGATTGCAGCGAACGCTCGCGGCGGATACGGAACGACCACCGGCCGGAACAAGCCCGATAGTGTGCGCTTATGGGCTTCTGGTCGGGGTGGCCGGATTTGAACCGGCGACCTCGTGCTCCCAAGGCACGCGCGCTAACCAGGCTGCGCTACACCCCGTATCCAACTACTGTATCGTGATTGCGAACGGAAGCATTGCGGTTTCTTAAGGAAAAGGCCAAGAAAGCCGTGTCTGGCCATCGAGTGGGCCTCTGCACCTCCCACAAGAAACTCCCAGATCTAACCACTCTTCCCTCCGCTGCGCTGTGCCGGACTGCACACACAGGAGCGTTGAGAAGCCTCCTGTGGTACTGCACCGCCCGATTCTGACTCGGGCAGAATTTCCAGCGCTCCTGACTATAATTCGCTCCGCGGGAAACTGCAAGCGAGTACGAGGCAACGCAGGTCGTTTTTCTCGGACTTGTAACGAAGCAGAGGAGAGCGGGCTTGAAACCCGCACCTGTGGAATTTCTCGCAGCAGTCTCCCGTAGCGCCGGCGTCTCGCCGGTAATCAGGGGACTTTCGGTTAAATGCGGTCACGGGTTCCGAACCCGCAACCCTTTCTGATCTCCCCGTCAACGGCGGAAAGGACTACCTCCCCGTTAACGGCTGACTATTACCCATACTTGAAGCCGCAGCCATTCTGACCGGTCTGCAGCGGGCCTCCTCACTACCTTCGCCCTGCGGGGGTGGACCAACACCAGCCGTGGGGTTCAACCTGTGGGAAGGGCTTATCCCCCGTCGGGGATTGCCTCCAGGGATCTCGCCAGGACTTCGCGAGGTCTACTCGTGCCGTCGGACGGTCCAATGAGGCCCTCCGCTTCCATGGCTTCAATGATGCGTGCCGCTCTATTATACCCGATTCGCATGTGGCGTTGAATTAGGGAAATTGACGCATGCCCCAGCCGGGAAACCAGTTCCACAGCCTCATCGTACTTTTCATCCGAGATTAGCTCTGCAGCGGAAGGCTTCACTTCGTCTTCAGACACATGCTTGGCAATCTCCTGCAGGTAAACGGGCTCACGCTGGACCTTGATGAAGTCTACCACTCTCCGTATCTCCTCCTCCGACAGAAAGGCCCCGTGGAGTCGTATGAGCTTTGCCGCACCTGGCGGAAGAAAGAGCATGTCGCCCATGCCGAGAAGGTTTTCTGCTCCCACAGTATCCAGGATGGTCCGGGAATCAGGTTTGGCCGACACCTGGAAGGAGATGCGGGCAGGAAAATTGGCCTTGATTACCCCGGTTATCACGTCCACCGAAGGTCTCTGAGTGGCGAGAATCAAATGGATGCCGGCTGCTCTCGCCATCTGGGCCAATCTCGCAATAGAGATTTCAATGTCCTTGGCCGCAACCATCATGAGCTCCGCAAGCTCATCTACAATGATGATCAGGTAGGGCAACTTCTTCGGAGGGGATCCGGCTGCATCCGGCGGTACCTCGCCAGCGAGCACCTTGTTGTTGTAACTCTCGATATTTTTGGCACCCGCGCCGCTCAACAGGTCGTAGCGTCGTTCCATCTCCCTGATTGCCCATGACAAGACCTTGGGAACCTTCTCCGGATCGGTCACCACAGGATGGAGCAGATGAGGAATATCCTGGTAGTAAGAGAGCTCCAGCTTCTTAGGATCGACCATGATCAGCTTGAGATCGTCCGGGTGACATGACATGAGCCAGGAACATATGAGACAGTTGAGACCCACGGATTTTCCTGTACCCGTAGCACCTGCAATCAGCAGATGAGGCATCTTGGCGAGACTGGATGCGAAGGGCTGACCATCGATGCACTTGCCGAGCGCTACTTTCAGAGGGGCCGCAGATGTCGTGAAGGCTGGAGATTCTATGATCTCCCGGAAATATACGATCTCCCGGTTTAGGTTCGGTACCTCTATGCCCACCGTATCCTTTCCCGGTATAGGCGCCACAACCCGCGTGGACCCGGACTTGAGGGCCATGGCCAGGTCATCGGATGTGTTGAGGATTTTTCTCAAAGGAATGCCAGGAGCCAGGATCAGCTCATACATTGTAATTACCGGCCCCGGGTGAACCTCAACCACTTCACCCCTGATTCCCAGATCAGACAGTTTCTGCTCCAAGACCATGGCATTGGCTTCGAGGACGCGCTCATCGATCGCTCGATTGGCCGTGGGCGGCATCTGGAGAAGGTCAAGCGGGGGGAGCTTGTAGTCGTCCCGACTCTGCGACCCTGTATGTTTTGAAGGGTGCCGAGAGATCTCCTCGTCAGCCCGCCTCGTCACTTTGATAGGCCTTCCGGAATCTTCCTCCCGATCTTCTTCCCGGTCCGCGTTCTTGGGTTTGCGCCGTGTCTTGGGGCTACGCTTCGGAGGAGCATCCTTCAAGAAGGCCTCAATAGCGTCTTCGAGCTCTTCCTCACTAACGCAGGCCGACTCTCCGCTCGATTCCTGCTCTGCCATCTCCACGGGTCGCCAAGGAGGAGGATCCGCGACCGGCGCTCTCTCCGGGACCGACGCATCTTGACGCGATTTTCGCGGAGGGAACCCGCGGCGGGTGGAAACTGGAGTGCCTTCGAACAAGCCGTCGTGATCATGGCCTGGTAAGAATGATATTCGTTCCCACGAGTGAGCTCCCGAGGAATCGAGCTCCAACGTGGGATTCACGACAGCCTTGGGAGCACTGGGAACCAGGTCATTGCGCGGAATAATACGCACGCCGGACTTGAGCTGGACCGGCGGGGCCTCCTCGTGCCCCTGCGACCGCACACTCCCGTGCTCCTGCCACCATGCCGTTGCCGCCGCAGGGGCGCTCCTCAGGATCCGCGATACGGGATCCGCCATTCGGGCTCCAATTCCAGCAGCGTCTCTGAGCGACACCTTCATCAGGTGCAAGAAACAAAGCAGGATCAGGGTGCCGCACAGCAACACCTCACCCGCGCTTCCCACGAGCCTGAAGAGGATTTCGTGAAACGCGTTGCCAAGCGCGCCGCCCGGATGCTCTGGAGACAAATTGAGAAACGATTCGGATGCAAACCGCTCCAGTAATGCGGACGTCCCCACCAAAGCTGCGCCCACTCCCCCGACCTCACTCCATTTGACCCTGGATCGCGGGGGAACGAAGGTCCGTACCGCCAGCACAATGAGGCCGACCGGAACGATAAACGACCCAAACCCGAGTAACTGCACAAGGGCATCCGCGAGGTGAGAGCCAACCAGGCCGCAGAGATTGGAAATCTCATGCCTCGTAGTGGCGACGTTGAAGGAGGGGTCCCGAGGATCGTACGACGCCAGACACAGTATAAGAAACGCCGCCATCGCAAGAAAGACGAGCGCGATCGATTCGCCGGATCGCCGTCTCTCCGGATCTCCTCTGTTTACCACTCCGTCGGGTTCCGTAACCACGGCTCGCTCAGCCATGCAGATTCCGCCACATTTCTGGGATTTTGCGAGAGCTCATTTGGTTCAGTGCCAAAGCCCATCCTGAAGGCAACAAACGGTTGAGACCTACCGGAATCGAGCCAAATAATAGCACAGAAGCCAGAGTGATTTCAAGATGTCCCCAAAGAAGAAGCACCTCGATTATGATGGAAATCCTCTATGGGTTTGAAACACAATAGCTAAAAGAGCACCATCAGTGCCAACCGTCTCTCAAAGATCTTGCACATCCCCCCTCTTTGTCGCTATGGCTCTGCAATGATACCGGAAAAGCCCTCCAGACCCGGTCATCTGACAGGGCCGGAAGGCTTCGTGTTGAGAGCTTCGTTGTGAAAGACCAGAAGCGCGAGGGATCCGGGACCCTGGTTGAAGATGTAGTCGTGAGGCCCGGTGAGAAGAAAATAGTGATGGGGGATCCGGTGCCTCGTAAGCAATCGGTGCATTCTCTCCACCGATCCTTTGAGGTAGTCTTTGTCGCTGGTGACGAGCTGAATGGACCGCTTTCTCAGGGTGTCGACATTTGACTCGATCAGCCGTTCGTACAATCCAAAATAGGGACCGAAAGCTCCCTGGATGGAACCAATACTTGCAAAAACGTCGGGGTACTTGAGGCCCAGATACATCGATCTGACGCCCCCCATGGAGACTCCGTCTACCCCGATGCTCCCCTCCAAGACGCGGTACCGGGCTTTGAGCGCTGGTATGAGCTCATGAACAATATACTTTTCGTAATCGGAATTTTCCAGGTTGTGCGCTGGAGTCAGTAATGGCGAGTATGGGCATACGAGAATTATCCCTCTGTACGGGTGGTTGTTCAGGCGCCTGTTGAAGGCTGAGAGCTCCTTTTCGGTCACCAGCCCTCTGAACGCTGCTTTCGTGAGCTGCCGGGATTCCAGAGCCACAATGGACTCGTCGATCTTGTAGAAGTGCATCCAGGCCAGACACCCGCTGCGGGGAGGTCTGGCACACTCTCCTGCCCCTCCGAAAGCGATGACGAGGGGATATGAGCGATTTTGGTTTCTCTCGTAATCCGCGGGGAGTGTGACAACTGCTACAGCGTCTGGCACGTACCGGGAATTCAGGGCCACGTATTCGGCCGGGGTCTTGTAACCGAGGATCCGTTCATTACCGGCCGCTTGGGTTGCCTCGTCCAGGTCGGATTTGACATCGAGGCCGAATGTCCCAGGTTTCTTGGTGTCTTCGGAGGCAGTACCCTCTCCCGGGTCGTGGGCATCGCGGGTCTCCCGGGATCGGGCCGTGGTGCCGGAGAAATCCGTCGGCGAGGTTTCCGTTTTGGTAGAGGGACGGTCGGTTTTGAGGGTGGCGCGGTCCGATAGAGAGCCAGAAGGCGGACGCTCCTGGGAACCGCCCCAGCATCCTGTCAGAATAACCATCAGGGCCATGATCCCCAAGAATCTCATGAGAATCGTCTCCGGCAAGCCTCGATTTGACGTTTCCTTACCACAATTGACGGAATGGCCCCTCCTTTGCCTCAGGAACCGCCGTGTTATTCCTGTTTGCCCCTGGATTGTCCTCACGCGAGGAGGTTGTTGCCAACCGGTTTCCCTCTCGGACGGGCTCGTTCAAGCCGAATGCCCTAAAATTCTTGAGAAACTGTTGGCTGAACCAGTACAAGCCCTGATGCCCGTTGGGATAACGATACGCGCAGTACCCGTGGGGACAGCTCTTGAATACATGCACCTCTACCGGGAAGCCGTTGCCCCGCATGTCCTGTACGAGCTGATACAGGCGTCCGCCGTTGCTGTACGAGTTGCACCCGTCACGGACGTTTGTCGTGATGTTGTAGGCGATCCCGCCGGCCTTTTTTATGCGTGACACATTGTTGCTCCAGACCTGATGCGTCATGGGGTAGCTTCCCAGATCGGTCTGTTGCCCACCGCAGTAGCCGAAGACTTCCGGATTGCGGGCGGAAATCATGATCGCCTGAGCAGCTCCTGCGCATGCGCCGTCGATCCCGCGGAAGAGCCGGTGAGGAACCGTGCGATAGTGGGCGTCTATGAACGGAATAACCTCGCCGATGAGATACTTCTCGTACCTGCTGGTGTCACCGCCCCCAGGGTTCCAGAGAGATACCACGATGAGCTCGTCGTACGGATTTTCTCGGAGCCACTGGTTGAACATATCGAGCTCTTCATCAGAGATATTGTCCTGGAAACTGGCTTTGGTGAGCTGGCCCGATTTCAAGTTGTCCATGGTAAGAGGAGTTTTGCACCAGACAGACCAGTACGTGGCTCCCCCAAGTTCCGGGCCGTTGTCCCAACCGGATTTTCCTCCGAGAAGGTACACCACTCCATAGCGTCTGTTAAGATTGGATTCGTAATCGTCAGGAAGGATCACGTGCACGGGAAACGGCCCCTGAACTTCTCCCTGCTTGGAACGCGCGCTCTTGAACACGTCTGAATGGACCCTGACTACTTCAATGTAATGCTTGGTTCGCAGAAATTTGGTCCGTGCTTCAATTTCCGACCACGGCTCGAGCGCAGAGAGAACCATGCCTGCTGAGCCCGCTACAATTGCGGTGACCGCTAAGGCCACCAAGATGTACACTGTGCGTCTCATGAACACCCCTCCAAAATTCCGGTCATCCCTATTCTACAGTAATGGTGTGCACGTACACTGGGAATCCCTGTTGGTCCGCGGTTGATGAGTTGGCTGGATCCATCAACACCACGGAGCTCTTCACGTTCACTCCTCGCAAAGCACAGCGGACGTACAATGGATGCGTACCAGGCTTTGTAGCCTTGACACGCAACTCCATGTCGTACGATTGGTTTTCCGCCCAAAGGTTGATCCATCTCTCAGCCATGGGAACCCGTGTTCTAATTCTGTCCGTGGTTACCGAAAGTACGGTGCTGCCGGGAGGGTAGATCTTACCGGGGTTGGCTGACACAAGTTGGAGACCGGAGGAAGCCGGTGTCGATACGGTTATTCCACCGTAATCGGACTCAGCTCCGTTGTTCCGCGCCACAACCTTCACCGCGAACGTCTGGCCTGATTTCACGGTCTTGGGCGCCTTAACCTCCACGATTTTCGGTGCCGCCTCCTTGGGGACGGTGACTTCAAAGAGATTTACCAGCCATCGTGAACCGTCAATGAGCACCTCTGCAGAGTATTGCCCCTTTTGCACCGCCATGGTGGATCCGTTTTCAAAGTCTCGGGGAAATATCACACTGAGGTCCTTCATGCTGTTGGCTATGCCGCCCCGATAACGCGTTTGTCCGGTAGGTGCCTTGAGCACGATCTCGAGATTTCGAGGGGATTCCGACATGTTCCGAAACCAGAATTCTATGGTACGGGCCTCTTTATCGCCGAATCTGGGTACATGCGTAGTCAGATTCGGCTGCTGCTGGTAGACCTTGCCCGCCCGATGTTCTATGACGAGCTCAGGTTTTGGGGGTTGAATCTGGGGTGGGGGAGCGGGCGATTTGGAGTCGGTTTCTGTCTCTGCAACCTGCTGCGCTGAAGGCGCAGATGCCGGGGGCTGCCCCTCTAAAACAGGTTTGGAACCTGGACTTTCGGAAGCGGCTGGCGCTGCGGTCCGTGCTCCTAGGTCCGTGTTTTCCGCATCGGACTGGGCCAGAGCGCGAAGGTCGGGAATCTCGGCTTCTGCTACCAGGATATGCTTTGCGCCATTACGCTCCCGGAACTGCGACATAAAACGGTTGAATCCTGCGGGCGCGGCAATGTTCATCTTGTGAACATTGCTCCTCCGGGTGGAGTGATACAACCACACACCTCCCTTGCCGTCGGGAATCATCAAAACCACGTGGTAATGAAGGACTTTGTATCCCGGTCTGTTTGCAGGTTTGCTTATGCTACCCAAGTAGATGTGGCCGACGCGCATCTGGGACAGTACTGCATTCCATGCCCGCTGGTCGTGAAGGTCAAAACCTCGCACGGTCAGGCCATCCACCTCCTCCACAGGGTGATTACCGCCGTCGGGCATGAGCAGCCGTCTCTTCGTCCCGGCCGTAAGATTAAGGATAAGGTCCCACCCAAAATCCCAATCCTTGCCCAGTCGAGAATTGTCACCGCTGTTACCTTGTTGGTCGCGGGAGACTGCTCGCAGGTCCCAGTTCTTGTTGAACAAAAACCTGCTCACCGAAACCACCAGCCCGCTGCAATTGAGGCCGGGTGTATCGAAGAGCGTTTCGGGCTGCGCGAAGGTAGTGAAATTGCCTCTGTTGTCAAGGGCCCCGTCATCCCGGTACGGTATCCCCAGATGGGTGTCCGCAATGTCTATAGGATCTGTCTTCTCGGCGATGTTTCGATCCCACAGGAGATCGGGGGCGTACAGTTCTTCCCCATGAACAGCGCTGGCAATGATGACGAAGGCCGCGCATACCATCAGTGACTTCAGATTCATTCGTGAAATATTCACCAAGCCTCCGCAGTTACTTTTGATTTCGGTATATTAGCAGTATCAACGTGCCAATGCAAGCTCCAGCCTTCAACCTTGCGGAGGAATCCCCCTTCGCTATCTCACGGAAAACTCCAATCTCCTGGCCAGTTGTCCATCAATATACAGGGCCACCTTCCACAATCCCCTCTTATGATCGTGCAACTCTTGGGTGGAAATCGTGTGGACGCGCGCAGTGCCGCCGAATTCGTTCCTTCTGTCAATATTTCTCTTGCCTTCCACCTGAATATCATGAGTTGTTCGGATCGTACGATACTCCTGACCTGCAGGATCGATCCATCTGCTCTCAGCGACGTACTTATTGGTCTCGTTTCTCAGCGTGAACCACAGATTTACCACCGGATTGAGAGCCGGATCGAAAGAGGTTTTCGTGGCACTGGGACCGCCAGCGGCAAGGAAACACTCTTTCAGGAGAAAGTAGCGCTCATCACCGGCGGTTCTTTCAATCCACTTGAACTTGCCCAGCCCAAGTGCACCACATCCCCAGAGCACCAGGGTGCAGCACGTGATGATGACGCATCTATACAGAGAGGAGGCTTTTCTCGCCCGAGAAATAGGTCTCCCTAAGTGAGCTCTCCCCGCGTGCGCCGTCAGAGCGTCCTTCAAGGTGCCTTCACCAGTGCCGTTTCGTCGCATTCGGGAAATTTGGTGCATCGGATACAGTCAGCCCATATTTTGTGCGGAAGCAGCCCCTTGTCCATTTGAGAGAAGCCCAACCTCTCGAAAAGGCTCACCCGGTAGGTGAGCACAAACACCTTTTTCACTCCCATTTCGCGCGCCTCATTCACGAGAGCCTCGATGAGGCTGCTCCCAATTCCGCGCCCCTGCGCGTCGTCCTTTACTGCCAGCGATCGGATCTCCGCAAGATCTTCCCAAACCACCTGGAGAGCGCCGCATCCCACGAGCCCTCCTGTTGTCTCGTCCTCCATAACTATGAAGTCTCGCACTTGCGAGTACAGATCGCTCAGCGGTCTCGCCAAAATATGTCCGCCTCTGGCCTGGTCGGCAATCAGACGATGGATTTCCCTGACATCCTTCAGTGTGGCCTTTCGGATCAACCCGACACCTCTGCCAGGCCCTGCTCCATCAGGCGCGTCACGTGCTCCCTCACAGCATCGGAATCGGCCGAAGCTCCCAGCATACGGCTCAGTTCTTCTACTCGAGCTTCTCTCCCGAGAGTGGTCACCCGAATGCGGGTTCGCCCATTCTCCACGTGCTTCGTGACCGACACATGATTGTCCGCCAGCGCGGCAATCTGATGCAGATGGGTGATGCACAGTACTTGTTGTCGCTCGGCAACGCGGGCGAGCCGTGCGCCGACCGCCTGAGCGGTGCGGCCGCCTATCCCTGCGTCCACCTCGTCGAACACAACCGTGCACGCGCTTTCACTGTCTGCCTGAAGGGCTTTCACGGAAAGCATAATTCGAGACAATTCTCCTCCCGACGCTATGCGCGCCAGGGGGCGGGCCACTTCGCCGGGGTTTGCAGCGAGGTAAAGCTCGGCGGTCTCCATCCCGTCTGCGGTAAAGCTCCCTTCGCCCAAGTCATGGAAAACCACTCTCAACTCGGCCTGTTCCATGGCGAGGTCGCTCAATTCTTTCTTCATTGCTCCTTCAAGTCTTACGGCCGCTTTTCGCCTCTCAGTGGAGAGCTTTCTTGCGGCATCGAGATAGACGCTGCGGTTGCGATCCAGTTCTGCATGAAGCCTTTTCACCAGATTTCGGGCTTCCAATACATTTCCTTCTTCCTCGGAAATTGCTGCCAAGTAGTCGACCAATCCCGGCACGTCGAGGCCGTATTTCTTCTTCAAACGTCTGATGAGCGTGAGGCGATCCTCAATCTGCTCGAGTCTCGCGGGGTTGCTTTGAGCTCGTTCCGCGATATCCCGGACCTCGAGCGCCACGTCCTCAATTCTGTACAGGGCATCTTCGAGAGTTTCCCGGAGATGAACAAGCTTCTCATCGGTCGATGCGAGGTACTCCAGCGCTTTTCTCACATCGCCAAAGCTCTCGAGCAGGCTCCCGGATCTCCCGTACAGACTATGATATGCTTCGAATGCCTTCTCTCGCACCTGGACGGCATTCTTCAGCCGATTCCGCTCTTCCAGCAGTTGCTCTTCCTCACCAGGCTTAAGGGCCGCTGCAGTCAGCTCCAGCGCGGCAGCGGCATTTTCGCGGCCCGCGTGCTCGAGTTGCTGAAGACTCGCGACAGCACGGTCAAGACTCCTGGCCGACGCACCCCATGCTGCAAAGGCTCGACTGACTTCGCTTCGCAGATCGTCCAGACCTCCAAATCGGTCCAGAATTCCCAAATGCGCGGTGGCATCCAGGAGCGTTTGGTGTTCGTGCTGGCCGAAGATGCTCACAATCGACCGGCCGACTGCCTGGAGCATTCCCAGGGTAGCAAGGCTTCCATTGATGGAACATCGAGACCGACCCGACCTGAGGATCTTTCGCGAGAGAATCAGCTCTCCTCCTACGTCTACTTGAACTTCACCCGGCAAAGAGACGGAGTCGGGGATCTCGAAGAGCGCCTCTATTTCGGCCTCTTCTTCTCCAGTACGGATCATGTCCGCGCCTGCCTTGGCACCCAGGAGGAGATTGAGCGCGCCGATAAGTATTGACTTTCCGGCTCCGGTCTCACCGGTAAGAACGTTAAACCCCTCACGGAATTCCACTTCCACTCGATCGATAATGGCGAGGTGAGAGATTTTGAGATATCTTAACATAACAGCCGAGAAACCTTGCTGTTTTTGGTCGCCATCCTCTCAAGACCGCACATGAGAATATGTCGAGATCGCTGAATTTTCAAGAGACATGCCGAAAAAATCCGGTAAAATCCCTCCGAATCCCGATCTGAGATCCGGTCACACAAGTCCGAGCTTTTCTTTGAGCACGTGTACGTAATTACGCGCGTTTGATTTTACCATCACGAACGGCAACGGCGATCTCACGACTCGGACAATGTCCCCCTCGTATACCCGGACCGTTGTATGGCCGTCGAGGGTCAGCAGGAGCTGATCGCCCTTTTTCATGATCAATTCGGTCTCTACGTCCGGCGGCACGAGAAGAGGCCTCTTCAGGCCGGAGTAAGGACATATGGGTGTGAGGAGAATAGCTTCGATCGCGGGATGGACGAGCGGCCCCTGCGCGGCATAGGAGTAAGCGCTCGAACCAACAGGCGTGGCAACGATCAATCCGTCTGCCCGCAAGTCGAGCTCCTGTGTGCGTCCCCAGCGGATCCCCAGGTCGATAATGCGCGCAATTCCCCCCCAATGAATCACCAGGTCGTTGAGACATCTCACGGTTCTGCCGTCAGGGAGGGACACCTGCAGGAGCATCCTGTTCACCAGCCTAGCGGTGCCAGCGAGCGCGGACTTCAACTCGGGGATGGCCTCCTCGGGCGAGGTCTCGGTCATGAAGCCCACGCGACCGAGGTTGATCCCGAGGACAGGGGTAGACTTGCTGTTCAGCAACATGGCTGCCCTCAGGATAGTTCCATCGCCCCCGAGGACAACGAGCATATCCGCTTCATCCGAGATCTGGTCACTCGTTCTTGCATTCCATCGCTTCGCGAGATCAGCGCAAGAGGGCTCCAGCAATACATCCACTCCCGCATCGCGGAGAAATCGACTAATCTGCGCTCCAAGATCTATGGCTTTCTCTTCGGCGCGTTTGAGAACCAAGCCTATGCGTCGCATGAGCTCCTCAATGATTCATGCCGGCAGGCGATCGGAAACATGAGTCTCAGGCGTCCGCACTCCGGGCGTGGCACCCTCCAGACGGGAATCCCTCGATGTGATCGCGAACCGAAATCATCTCCTCAGACTGTACACAGGTACCACGATTGGGGAGAAAAATCCAGGGCTACGGGGAGGTGTTGTGGACCGGCGATCGCCCACAATCTTGCCACCCGCGCGGCTTTGGAGTACTCTCGCGGTAATACGGAAAAAGGCAGGCGGAAGAGAAGATGGAGCTATGCCTTCCCGGGGCGGAGACGCTCCCGAGCTTCCGTCTGGTGTGCGAGCTATGGATCTGTTCGAGAATGCTGCCGCCACGGATTCCGAACGACCGCTGGCCGACAAAATGCGGCCTCGGGATCTTGAGGAATGCGTCGGCCAGGAAGACCTCATCGGTCCGGGAAAGATCCTCCGTCGCGCGATCGAAGAAGACAAGCTATTCTCCATGCTGTTCTGGGGTCCCCCCGGCACGGGAAAAACCACGTTGGCCCAGATCATCGCGAGACGGTCGAAATCCAGATTTGTGCCGTTCTCTGCGGTCACGGTGGGCGTCAAGGAAATTCGCCAGATTGCTGCTAAAGCCCGGGACGATAGGGCCTACTCCGGAATCAGAACTATCCTGTTTCTCGATGAAATCCACCGGTTTAATAAATCTCAACAGGACTACCTCCTCCCGCATGTGGAACATGGGACCGTTATTCTCATCGGTGCCACGACCGAGAACCCAAGCTTCGAGGTTAATTCCGCTCTGCTCTCGCGCCTCCGTGTGTTTACTCTCAAACCTCTAACCCAATCGGAGGTTAAAGGAATTCTGCACCGGGCCATTCGAGATTCCGATCGCGGTCTCGGGAATTGGGAAGTGGAATTTGCCGAGGAGGCAGACGACCTCATCGCCTCGTTGGCAGGAGGTGACGCACGCTCGGCACTCAATATACTCGAAGTGGCTGCAGCGGAAGCCCGGAGGAGGCAAGATCGCAAGATCGTGCCGGACATAGTGCGGGAAGCGGTACAGAAGCGGAGCCTCTTGTACGACAAGACCGGTGAGGAGCACTTCAATCTCATCAGCGCGCTTCACAAGTCTCTCAGGGACAGCGATCCGGACGCAGGGCTTTACTGGATGGGGCGCATGCTCGAGGGGGGAGAGGACCCCCTGTACATAGCGAGACGCCTGGTCAGATTCGCGAGTGAGGACGTGGGGCTTGCTTCCCCCAGAGCGCTCGAGCAGGCCTTGGCTGCGTACCAGTCGTGCAGGTTCGTGGGCCTGCCTGAGTGTGCGCTTGCTCTGGCCCAGGCAGTGGTATTTCTGGCGGTCTCACCCAAATCGAATTCCCTGTACGTAGCCTATGGGGCAGTGAAAGACGAAATTGCCCGCAGTGGACACCTGCCCGTTCCCATGCACTTGCGCAACGCTCCCACTCGCTTCATGAAGCAAGTAGGGTACGGAAAGGGGTATAAATACGCACATGATTATCCCGATGCCATAGTTGACCAGGAGCATCTGCCCGAAGAAATCAGGGGAAAACGGTTCTACTTCCCTTCGGAGCTCGGGTACGAGAAGACCATCAAGGAAGCACTGGAAAAGCGTTTGGAAGACACATGACAGCGTGAGACATCCCGACTGCCGTATCAAATGGGGGAATGGCACTGGACCGTGGCAAATCGGCAGTGGCTGTGAGAGACGATCGGTTTAGAACTTTCCCGTGAGCCGAATATCCTCGATGAAGCTCCCTTCGAATTCGGCCAGCACCGCTTTGACAACTGGATTATCCATGGCCTCGTTCTTGAGCGCTCTTTCCAGATCGGTTCCGTTCTCTTCAGTTGGGGCGTACGGGCTTTCTCCATGGAGGGAAGTCTCTGTTGCCAGGGTGAGAGTCTTGATGAGTGCATCACCGAAGAATTCCTGGAAAATCTCTCGTAATTCCTGCTTGTCCTTGAGTCCCTGCTCGAAGCTTTCCTTGTACACGGCTTTGTGAAAACCGATTTCCACCTGAGTAGGGCCGTTGGAGATGAGGCTCCCGTGGTCCATGAGACTGAGAATCATGGGCCCGACGCCAGATCTTTTGATCCTCTCCTTGAGTGCAGCCCACACCTCATCCGGTGGCCCTGAAGCCAACGGTGTGATACCCGTGATGGTAAACCCGTTTGCAGGAACGTCCGGCTCGGGCTGAGCAGCGATTTCTCCAGCGGATTCTTTTTTGCGCCGGCTTCCCTGGGGCGCAGCTTTCCGCGGCGGCTTGGCCGCTTCGGACTTCGGCCCGAGCGCAGGAGGCGGGCCCTGTTTCGTTGGGGGTGAGGGTGAGCTCGGCAGATCATCGATCCGTCGCACCAATTGTGCCAAATCCACCAACTGCGGCGAGTAGCTCATACGGAGCACGGTCATCTCTGACGCTATCCACGGATTTCCCGATCGTTTGATCTCGTTTTCCCCCTTGAGGAGGATGCCGAACAGATTCTGAAGATCTTCTGGCGTCGCGGTCCTTACCACCTCCTCCATAGCAGCGATTTCGGAGGGGGGTGCGTCGATCATCCCATCGGTTCGACGCTCCGCCGGAACAGTCTTAACCACGATGAGATTTCTCAGATACTGGATCATGTCGAGGACGAATTGATCCGGATCGTATCCTTGCCTGAAGAGCTCGTGAAGGAGGGTCAACGCGTCCGCTGGATTCCGGTCCAGAATAGCAGACACGAGTTTTCCGAAGGAATCTCGGCCCGCGATGCCGAGTATCTCCACAACGTCAGCGGCAGCGATATTGTCGGACTTGAGCCCGATGACCTGATCCAGAAGGCTCAGGGCATCGCGAAAGGAGCCGGAAGCCTCTCTCGCGACCAGCGCAAGGGCTTCCTCAGAGGCGTGGATGCCTTCCTGTTCCAGTATTCGGGTCATGCCGCCGATCATGTCGTTCATGGAAATGGTGCGGAAATTGAATCTCTGGCAGCGTGACGTTATTGTTGCCGGCACCTTGTGGGATTCCGTCGTCGCGAAGATGAATTTCGCGTGGGAAGGGGGCTCCTCAAGAGTCTTGAGCAACGCGTTGAACGCGTTGATAGATATCATGTGAACTTCGTCAATGATGATGATCTTGAAGGGCGATCCTACAGGCGGATACTTTATGTTTTCGTTGATTTCGCGGATATTGTCCACGGACGTGTGGGAGGCTCCGTCGATTTCCTGGACATCCACGCTGATTCCGGATGCAATCTCGCGACAGGACGAGCAGTTGTTGCACGGATTCGGCTCCATCTCGTCCCGTCCCGAGCAGTTCAAGGCCTTTGCCAGGACCCGAGCCACCGTGGTCTTGCCTACCCCCCGTACCCCACAGAAGAGAAATGCGTGTGCAACACGTCCCGATAGTATGGAATTGGAGAGGGTCCGTACCACATGGTCCTGTCCGACCACATCGGAGAAGGTGGCGGGTCTGTACTTTCGAGCTAGGACCAGGTAGGAAGACATCTTCGTGAAAAGCCGACCGGGGAGGGATTCGAGCGTTGCCGGCGACCGGACATTGAGGACCGACCCCCGAGATTACTTCCGCTGCTTCCTCCCGGACCTGACGGGTTGAGTAACTCCAGGTCGTCCTCGCCCGACCGCCGGCAACACCCGCTTCCCCTCGGAAAAAAGGTGCACCTGAGTTGGCCAAGACTGAACACAAATTCCTAACACAGGTTGAGGATCCAGTCAAGGCGCCGGTAGAAGAGGCAGCAATGAAGAGTGATGAGAATCCTGTGGTGAGGTAGAGACTGGTTGTAGTAACCAGCCGCAGGAGGTCAGGCCCTGGGGACAGAGCTGATCTTGTTCGATGATTTTGCGCATCGAAT
>Ga0067045_1028810_pt1 | contig 27197 bp, 29 predicted proteins | sample TerdegcTABiofilm_FD_59184 | JGI IMG/M metagenome (GOLD analysis project Ga0067045, IMG submission 59184) | Combined Assembly of (Gp0054472, Gp0054536) Wastewater bioreactor microbial communities from Singapore -Terephthalate degrading... | reverse complement strand
AAAAACATTGGAGCTAAAAAATAGACCTATAACGATTATTATGATTTTCATTACTCCTCCCACTTATATATTGTAAAAAAAAAAAAAACGATTATGTCAAATTTTATTTGTAAAAGTGATTTATAATTAAGATAAGTTTTTTCTTATAATATCTTAAAAATCCAATTTTATCGAGGATTGGATTATATTTGTCGATTCCCAGCCTTGTGCCGATTTATCTTCCTGAATTATATAACTTAAACCCAAAGTCAAATTTGAAGATATTTTTCTGGAACCGGATATGAAAAGCCTGTTTCTGTAAAAATTATACGGCCTTGAGCCGGTAAGGTCCATTCTAAGCTCGTCGGAAATCAAAAAAACATTTTTACCGTTTTTTAAAGAAACCGATATTCTCGGCCTATGATAATCGAATTTGGACGGTGAAGTTAAAAAATAATAAAATCTGTCCATAATTTTAAAAGATAAATTATCCGAAACGACAATATCGTAAAAAAAGCCAGGAACGATATAGGTAGAACCCTTCCAGGTTTTATCAGATTTTAAAGAGGACTCCGAATAAAATTCCAGATAGCCGCCGAAGTTTTTATAAAACTTATTGGAATAGTTTACGGTTATAAACTGAAAATAAGAATCAGATACGGTTTTTGAAAAATAATTATAATACCCCAAGCCCAAGTTTTCTTTATCAGAAATCTTATGAGAAGCCAAATTTTCGGACCAATACTGCCAATCGGCGGAAAAAGAATTTTGGGCGAAAAAAATAAAAAAACAAATTAAAATATTTTTCATTTTTTCTCCTTGTTAATGAGTCTTTGTTTTTGAAGGCAAAGCGTTCCAGATTTTTAAAGACAAAATAAATCCTATAATTGTAAAGGGTATTAGAAATATAGGCCATTTAATCCAGTTGGAAGGGTCTTTAGCGACTTCTCCTACCGGAGTTATATATCCTATCACTATCGATTGCAAACCGGTTCCCAGATATACCATACCGTCCACTATTCCGGTTGCGGCTCCCGCGTTTTTAGAACCGCCGAAATCGGTGGTGGCTGTGCCGGAAAGTATTCCGTGTATTCCGGTTACCGCCATAGATAAAATCATAGCTGAAGCCCCCGCCCACCATAAGTTTCCGTCAAGCTTTAAAACCATAATTAAAATTGAAAAAAACATAACGGCGTAGAGTATCGCGGCCATAGGAGCTCTTCTTGAGTTAAAAAATTTATCCGAGCACCAGCCGGTTAAAAATGAACCCAGAAGGCCGGCTATCAAAAGCACAAGCCCCCAGTTCTTTGTCACCCAGAAACTGTTTTTGAAACCCAACTCGGAAGCGAATATAGGATACCATTGCATTATACCGTTTCTTAAAACTCCGCTTGAAAGCTCGATAAAACATACTATTATCAAAACGGGATGTGTGAGTATTTTAATAAAAACACGATTTATGGGTAATCTATCTCCGGTTTGGGATAGAGAATCTTCGCCGGTATCAAAATTATTGTGGCCCGCATCGGCAGGAGTATTTTTCAAGAATATAAACATAATAATCCATAATACCGAAAGTATTACGGCGGGAACAAAAAAAAGCGCCCAGTCCTGATTTACTCCCGTTCCGCCAAGACCGAATATATAAGCGAAAACTTTAGCGAAAAAAGAAGGATTTTCCCCTCTAACGGCTCTCGATGCTTCGGCTACCGCAAACCCCCAGTCGAAAGCGAAATACAACCCGAAAGCTATCATAGAGCCGAATATCGTGGAAAAAGTACCTCTTTCTCTTACATGAAACCACGGGGCTTTAACGGTAACTATGGATATGGCACCGTAGCTTTGAAAATGCATATTCAAAGCGTAGAGTATTAAAAACGAGTGGAATACGGATATATTCCAATGCCAGTTATATATTCCGTAAACCACAAGCCCCATTAAAAAATTTACCATTATAGTGCCCGCGGTTCCTATAAGCATTGAAGCCCTTCCCCCGACTTTATCGGTTAAAGGTCCGGTTATTAGAAAAGAAAGAGAATAAACCCACGCGCCCACGGCGAATATTTCTCCAAACTGCGCCTTGGTCATTATGTTATCGCCGAAAACGCTTTTGCTAACGGTGAGGTTATACCTGCCCATATACATAAAAGCGTAGGCAAAACCTAAGGGCACCCAGTTGAGAGCCCTTCTAAAACGATACGATATTGAATGTTTAGGTGGTTCCATAATTAAATTATATAATTTACGGATGTAAATTTAATGTAAAAGAATTATTATTTTATCAGTTCTATGAGAGCCGTTAAAGCGGGCAAAAGCAACGAGCCTACCATAGCCTCTCCCGCTATCATACCCGAGGCCATAGGTGTTGCGTAAACGTCAAACGATTTGCCTTCACCCGGAGAAAATTTGTGCCAGACAAACGCAAATACGCTTCCTAAAGCTATGCCTATGTTTAAAGAAGCGGGAAGTATAAGGGCAAAACCCAAAGCGGCCGGTATCGGAACCCACCAGAAACGGGTTATCTCGTTGCCTTTTTCGTCTTTTTTCTTAAAAGACAAAAGCAACTCAAAAAATATGCCTATAAAAACCGCTATTACCGAAGCTTTCAAAGCGCCGTAAGGAAGATATGAAAGCCCTTTTTCCATAACTATGGCTAATGTCGCTATCTTAAGACCCGTCGGAGCCGAAAGCTGACCGGGATTTAATCCTATGCCGTAAGTTTTTTCAAGCATATTAAACATAACCGGGGTAAGAAAAGCTCCTATCGGGACTACGAATAACTGGGCTATTATTAATGTTCTGAATTTTCCTCCTAACCTTTGAGCAACCCAGAAGGAAGGAACCACATTTTCGCTTGTCGCCTGAGGATTTGCGCTTATGTATGCGGCGGTCAGGTTAGATCTTATTTGGCTCGGCCAGATAAGGCCGTATAAAAACTGGGTTGCGTTTGCCATAAGCGAAACCGGGCCGGAACCCGTTATTCCGAGCACCCTTAATCCCGCGACTATCAATATGGGTTGTATCGCGACCGCAAGCATAACCTCGGTCCATGGCATATCGAACCACTTGCCGGTCATCCATACAAGAAGAATTACGCTTATTACTATTCCGCTAACGGTCCACCATAGAGGTATGTATTCGTCCGCAAGAGATTGTATCTTCGGCTCTTCTTCCATTTTATTTCTGTTAAAAAAATGTTTTATAACGGGTATCGAAACGCTTGTCAAAGCAGCCGCTATCATCATGGCGGTCGCGGGCCACATCATCCACTGAACCACGTATTTAAAATGCGAAGAAGAATTAACAAACTCTCCGGCCTTTGAGCAGTTGGCGTTTAAAAATTCCAGGACTTTCGTTTGTTCCGGGCCCGAGAGGGAAGAATACGAGTTTAACATATTAAGACAGTGGTTAAAATTTTCCCCGCTTACTCCGGATAAAGCCGCATATTTTGCGACCACATCTCCGAAAGCGCTTACTATCCATGTTCCAAGCAACCCCGAAAGCCCTACCGAAAGCGGAACCAGCATTCCTATTCCAAATGCCGCAAACTCAGGCCCCAGAGCTATATTCAAGGATTGATTTCCGACTATCGGCTGCAAAACTCCCATGCCGTCTCTCAGGAAAGTTAAAAATCCGGAAGAGCCTGTGCTTATCATAAGTATCTTTCTTCTTTTTTGGGTTATCTCGCTCGCATTGGGGTCCGACAATGTTTGAGCGACGCTTAATGTGGCTTTGCTTGCCGGCCATGGAAGGGTTCTATCTTTTAGTATGGAGCTTCTTGGAAATATCCCCATAAAAATACCTAAGTTTGCCGAAACCAATAACCATAAAAACATCTGCCAGGTCGTCAAATTAAAACCGATATCTCTACCGAATATATTTTGTATGTAAAAAAAGGCCGAGAGTATTACGACCATAAAAGCTATTCCGGAAACCAGACCTATCATCGTTTGAACGATGTTCAGCTGAATGGCGAGTTCGCTTTTGGACATTCTGTGAGCGAAAACATACGCCACCAAAAACATTCCGGCCATTGTCAAATCAACGCTCTGACCCAATTTTAAAGTGACATAAGGAGTCGCCGCCGAAGCTATCGCGCAAAGAAAAAAACCTATTATCATCACTTTCCAGTTAAATTCTTTCATATAAAGCCTCTTTTAAAAAAACTAAAACATATAATTATATATTATAAAAAATAAAAGAATTATTCTAAAAAGTTTGTTATAATCTTAATATGAAACTGCTTGTGGTATCAAACAGACTTCCTTTTACTCTAAAATTAAAAGAGAACGATTTTATTTTTACCCCGAGTTCCGGAGGGCTCGTATCCGGAATAAGTTCTTATCTCGATTATCTTAAAAACTCAAACATAGATTCTCTCGAATATGTATGGATAGGCTGGCCGGGAGTATTTATAAACGAAGAAATGAGACAAAAATTCGAGTCCAAAGCGAAAGAGCAAAATGTGGTCGGAGTTTTTATAAAAGACGAAGAGATGGAGGATTTTTATCAGGGGTTTTGCAATAAAACAATATGGCCGCTTTTTCATTATTTTCAAGCATATACGACTTATAAAGAAGAACATTATCAAACATATAAAAAAATAAATCAAATATTTGCGGACAAAATATGCGAAATAGCCCAGGAAGGAGATATTGTCTGGATACACGATTATCATTTGATGTTAGTTCCAAATATGGTAAGAGAAAAACTCGGAGGAAAAGTTAAAATAGGATTTTTTCTGCATATACCTTTTCCATCGTTTGAAGTATTCAGACTTCTTCCCACTCAATGGAGAGAAGAAATACTCAAAGGACTACTGGGAAGCGATCTTATCGGTTTTCACACAAACGAATATACATATTCTTTTTTGAGAGCGGTGCTCAGAATTCTGGGAACAGATCATAACTTAGGTAAAATATATTGGGACGAAAGAATAATAAAAATCGATACCTTCCCCATGGGCATAGACTTCGAAAAATTCAACGCGCTCAGCAAAAAAAATGAAATACAGGAAATTTCAAAAAAATTAAAAGAAAAAATAAAGGCCGAAAAGATAATATTTTCAGTCGATAGACTGGATTATACCAAAGGGATAATCAATAGATTATTGGGTTTTGAAGACTTTATAAAAAACAATCCGGAATATCATAAAAATATCACATTCTATCTCCTTCTGGTACCTTCAAGAGTCGCTATAGATAGATATCAAGAATTGAAAGATGAAATAGACAAAAAAATAAGCCAGATAAATAGCACCTACGGCTCAATCGATTGGCAACCTATAATTTATCTATGGAAACACATTCAAATGGACGAGCTTGTGGCCACATATCTCGCTTCGGATATTTGTCTTATAACTCCTCTGAGGGACGGGATGAATCTCGTAGCCAAAGAATATATAGCTTCCAAGTCCGATTTTAAGGGAGTGTTAATACTAAGCGAAATGGCCGGCTCGGCAAAGGAGCTTATAGAATCGTTGATAATAAACCCTAACAGCATAAAAGAAATATCGAACGCCATAAAAAAGGCGCTAACGATGGAAGAACCCGAGAAAAAACAAAGATTGATCGATATGCAAAAAAGACTTAAAGAATACGACGTAATATCCTGGGCCAAAGATTTTATAGAAAACATCGAAAACATATACAAAGAAAACAACAAAATAACAACTGTATTTATAAACGAAGAGAATTTATCTAAAATAATTAAAGATTTTCAAAAAGCGACCAGAAGGATAATAATAAGCGACTACGACGGAACTCTTATCGATTTTATAAAGGATTTCAATCTCGGAACCCCGGACAGAGAATTAACGGAGACGATAAAAGAACTTTGCGAAGTTTCGACTTTTTTTATAGCCACGGGAAGACCCATTAAATTAATAGACGAGTTTTTTAAAGGAATCGACATCGGCATTATAGCCGAACACGGCAGCTGGATAAAAAAACCCAACGGAACATGGAACGAACTCTTTAAGGAAAATACGGATTGGAAGAAAGAAATACTTCCGATTATGCAAAGATATAAAAACAGATTGCCTAATTCGGCCATAGAAGAAAAATCCTTTTCCATAGCGTTCCATTACAGAAGATCGGACCCGGAAATGGCGAATTTAAGAATACACGAAATGATAGACGAACTAATAAATTATACCGCCAACATGAATCTTCAGATACTTAAAGGTAATAAGGTAGTGGAAATAAGAAACTATTCCAACAATAAAGGAGCCGCGGTTTCTCATCTTTTGTCGGAAGAAAGCTACGATTTCATACTTTTCGCCGGAGACGATACGACCGACGAGGATGTCTTTGCGTTTCTAAAAGACAAAAATGCGCATACCATAAAAGTCGGATATTCCAAAAACACCTCGGCAAAATATATAATAAAAAATAAAAGGGAATTCAGGAATATTTTAAAAAAATTAACGGGAAAAGATAATTAACAATGAGTACCTTTGAGTTTAAAAAAAACATTCATCTTATTAAAATATTGAATTTAAAAGCTACAAATATAAACGAGCTTATAGAAGGATTAAAAAAAATACCGCTTAATTCGGTATATTATCATACGCATAGATTTTTAAAACAACATCAATCGATATCCCCTGAACCTCCGAACGATTTCGCCTACTGGATAGAAAAAGCTCTTAATATGAAAAAGCTCTCCGAAATAGTGGCGAGCGTAAATATAGTTGAATTCAATAAGCTTTGGGAATTAAAAAACAAATATATCGAGGTAATCAAAAAAAACACAATACCTTACGAAAGAAAGAAAAAATGCAATAAAAACGAAGAATTTGTTTTTATGGGATGCAAAACATTCATAATACCTACCGGAGATACGGCTTCCAATCTGCCCGAGTTTTATGAAAAGCTCAAGATCATAGAATCTTCATCCATTTATTTTCACATATTTGAATCAAGATTAAGAATCGACTCGCAGATTAACGATTTTCAGTTATGGCTAAACGAAAACTCTTATTCCGCCGTGGCCGAGGAAATAGGCAAAATAGATCCTTACAATATGACGGTGGAAAATTTAAGGAGAAAAATTCTAAACATAATAGAAAAGCATTTATGATAGAAAATTATAAAAATATAATAGGAGAAAGAAAGGTTTCGGAGCTAAAAATAATAGCGGAAAAGCTTAAAAACAAGAGTATCTTAAACGTAAATTCAACATTTAAGGGCGGAGGAGTTGCGGAAATATTAACCAAAATGATTCCCATAATGGAAAGTTTGGGAATAAATATAAAATGGGAAATCATAAAAGGAAACGAAGAATTCTACAAGGTTACAAAGAAATTTCATAACGCGCTTCACGGCGTAAAAGAAGATTTTTCACAAAAAGATTTTGAAATATTTACTGAAACCAATAATTCGAATATTGAAAAAATAGATATGGATAAAGATATAGTATTTATTCACGACCCTCAACCGATAGGACTTATCAAAGCCAAAAAGGATAACAAGTGGTTCTGGAGATGTCATATAGATCTTACAAACTCGGACAAAAGAGTTTACGATTTTTTAAAACAATTTATACCAAAATACGACGGGTGCGTTTTTTCAAGCCCTTATTTTTCAAAAACGGATATAGAAATACCGCAGTATCTCATATTCCCTTCGATAGATCCGCTAGGAGAAAAAAACAAAGAAATAGAAAAAGAATTTATAGAAAAAGTTTTTTATGATTTCGGAATAGATATTAAAAGACCGATTATAACCCAGATATCGAGATTTGACAGATTAAAAGATCCAGTAGGGGTTATAAAAGCATACAATATGGTAAAAAAGCACATAGATTGTCAACTCATACTTGCCGGCGGAGGAGCCGATGACGATCCCGAAGGAGTAAAAGTATACGAAGAGGTTCTTGAAGAAAGGAATAACGATCCGGATATTCACATTCTGATGTTGCCTCATAACGATCTTATAATAAATGCCCTTCAGCGAGGAAGCACCGTAATACTCCAGAAATCGTTGAAAGAAGGATTCGGTCTTACGATATCCGAAGCGTTATGGAAAGAAAAACCCGTAATAGCATCCAATGTCGGGGGCATAAAATATCAGATAACCCATAAATATAACGGTCTTTTAAGCAATTCGATAGAAGGAACCGCTCATTATATAAAACAAATAATAGAAAATCCCGAATATGGAAAATATCTCGCAAGAAACGGGAAAGAACATGTAAAAGAAAATTTTCTAATAACAAGACACATAAAAGAATATATGCTTATGTTTTTAACCGAAAGCGATAAGGACGTAATTTACTTTTAAATCATTTTAAGAATACAAATATATACTGCAAGAAATCGTATAAATCGCAGTTGGTAAGTTTCAAATCTACCGGAGAATGGTTCATTCCGCCGGTAAGTTTCCCGCTAACTTTATCGAATTTAAGCTCTACGGGAGCGTGATTCGCATATCCTTTAATCTCCACTATATTATCTCCCGCTACGCTTTCCTTCATATCAAATTCTATTTTTACCGGAGAATGATTTGAATATCCTTCCAAAATTCCTTTTTTCCAGTTAACGGTATAATCCACCGGACTTCTGTTTGCTCCGCCGTAGATTCTCACCTCTTCCACACTCCAGTCGAACTTAAGCTCCACCGGACTTAAATTAGCCCCGCCTTTTATGGTTTTTTCGTCGTGATTTATCGTTAAATCTATAGGGGAGGAGTTTATACCGCCTTTTATTGTCCAGGCGATTTTATTTATCGTTAAATCTACGGGAGAATAATTAATACCGCCGGTTATTGTTCCAATTCTGGCCGCATACGAAATTTTGGATCTTTTTAAGCTCGAGCCGAAAAGCTCGTTATATGTTTTTTGGCTTACTAAAACCTCTCTTACATAATAATATTTGGCAAGCCCTACGGCATCCGACGCGACGTTTCTACCGGTAAGGTCGACCATTATAAAGTAAAAACCGATTCCGTCGGTATAGGCTTTTACCTCAAAACCGTCTTTTGTTAAATCTTTTAAATAAAAATCTATATCGCCTTTTTGAAGCTTCAATATTACCGTATTATCCATATCTGGTTGCGCTTCGTTTATTTTTATTTTACTTAAAGCCATGTTTTGTTGATTATATTTGGCGTCTTTTATAAAACCGGGTATCGTTATATTTAAGCTTTCTTCTTTTACCAGAGATATTTTTTCTGAACTAGACTTTATTTCTTCCATACTTTGAGAATAAAGATTTGTCGCCAATATAATTACGGATACTAAAATTTTGAATTTCATCTTTCCCTCCTCTATCATATATATATTTTCCAAAATTTTAGCACCAAATGAAATACCCTAAGGCTTTATTTTAAAAAAATATTTTTACCCATTAAAAAATGGGAAAAAAGTCCCAAATATTTTTTAAGTTAATCGTTAATTGCCATCCGAAAGAATTCTAACGGAGTGAGGAGGAAGAGCGATTTTAAACTCTCCGCCTTTATGAGAAATTTTCGATCCGGTCCATAATTCGGTATAATTTAATCCCGGCAGTTCTTTTAAGATCGCGGTATTTTTTTTGTCGGATTTGTTCAAAAAAACATATATTTTTTTGTTTTTATACTCTTTACTAAAAACATACAAATCTTTATCGGAATAAACGACGGACATAACTCCTTTACGAAGAACGACGCTCTTCTTTCTTATCGCGTTAAGTTTTCTTATATGTTTATATACCGGATTGTTTTTCGATTTTTTTATTCCATCCGCGCCTAAATATCTTCTATTATCCGGATCCTCACCTCCCGGCATCTGCACTTCGGTTCCGTAGGATATGCAAGGAATTCCCCGTACCGTAAAATAAAAATTTAAAGCGTCTATATACTGGTTTTTCGTAGCCAAACTCCCTTGACCGTTTGCGCCGTTAAAACGCGGTTTATCGTGGTTATCCAGATATACTACAAGATATGTAGGGTCTTTATACTTATAATCGTTTTTTATTATATCGTTCACCTTTCTGTAATCTCCGCCTTTAAAAACTTCCTCCAGGGGCCCCCATGTTCCCATTGAAGAAAGCGGCATATCCAAAACGCTCATATCGCAATTCATCATATCGTCGCAATCGTTTAATTTGGTATAAGACGATATTAAATCGAAATCCGAGTTGGTCCAGACTTCTCCGAATATAAAAAAATCTTTTTTATTATTATGCATCTCGGTCAAAAACTCTTTCCAGAAATCGGTGCTAACCCATACTACGGTATCCAATCTGAAACCGTCCACGCCCATATTCTGATATTCTTTGTAAATATCAATAAGCCACCTGCGGGTATATGGGTTTTTGTCGTTAAAATCCAAAAGATCGAACAAAACCGGCCCTTCGCGCGTAAACCAGTTTTCTTTATCGTTAAAGTAATCGAACATTTTTCCGAGACCAAATACTTTTCCTCTATCGTTATACCATTTCACGCTTACGTCCACATCACCGCCGTGAGCGTGATTTAATACTATATCCTGAATAATTTTAATTCCATTTTTATGAGCTTTATCTATTAAATCTTTGTAAGTATAACCGGGAGATTGTAAATGAGGATCTATTTTTGAAAAATCCCAACCCCAGTACCCGTGATAACCGGCCGCATCGTATGTTTTTGAAGAATTGATATATCTTCCCGGAGGTTGCATTACCGGCGGAGTTATCCATATGGCGGTAAATCCCATATCCTTTATGTGGTCTAAGTTTTCTATAAGCCCTTTAAAGTCCCCGCCCTGATAATATCTTAAATTCCCTCTTTGATACTCGTCGCCGTATATATCGTTGTTATTTTTGTCCCCGTCCACAAATCTATCGGTAATTACAAAATATATGCTTTCGTCTCTAAAGTCCCATTTTTCTGAGGCCTTTAAAAACGAAGTTATCGCAAAAAAAACAAGCAAAACCAAACGAAATTTCGGTTTATTTAAAATTTCTTTTTTTATTTTTCCCATTTTTAAAAACATATCCCCCGAAGATTAAAAACTTCGGGGGAAAGAAATCAGGCAAGGGTTGCGACCATTACCGCTTTTATGGTATGCATTCTGTTTTCCGCCTGGTCGAATACTATGGAAGCCTTAGACTCAAAAACATCTTCCGTAACCTCTATCCCGTTTTTAAGACCGAACTGTTCGCTCACTTCTTTTCCCAATTTGGTCTGGTCGTTATGAAAAGACGGCAAACAATGCATAAACTTAACATTCGGATTTTCGGTTTTTTTCATAAGCTCCGGCGTTACCTGATAAGGCTTTAAAAGTTTTATTCTCTCCGCCCATACGTCTTTGGATTCACCCATTGAAACCCAGACATCCGTATGGACATAATCGACTCCTTTTACGGCCTTTACGGGATCGTCCGTAATGGTGATTCTGGCTCCGGTTTCTTTTGCTCTTTCGTTTGCTATATCGATAACCTCTTTCGGCGGCTGTAAGTTTTTGGGAGCCCCGATTCTAACATCCATACCTAAAATGGCTCCTATTACGAGAAGCGATCTTCCCATATTAAATCTCGCGTCCCCGACATAAGCGTAAGAAATTTGTTCTATTGGTTTAGATGAGTGTTCGATCATAGTCATAACATCCGCAAGCATCTGAGTGGGATGCCACTCGTTCGTAAGGCCGTTCCATACGGGAACTCCGGCGTATTTCGCAAGCTCTTCCACTATCTCCTGACCGAAACCTCTGTATTCTATTCCGTCATACATTCTTCCCAAAACTCTGGCCGTATCTCTTATCGTTTCCTTATGACCCATCTGGCTTCCGGTGGGCTCTAAATACGTCACATGAGCCCCCTGGTCGTGGGCCGCGACTTCAAAAGCGCATCTTGTTCTTGTTGAAGATTTTTCAAATATCAAAGCGATATTTTTGCCAGTAAGCCTGGGCTTCTCGGTTCCGGCATATTTTGCGGCTTTAAGTTCTTTTGAAAGATTTAAAAGAAAGAGTATCTCTTCTTTGGTAAAATCTATTTCTTTCAAGAAATGTCTATTTTTTAAATTAACCGGCATAAATCCTCCTTAAAAAATAATTCAAACCAACTAAAAATATTATAACAAAAGATGATTTTTTAAACAATTAAGGCAAAGGCTCGGTGTAGTTTTCGGGAGTTATCTTTTTAAATTCCGAACCAAGTATTTCTTTTCCCTGTAAATAATCCACCACCAAATTGGGCATCGTCGCTCTTACGTTATAAACAAGATAAGGTATTTCCCATAATTTTATTCTTTTATTTTCGGGAAGGGTTTTGTTTATCAATATTACGAGGTTATTCGTACAGTTATTCGTAATGGTGTTATAATACTCTCCCTCTCTGTTAACCGACGCCTGAGCCAAAGCGTATTCAAGAAGTTCTTTCTTTTGCGAGAGGCTCAGTTTTACCGAGTATAAAATAAGGCTTCTTGAGTCCATATCGTAGAGCATAGTTCTGTACGAATAATCCTTCCAGGTCGCAAAAATCCATATTATATTGAATTTATCTCTCATGCCGTCGACCAGAGAATAGCTCTGACCTTCTCTTAAATAGGCCTCTATGGAAAGGACAAAAGAATCGGTCTCTTCGCCCATATCGTTAACTACCCCGCCTTTATCGAATTTAAAAAGAAGCATCGAGTGCGCGGCTATAAACTCGGGAGTAAAAGGTTTTTTGACAAAATAAACGTCTTTTAGTTTTGAAACATCGACTTTAAAATTACGCCATTCGTAATTTTTTTCATCAAAAGCTTTGGGCTCCCATCTTATGTTTTCCATTTCGTATACATCTCCGTATCTGGATAAAATTCTGGACGGTTTCCTTTTGTTTTGATAATCCGGCAGATTTATTATTACCGAAGGGTCGTACTCCTTTATATCCGAAGGTTTTAAAACGTCTATTTTATCGGATTGTAAAGCTTTCGCATATATCTCCACCGACTTGTTTTGGTATTTTTTGGCTTCTTCGAGCTTCATATCCAATATAAATATTCTTCCGTCCGAAGTGTAAAAATAGGGTTTATTTTCGTTTATTTTAATTACGCCTTTAAGAGAGTAGGATACTCCGTATTTTTTTGAACTAAAATCGCTATTTGTTTTTAAAAATTCCGAGTTATAAACGTCGATACTCAGCTCTTGCGCCTTTAAGTTAAAAGAAAAAGCTAAAAGTAAGATTAAAAACATCACTTTTCCCTCCTTTGTCGAAACGGATTTTAAATCCCTCATAATTATTTTTTACCAAATTTAGACTCGGATGATATGGGACCTAAGGGAATTTTTTCTCAAAAAAACGGACTAATTCAATTTGGGACCTGATCGGTAGCTTCCTGGTTTTTAGGATATCTTTTATCTATATAAAAAAACAGAGAATATTTTAAATTCAAATATCCGCATTTATAATAAAAATTAAGGGATGGCTTTTTAAAAAGATAATCCTGAGGATGAAAAGAAAAATCAAACATCGTTTTTTTCATCCAGATATCGTTTTTCCGATATATGTAATCCTTTGGAATTATGTTCGCCGCTATTTCGATAAACGGCGGAAGTATAGAGATATTCGATTTTTCTTTTAGATTTGAACTAATTTCGGAAAATGAAACATTATGAGAATTCCCGGATTCGTCCAAATAAAAAGCATCATCCCAGTTTATATAAGAATTAACTCCGCATTTGTTTAGAAATGTCAATTTTATCCCTTCCATAACGTCAAACTCCGACTTAAGTTTTAAATACTCGTCTTCAAAATACCCTTCTTTAAACTCAACCTTATCGCCGTTTCTTAAAAGGGAATGCTCTATCACGCAACAAACCTCGAATCTATTTAGCCAGACGTTTCTCGAAACCGAAGCGCAAGAAATTAGAAAAAAGAACGCAAGAAAAAAAGAATATTTCATAAATCAATTATATAAAAATTATTTGTATAATCTTTATATGGGTTTAAACCTTTCTTCTTCCTCTTATCTTTTAATAATATCCAATCTGATACCGGCGATTATGATAATATACGGCGGCTGGACCATTTCGGATATATTAGTCTTATACTGGGCCGAAAGCGGAATAATCGGTTTTTTTAACATTTTTAAGATAATGCTTTCAAAAAGCTTTAAAACATTATCCAATAAAGGACAAATTCCGGATTATTTTAAAAACGATACGGTATTTTTATTGATAAAAATTTTTTTTGCGGCTTTTTTTACGGTACACTTCGGCGGTTTTATGGCCGGACACGCAGTATTTTTATTCGGACTTGTCCTTAGAGGATTTAACGCCTCTTCTCCTTTTTCCAATTTTTGGTCTTATATAGAAAACGTCAGATTCGGAATTCTGGCTCTTTTTATAAGCCACGGATATTCTTTTTTTTCAAACTACATAATGGGGAAAGAAAAGGAAACAGCGTCCATAGAACAGTTATTTGCGGCCCCTTATCCGAGAATAGTCGTAATGCATATAACCATACTCGCCGGGGCTTTTTTAATGATGGCTTTAAAAACAAACGTGGCGTTTTTGATAGTTTTTATAATTATAAAAATAGGCGTCGACTTAAAAGCCCACTTAAAAGAAAGAGAAAAATTCTCAAACAATTCCAAATCCTTTTTCGCAAATCAATCCGAAAAAGATATCTCTATATCCGGATGAAGGCTTTTGGTAACCGGACAGGTTTTTACGGCGTTTAACAAAACCGATTTTTTATCTTCGCTAACTCCTTTTAGTTTTATCCTGCCGACAAATTTAGCGACTCTTCTTGGGGGCTTGTCGCTCATTATTTTTTCTATTTCTATCTCGCTTTCTTTAATATCCAGATTTTCCTTGGCCGCAATTTTAGCCATTATCGTAAGTATGCATGAAGAAAGAGCCGAAGCCAGAAGATCGGTTGGAGAAAAAGTTCTTCCTTTGCCTCCGTTATCCAAAGGCAAATCGGTTATTATTTTATTTCCGCTCGGCGTATGAGTAAGCTCGACATTATCGTCTCCGATGTATTTAGCCAAAATTTTAACTCCCATAACACCTCCGTTTTACGGTTATCAGTTAAAAAAGCGGGGCTTTGTAAATAACGCCTTTTATATATTCTATATTTTTAAATTTCTCGAAAGAATATTATAATTGATTCTTCTATCGCCGTGTTTTTTACAATACCCCTAAAACCCATAATGAATAAACTATCTTTTGTTTATCTTCGTCTCCGGTCCATCCGGTAAAACTATTTATTATTTTGCCGTCTTTTAAAAAGTAAAAAACCGGTGTCGCGCGAAAATCGAATTCGCTCCAATTCTTTTTTTCGTATATGACATAAAACTTATCTTTGTTCTTTTTATTCCAGGCATATGCGTTATATGGATTATCGGTAAGAAAAACGGAGTATTTTTTAAAATATTTCGAAAGATTATCGTCTGCGTATATGGATTGATACGCTTTTTTATTTATATGACATATTCCGCCGAATATTATTTTATCGCCTCTAAGGTTTGCATCTTTTATTATTATGTTGTCTTTTTCGTCAAAGAAATAAAATTTTCTCCCGTTTCTGCCGGATTTGTCGACAATCTCGTTTATTTTTATCACATTTCGAGCGTTTTTATCGTATTCGTACAACTCTTTGGCTAAAAACAAATCTTCGAAAACAAAAGCTATCTCTTGAGCCTCGGCGGTCAATTTAGCCGAAAGCAAATTCCTTTTTTTAATTTCCTCTAAAACCTTCTTGAAAAAATCGTACTCTTTTTCGGGCTTATCGTTTGAAAGGTAAATATAATACACCCTCCAGAAAGATTTAAGTTCTTCGTCGGTTAAGTTTCCTACGCCTTTTTCGATAACAAGATTTTTTATAAAAAGAAGAATTTCGGCGTAATTTTTCCTGACCAGATTCCTATCCGGCTCTTCGGAGAAATAATACGATAACAGTTTTTTAGAGCCGTACTCTAAAAAATTTTCTTTTTTTAAAAAAAGATTTTTTAAAATTTCGGGAGTTTTATCTTTAAACCATCCTTTTTCTATCAAAACGGGAACTCCGTTTTCCAAAAAAATAAAGGTCGGAGACGAAGACGCTAAAAAATTTTTCCAGTTACCGGAGTATCTCGTAAAATTAATCTTTAATTTATGTTTTTCATTCCAGCCGGATATGTTTTTTATGTCGGTATCGGTAGTATAGATAAAAATATCCGAAGTTGAAAAAATCGCCGAAAAAAACGGATCTTTTTCAAAAAAATCGAGCGCGGATTTTGAAAAATGACAATTTGGAGAAGCGAATATTAAAAGAGAATATTTTTTGGGGTCAAAATCTTTATATACAACGGAAGAGACGGTTATCTCGTAATAAGGATAGAAGTAAGAGGAAGCCGAGTCTTTTACTACTTCGTATTTTTTATTTAAAATTACCGAGTTAAACCAGAGGTAATTGATTGAAACTTCGTACGCTTTATCGAAGTTTCCCGATATTATTAGAGCGTCGTAAATATTGGATATATCGTAAACCCTTTCGCACCTTTTTTCTAAAAGTTTTTCAAAAACTTTTTCCATACGCTCAACCGCTTTATCCGAATATGAAAAAGTTATTATATTGTAAAGAGAATCCGATAAGTTATAAAGCTCGGGACAGTTTTTTTTAGTTAAATCGACTTTACCCATAGCGGATAAAAAATCGGGTTTTAATTTTTCCACTTCCTTTATTTTTTCTTCATACGATATTTCTTTTAAAGGAACTTTTTTTAGTTCTTTTATGGATTTTTCAAAATCCAAAGCGCAGTATAAATTTTGGACAAAAACGAAATATATAAAAACTTTTTTCATAATTTTATACGGGCGAAGAAAATCTTCGCCCGTCCTCCCTTTATAATATTTTAACATCCCGAACCGCACACATAACCGTTTTCAGAGACGCAGGTTCCTTTAGAAACGCATTTTGCGTTTTTAATATAATCATCCGGAATATAAGAAGGGTCGGGTTCATCGTTTGAAGAATGGTCCATATCTCCAACGTAAGATTTTTTTTGGGAAGGATATAACTCTTTCATTATATTATCTACAACGAGATCTCCATAATTATTAAAAATTGGACTCATATCTATATTTTTTATCTCCCCTTTTTCGTTTATTTCAAAACTATCTATTATTTTTTTCTTATCGCTAACGGTTAGTTTGGATAAATTATTTATGATATTTTTAAATTTATCCGTAAAATTCATTTTAACCGTCGTTCTTTCGTTTACATATCCTCCACCAACGCTTAATCCGCAGGTTTTTAAATTACAATAATAACCGTTATGTCCGGTTTCGCAAGAGCCGTCAATGCATTTCGCGTTCTTCCAAAAAGCATTTTCCGGCCCTTCTTCATCATAAGAAGTTCTAACGACGGAGATGGAAGGGTTTTTTATTTTTAAATCTTCGTCCGAAACAGACAATCTATAAACCCCGTTACCGTCAAAAACCGAGGAAAACGTCTCAGAATACGTTATCTCGGGTATAATCAACATTAAACATATTAGTATTTTTTTCATTACTCCTCCTTTTTTTGCGATTTTTTAAGTCGCAAAAACAATTAGTATCAATTTTTATGCCAAACTCGCCAATCGAGAGCTCCATAGCAAAATCTATTTATTTAGCCCCGTTAAAAACACTCAAATATTTTCAAATGAAAATAAATATTTTCAATTGAAAACGTCTATCTCTTAAAACCATATAAAAATTTATCTTTAAACCGTTTTTTTATTTTGTTTACATCTTTGTTTTTTATATAATAAAATCAAACGACAAATATGGAATTTAACAAAGAAAATTTTGTAAAACAAATAAGAAAAGCCGGTATAGTCGGCTCGGGCGGAGCCGGTTTTCCAACCTACGTAAAAGCAAACTCTCAAGCCGAAATAGTCATACTTAACGCAGCGGAATGCGAACCTTTATTGAGAAAAGACCAGATAATAATGGAATTTTTTACGGAAGAAGTAATAAACGGAATCAAACTTTTAATGAAAAGCGTAGGAGCAAAAAAGGGAATAATAGGAATAAAGAAAAAACACGAAAAGCTTATAGAAAAATTGGAAAAGGAATGCCGAAAAGAAGAAAACATATCGGTTTTCAAATTGGGAGATTTTTATCCCGCCGGAGACGAATTTTGCCTGGTGTACGAAACGACGAAAAGAATAATTCCTCCCGGAGAAATTCCTTTAAGCGTAGGATGTGTTGTTAACAATGTGGAAACCGTTTACAATATATCTCTGTCAAACAAAACGCCGGTGGTCGAAAAGTTTATAACCGTTACGGGAGCGGTAAAAAAACCTTCCACTATCAAGGTTCCGATAGGGATAAGTTATAAAGAAGCGATAGAATTTTGCCAAGGAACAACCGTGAAAAATCCCGTCGGAATAGACGGCGGACCTATGATGGGAAAAGTAATAACCGACCTCGAAACTCAAGTTACCAAAACATCGGCCGGAATAATAGTTCTGGCGGCGGACCATCCTCTTATAAAAAAGAAAACTCAAGGCGTAGAACAATTTTCCAGAATAGGAAAATCCGCATGCGACCAGTGCTCTTTTTGTACCGAATTTTGTCCGAGATACTTGCTGGGACACTCCGTTCAGCCTCATAGATCCATGAGGAGCCTTTTATTCAACCCGAAAGAATCAAAAATACACAACGAATATTCTCTTTTATGTTGCGAATGCTCATTATGCAGTTTATATTCCTGTCCCGAAAACCTAAATCCCAAAGAGGTATGCGTAAAATCTAAAAATAATTTAAGGGAAATGAAAATAGGAATAAAAAATTCCGCGGTATCTCAAATAAAGCCTAAAGAACCTCATCCGTTAAGAGAATTCAGAAAAGTGCCCGTTAAAAAATTAATTAAAAAATTAGGACTTTCCGATTACGACAAACCGGCTCCTTATTCCAATTTTGATTATAAACCCGAAAAAGTTAAAATATTACTTTCCCAGCATATAGGAGTTTCGACAAAACCTATAGTAAAAAAGGGAGACGCGGTAAAGAAAGGGCAGATAATAGCGGATGTGGAAGAAAAGGAGTTGGGATGTCCGGTTCATTCCAGTATCGACGGAACCGTAGGTGAGGTTAATTTTAAATATATAGAAATAATAGGATGATTTTATGTTAAACGCAATAGGCGGAGTTGAACTTTCAAGCATAGCCAAAGGTTATCAGGTTGCCGACCACATGCTAAAAACCTCCGATGTTAAACTGATTCTTTCAAGAAGCATATGTCCCGGAAAATACCTGATACTCATATCCGGAGATGTGGGAGACGTAAACGCAAGCGTTGAGGCGGGAATATCGATAGCATCGTATTGTCTTGCAGACAATTTCGTAATACCTAACATCCATGAGGATGTGCTCAAAGCCATAGAAAACACCGTTATTATAGAAGAGCCCAAGGCTTTAGGCGTAATAGAAGCTTTTTCCGTATCCGCAATAATAGAAGCGGCGGATGCCGCGGTAAAAGCCGCGGATGTAAAGCTTATAGAAATAAGATTAGCGATGGCTTTGGGCGGCAAAGGATTTGTAACGATGACGGGAACCGTGGCTTCCGTGGAAACGGCGGTTAACGCCGGATCTATGGCGGTTTCTAAAAAAGGGCTTTTGGTAGACAAAGTTATAATACCGAATCCCAGAAAAGAGTTATTTTCCGAAAATATTTAGTTTTTTAAATTTAACTGGAGGTTATTATGAGAAAGCCGATGATTGCGGGAAATTGGAAGATGCATCTTACAAGAAAAGAAGCCGGGGAGCTTGCAAGCGCGATTAAAAAAGGGCTCGACCCGGATTTAAAACACGAAGTATTGCTTGCTCCGAGTTTTACAAATCTGGAAACCGTTAAAAACATAATTTTCGATTCGAAAATATTGCTATCGGCTCAAAATATGTGCTGGGAAGAAAAAGGAGCCTTTACCGGAGAAGTTTCTCCATTACAATTAAAAGACATCGGATGCGACTATGTCATAATTGGCCATTCCGAAAGAAGAAAAATATTCGGAGAAACCGACGAGACGCTAAACAAAAAAATAAAATCCGCTCTTAAAAACAATTTAAAGGTCATATTTTGCATAGGAGAAACATTGGAAGAGAGAGAAAACAATCAAACCTACAGAGTATTGCAAACCCAAATTCAAAACGGGCTAAAAGAGATATCGAAAGAAGATTTGTCCGCAATAGTGATAGCTTACGAGCCGGTGTGGGCGATAGGAACCGGGAAAACAGCGACTCCCGACCAGGCGGAAGACGCTCATATATTCGTAAGGAAAGAGATATCGAGGTTGTACGATACCAACACATCGGAAAATATAAGAATATTATACGGAGGCTCGGTCAAAGCCGAAAACATAGACGAACTTATGGCAAAACCCAACATAGACGGAGCGCTTGTCGGAGGCGAAAGCTTAAAAGCGGATAAATTTTTAAGAGTAATACATTACCAGAAAGTTTTAAGCAAATAAATATAAAGTTAACGGCGGAATTATGGATGAAAAAATAGTAAGCGAAATATTAAAAGAGTTAAAACTCAGAAAAGAACGAGAAAAAATGCCGATACCAGCGGGGGTATCCAACAGACATATCCATTTAACCGAGGAAGATTTTAAAAAACTATTCGGAGAAAATTGCAAACCCACGCTTTATCGCAAAATAGTTCAGCCCGGGTTTTACGCTTGCAACGAGAAGGTCGATATATCCACCGAAAAAGGAACTTTTAAAGGGGTTAGAATGATAGGGCCTTGCAGGGGATACACCCAGATAGAGATATCCTCATCGGACGCCAGAGTACTCGGACTAAATCCCCCCATAAGAGATTCCGGCAAAATCGAAAACTCTCCCGGCATAAAAATCAAAGGCCCAAACGGCGAGATAACCGTTCCAAAGGGAGTGATAATATCCAAAAGACACATCCATTTTTCGCCGGAAGACGCTAAAAAATTTAAAATAGAAGACCAGCAAATAGTAAGAGTTTTGTGTTCTCCGGGAACGGACAAAGAAACCATATACGAAAGCGTTTTATGCAGAGTAAGCGATAAATACGCGCTTGAGTTCCATATAGACACGGACGAGGCAAACGCAGCCGGAGTTAAAACCGGAGATCCCGTTTATATAATATAAAAATCCTTTTTAACTTAGGTTAACCAATGTTAACCTAATTGTTTAAAATTTTCTTGCAATATCAAAACAAAATTCATATAATATTTTTGCGTTATACTATTCAAGGATTTTAAGGAGGATAAAATGGAAGCATTGGGAATGATAGAAACAAGAGGACTTGTCGCTTGCATAGAGGCGGCGGATGCCGCGGTAAAAGCCGCAAATGTAAAGCTTGTAGGATATGAAAAGATAGGTTCCGGGCTTGTTACCGTTTTGTTTAGAGGAGAAGTTGCGGCATGCAGAGCAAGCTGCGACGCGGGTGCGGCGGCCGCGCAGAAAGTGGGAGAGGTGGTTTCGGTTCATGTAATACCTCAGCCTCACCAGGACTTAGAAGGCAAGATGCCGATAAGCGTAGAAAAGAAAAAATAATTTAAATCGGAGAAAATTCCCGCCCCGTTAAAACCGGGGCGGGTTTATAAAAAGCGGAGGTTTTATGGTTTTTGCAAGGGTTGTAGGCAATGTGGTATGCACCAGAAAAGACGATAAGCTGGTAGGGACCAAACTTTTAATGGTACAACCTGTGGGACTTGACGATTCGCCAAAAGGCAATCCCATAGTCGCCATAGACGCGGTAGGAGCGGGAGAAGGAGAATTAGTTTTAATAGTTCAAGGTTCAAGCGCGAGGCAAACATCCAAAACCGAAAACACTCCGGTAGATTGCACCATATTCGCAATAGTGGATACCATAGAGAAAGACGGAAAAATAGTTTTTAGAAAATCCAAAGATAAAATGGAATAATTTATGCCCATAAACGAAGAAGATATAAAGAAAATAATACAAGAGGTCGTTAAAAATTTGGAATCCGAGCCGAACGAAAAAAGCTCGGATGAGGGACCGATTTTCGATACCTTCGACTCCGCTATAAAAAAATCGGCCGAAGCTCAACAATATTTTCAAAGTTTGGGACTTGAGAAAAGAGAAAAAATAATAACAGCCATAAGAGAGGTTTCAAAGATAAACGCAAAAAGATGGGCAGAGATGGCCGTAGATGAAACTAAAATGGGAAGAGTTAACGATAAAATAACAAAAAACATTCTGGTAGCGGAAAAAACTCCCGGAGTGGAAGATTTACATTCCGTATCCTACACCGGAGACAAAGGACTTACTCTGGTTGAATACGCTCCTTTCGGTGTAGTCGCCGCGATAACTCCTTCCACAAACGCCGTAGCCACTATAATAAGCAATGCCATAGCCATTTTATCCGCGGGAAACTCGGTGGTTTTCTCCCCCCACCCCGCGGCAAAAGGATGCGTGGCGGACGCTGTAAAAATTTTAGATAACGCCATAGTATCAGCCGGAGGGCCGGAAAACTTAGTTTCCACCATATCAAACCCGACTCAAGAAGCCACAAAAGCTTTATTGACCCACGATAAAATCAATATGACCATAGTAACCGGAGGGCCAGCGATAGTCAAGGTCGCAATGCAGTCCGGAAAAGCCAGAAAAACGATAGCCGCGGGACCCGGGAATCCCCCGATAGTAGTCGACGAAACCGCAGATTTGAAGCTTGCCGCAGATCAAATAGTATTCGGATGCGGTTTTGATAATAATGTTTTATGTATAGCCGAAAAAGAAGTAATCCTGGTAGAAAAAATAAAAAAGGATTTTATTGAAGCTTTAAGAAAAAATCCGTACGCATACGAATTAAATTCTTCACAGATAGACGCTTTAGCCAAAATAGCCATACCGGAACCGGGGCAGGAGCCTAAATTAAATAGGGATTTCGTAGGGAGAAATCCGTCGGTAATAGCAAAAGCGATAGGTTTAAATTTAAGCGACGAGATAAGGGTATTATGGGCGGAAACGTCAAACGACCATCCATTTGTAATATCCGAACAACTAATGCCGGTACTTCCGATAACATCGGTTAAAAATTTCGACGAAGCGGTGGATTTAGCTTATAAAGTCGAATGGGAAAACCATCATACAAGCGGCTTATATTCGATGAATGTGGAGAACATGACCAAGATGGCCAGAAGAATGGCATGTTCTATATTCGTTAAAAACGCATGCACTCTTCACGGACTCGGAATGGGAGAAGGATACGCTTCGATGTCCATAGGAACTCCTACGGGAGACGGGATAACAAAGCCCACTCATTTTACAAGACCGCTCCAGTGCTCTCTGGTAGGTTATTTAAGAATAGCATAATAGGAGGAATATTATGCAAGCGAACATATCAATAGGTTTAGTCGAATTGTCCTCTATAGCAAAAGGCATAGAAACCGCCGACGCTATGAGAAAAATGTCCGAAATAAAATTGGAATCCGCTTTTGCCACGGCAAAAGGGAAATATATCATTTTCATATCCGGAACCGTCGCCGAAGTGGAATCAGCCTTAACAAGGGGCGGCGAAATAGCCGGAAAAGATCTTATAGACAAATACATAATAAGAAACGTTCACAAAGGAGTATTGCAGGCTCTCAATAAAAAAGTGAAAATAGAAAAAGTGGAAGCAATAGGAGTTATAGAAACCAAAGACGCAGTAAGCTCGGTTTATGCGGCCGATGCCGCTTTAAAAGCCGCTTATGTCGAGATAGTGGAAATAAAAACCGGTTCGGGAATAGGCGGAAAAGGATATTTTACGATAAACGGAGAAGTGGGAGCGGTAAAAACCGCCATAAGCGCCGGAGTTAAAGCCGTAGGGGAAAATGCTATAGTAAACAGAATCGTCATACCCAACGCCCACCCGGATATGCTTAACATATTATAAGGAGTCTTTATGAAAATAGTAATAGGTTCGGACCATGCCGGATTTGAAGCGAAAGAAAAATTAAAAAAATTCTTACAATCTCTCGGCCACGACGTTATAGACTTCGGTTGTTATTCCACCGACCCCGTGGATTTTACCGATATAGCCATGCTTGTCGGAGAAGCGATAAAAAACAAAGAATTTGAAAAAGGGATTCTTATAGACGGTTTCGGCGGAGCGATGCCGTTGGCGGCCAATAAGATACACGGGATAAGAGCCGTTTGCGCTTACGATATAATATCGGCGAGATTCGCATCGGCTCACGAAAATTGCAACATACTTTGCCTCGGAGGCAAAACTCACGGGGAGCTCGCTTTGCAGGAAATAACCAAAACCTGGCTAAACACTCCTTTTGAAGGAGGAAAATACCAAAAGAGATTGGACAAAATAACCGCCATAGAAAATAAATATTAATATGAAACAGGCAAAAGTAATAGGAAGAGTATTTGCATCGAGACAATGTTGCGGAACCGATAAAAAAATCCTGCTTTTAATTCAACCTTTAGATTGGGAAACGGACACTCCCGTCGGGGAACCCATAGTCGCTGCGGATACCGTTGGAGCGGGTGCGGGCGAAAATGTTTTTTATGTGGCGGCCAGAGAAGCCATAGTCGCTTTTGAGGATTGGGGCGGGGATGTTTTAATAAACGAACCGCTTCCCCCCGTAGATGCGGCGATAATCGGGATAATAGACGGGAAAAATATAACGGAAAAAAATAAGGAGAGAAAATAATGTTTGTGGGTAAAGTAATAGGAAACGTATGGGCGACCAGAAAACATAAACATCTTAATAACTTAAAACTTTTAATAGTGAAAGCCATAGACCCTATAAACCCGGACAAACTTACAGGCGAAGCTACCATGGCGGTGGACAAAGATATGGGAGCGGGCCCCGGAGATATAGTCTTGATATTGGACGAAGGGGGGTCGGCGAGAAAAATAATAAAAGATTCCAAAGCGCCGGTAAGGACCGTGGTTGCGGGGATAGTGGATTCTGTAAATTACAAAAAAGAGGAGAAAAAATATGCGTGACGAAGAAATAAAAAAGATAGCCCAGGAAGTGGCAAAGATACTTAAAGAAGAAAGAAAATTCAAAATGCCCGGAGACTCCGTAAACATAGGAACCGCCGGCAAGGTATTTAGAAATCCGCTTGTAAACAGCCAACAAAATCAAAAACAAAAAAACGACATATGCGAAGAAAACACCTGCGGGCCGAACTGCAAATCCTGCAGTCCTCAGGGGAAATTCAGCGCAAGCGAAGTGAAACAAATGGGAGCCGATAGAATAAGCTTTTGTAATCCCGGCTCGGATTGTTCGCAGTTTGCATCTATGATAGACCATACATTGCTTAAAGCAAACGCCACGCAGGAAGAAATAGGCAAGCTATGTCAGGAAGCAAGGCAGTATAATTTCGCGTCGGTATGCGTAAACCCGGCTTATGTTTCTTTAGCATCGAGACTTTTAAAAGGAAGCAACGTCAAAGTATGTACGGTCATAGGTTTCCCTTTAGGCTCCACCACTCCTACCGTTAAAGCCATAGAAGCCAGAGACGCCATAGCCGCGGGAGCGGACGAAATAGATATGGTAATAAACATAGGAGCTTTAAAATCGGGAAACGATCAACTGGTTCTGGAAGACATAAAAGCGGTAAGAGAAGCCACGAGAGGAAAGATATTAAAAGTAATAATAGAAACCGCTTATCTTACGAGAGACGAAAAGATAAGGGCATGTAAAATGTCAAAAGAAGCCGGCGCGGATTTTGTAAAAACTTCTACGGGGTTTGGTCCTCATGGAGCCACAGTTGAGGATGTAAAACTTATGAGAGAAGTAGTCGGCCCCGATATGGGAGTAAAAGCTTCCGGCGGAATAAGAGACTCGAAAACCGCCTCAGAGATGGTAAAAGCGGGAGCCACCAGACTCGGAACGAGCGCAAGCGTGGCGATAGTAACCGGAAAAGACGCCGGCGGCGGGAAATATTAATAAATTCAAGGAGGAAAAATGTCGATATTAAAAGAAGCGCTTGGAATGGTTGAAACAAAAGGATTCATAGGAATGATAGAAGCCTCTGACGCGATGGCAAAAGCCGCCAAGGTCAGATTGATAGGTTATGAAAAAATAGGTTCGGGATATGTGACCACTTTATGCGTAGGAGAGGTCGGAGCGGTTAGAGCGGCGGTAGAAGCCGGCGCGGCCGCGGCCCAGAAAGTCGGAGAGTTGATAGGCACTCACGTAATACCGAGACCTCATGACGATTTAAACAAATACATAGAAAAAATATCGGTTAAATTAGACTGATAAAAAACTATCGGGGGGGCGAAATGCCCCCCGTAATTTTTTGTATGCAGATAAAACATATAGTCGATATAGTATATTCAAAGATATACGAAAAACCTAAGATTGGAAAAATCGACGCTAAAGAAGAAAAAAAAGCCGTTAAAAAAATATTTATAAGCGACTACGAAATAAGAAAAAAATACTACGACAAAAACACCAAAACGATAACCATTCCCCCCAACTCGATAATAAGTCCTCTATCGATGGACTGGATAGATTACGAAAACATAAAGATAATAATAAAAGAGTAAAAACAAGGAAAAGAGCCGGTAATTATTTTCTTACCATCCTGCTTTTTACGGCTTTTGAAAGTCTCTTTATTCCTTCTTCTATTTCATCCAACGTGGCGTATGAGAAATTAAGCCTCATCGTATTTTTTCCGCTACCGTCCACATGGAAAGCGGAACCTATTACGTAAGCGACATTTTCTTTTATGGCGTCGGCGAACATGTCGTCGGCGCTTATGCCTTCGGGAAGTTTAACCCATAAGAAAAGACCGCCCTCGGGTCTTGTCCAGGTAACTCCTTCCGGCATATATTTTTCTAACGCCGCAAGCATAGCGTCTTTCTTTGTCTTATAAACCTTTTTAACCTTTTCTACATGTTTATAAAATTCTCCGGAAGCGAAGAAATCCGCGGCTATAAGCTGATTTAAGCTCGAGGTACAAAGATCTAAAGATTGCTTTAATATCACCATCTTTTTTATTATCTGTTCGTTTGCTAGTATGATTCCTATCCTGAGCCCCGGAGCAAATGTCTTGGATATGGTAAAAAGAGATATGATATTATCGGTATTTTTTGTTTCCTTATCTATCTTATAAATCATTTTTGGGGCCTTCCCTTCAAATCTTATCTGCCTGTAAGGAGAATCTTCTATGACCGCTATGTTATATTTTTCTGAAATTTCCACTATTCTTTTTCTTTTCTTTTCGGAAAGCGTAACTCCGCTAGGGTTTTGGAAATCGGGAACGAGATACAAAAACTTATAATGCTCGTCTTGATTTTTAAGCCATTCTAATTTCTCTTCAAGCTCGGTCGTTATTATTC
>Ga0067045_1028805_pt1 | contig 27207 bp, 16 predicted proteins | sample TerdegcTABiofilm_FD_59184 | JGI IMG/M metagenome (GOLD analysis project Ga0067045, IMG submission 59184) | Combined Assembly of (Gp0054472, Gp0054536) Wastewater bioreactor microbial communities from Singapore -Terephthalate degrading... | reverse complement strand
GGCTGTGGACTGGCGGGGCGGCGGAGGCCACGGGCAATCGCGAGCTGGTCGATGGCGACGAGTTCACCTACGCGTTCCTGCTGGCTCCGCCGGCGGCCGATCGTCCCAGCGCGATCACCTGGATCACGCTGGACCTGGGTGTGCCGCTCGCTCTGGACAGCTTGGTCTTCTTTCCGCCGCAGAACGGCTTCTACAAGGAGAACCAGCGCTTCCGCGACCTGTACCCCGCCGCGTACGAAGTCAGCCGCACGGACCAGTTGATCGACTGGCTGCTCTTCGAGGACGAAACCGCGGCCACCGGCAGTTCGGCGTACCATGCGCTGCCCGAGGTGGTGGCTTCGACGTACTCCAACGACCAGAGCGTGGTCAGCATCCGCATGGCCCCTCGGTTCACGCGGTTCGTGCGCCTGCGCCTCGGAGGCGTGAAGAGCACTTCCATCTTGTCGGAGATCAAGGCGTTCGGCCAAGGGTACGCCCAGGAGGGGCGATTCCTGTCCAAGCCGTACTTCTTCGGGAAGCCGGTCAGCCTGGGCGAGGTGAAGTGGGGGTTCCGCAAGTTCCGGCTGGCTGCCGACGGCCGGGTGTACGAGGATCCGGCGGCGCCCGTCACGTTGACGCTGCGGACCCGCGCGGGGACCGACGCTGATCCGAACGCCTACTACGTGTACGACGAGCTGGGCCGGCAGGTGCGCGTGGAGGCAGCCGAGTACTACAAGGCTTTCGCGCCGCGGGCGGCGTACGAGGAAGGGCTGCCGGGCTTCCGCGCGGCGTTGATGGACGATATCGGCAACTGGAACGAGTGGTCGATCGCGTACCGGAACTCCGGCGATCAGAACCGGTCGTCGGACGGACGGCAGTATTTCCAGTTCCAGTTCCAGATCGCCACCGAAGATCCCTTCGCGTTCGGTGTGCTCGACAGCCTGGCTTTCCAGGTCTCGCCGCTGCTGGCGGACAGCGTCATCGCGGAGGTCTCTCTCGCCGGGAGCCAGGGGCGGGAGCCGCGTACGGAGGTAGCGCTGGGCCAGGACACGGTCTTCGTGTTCGACGTGAGGACGGTGTTTGCGGGCAGCGGCCGGCCGGGTTTCGACGCGATCACGCTGCACGTACCCTCGGGGACCCAGTTTCTGGGTTTGGAGATCGACGGGGTGCCGGCGACTGCGGGCCAGGATTTCGCGCTGACCCTGGAAGAGGGCCTCATGCATTTCGCGTTCTCGGCGCCGTTCCGCACCGACACCGCCTTCCGGTTCCGCTACCGGGCGGCGCTGTACAGCCCGTCCGTGTTCTTTGGCGGCCAGGTGGAGAACCGGGGCATGGCCACCGGCCTGCTGCCGCAGGCCATCGAGTCGGGCAATGCGCGCGATGACGTGGCCACCAACAGCACGCAGGTAGTCTCCGCCGCCAAACGAGTGGAGGTCCTGGGCGATATCGGAGTGATGCCGCGGGCCTTCACCCCCAATGGCGATGGCGCGAACGATCTGACAGAGGTTTCCGTTCCGGTCTTCGGCGTGCAGTCGGCGCGGATGGAAGTGGTCGTTCGGGATCTGCTGGGACGCCGGGTGGCGGTTCTGCGCGACGGGCCGACCGGGGCCGGCCGGTTCACGATCACCTGGGACGGACGCGACGACGGCGGAGCGCGCGTGGCGCCTGGGGTCTACCTGATCAGCGCCCGACTGGATGTCGACGGCGGGACTTCGACAAAGATCCGGCCTGTGGCGGTGGCATACTGAGGGCAGACCGAATGAGCACGGACAGACGATTCGTCCTCCGGACGACTCCGGTTGTCGCCGCGTTGATCCTCGGCCTGTCAGGCGTGGGGACAGCGATGGCGGCAGAGGTGCGGACCTTCGGGGTGGCGGACATGCGCACCTGGGACTACCCGCACGGGCTGGTGGACGTGGACAGCTCAGGAGTCCGGGTGCGGCCGTTCACCGGGCCGTACAACGCCATGGCCGATGCTGACAAGTACAAGTCGGTGGTCATCGGCGAGCATGGGAAACAGAGATTCCGCAGCCCGTCCAACGGGGCCACGGCCCCGCTTTTGGGCGACCAGAACCTGGCGACCTGGTGGAAGCCCGACCCGGCAGATCCCTTCACGCGCTGGTGGGTCGAGATCGACTTGGGCCGGTGCGTGGTCGCCAACAAGATCCGCGTGATCTTCCCTGACACGCTGGACGCGCGGCCGTTTCAGTTCTTCTCCGTGTACGTGAGCCCCGGGATCTCGGTGCAGACCGCGCCGGACCAGATCCGCTACACGCGCGTCGGGCGTCCCGTGAACAACAACACCAAGCGCGTGGTGGACTTCGACCTGTACACCGTGGATCCTGCTGTGGCTACGGGGCAGTACTTGGCGACGGGCGACACTCTCGACTTCGATCTGGTGCGCTTCGTGCGGTTCGAGGCGGGCGGTGTGACGCCGGGCGCGGCGGTGGCAGAGATCGAGGTGGAGACCATCGGGATCAACCTCAGTACCCGGGTGACCACCCCGGACAAGGTGGAGAAGGGGTTCGAGGTGTGGGGCGGCAGCACCTGGACCTCCAACTCGTGGGTCTGCGATGTATGCGGCAAGGGCACGGGCGCCGAAGGCCTCATCGATGGGGATATGGACGGCCGGTACTGGACGATCGAGGCGAACAACCTGCCGGACTGGCGCACGCTGGGCAACTGGGGGGTCATCGACATGCGGCACACCTTCCGGTTGAGGCGGATCGTGTGGGTGCCCAATGTGCTCGGCGAGAGCCCGTACCTGTACTGCTGCGACCGCCAGCGCCAAGGCGGTTGGCGGGACGTCGAATTCCTGGTCTCCGATGGTTCGCCCAGCAATCTCACGGTCGCGGACGCCGAGGGGCCGTACGACTACAAGCTGCTGAGCAAGATCATCAACGACACCGCGCCGCTGCGATGGTTGTTCGATCTGCAGCTTCCTGCGATCGAGGCTCGTCTGATCTTCTGGCGGCGGATGGACGTCACCGGCAGTTCCTCGTGGCACCGGGCGGCCCAGATCTTCATCTTCCCGGCCTTGGGCTATCCTAAGGAAGTGGTCATCGAATCGGGGGACATCGATCTGGGAGGCGCGTACAGCATCCGGCAGGTGCAGTGGGATGCTGACATGCCGCCCGATACTCGGATCGAGGTGCAGACGCAGACCGGCAATGGGTATCAGACCATTCGGAGGTACTACCTGGCCAATGGCGTGGAGGTCACCAAGGCGGAGTGGGAGGCAGCCAAGCCGCGGCAGCGCGGGAATGTGATCGACGACGTCGTGCGCGACCCGAGCTGGAGCCAGTGGAGCTTGCCGCACGTGTTCTCGGGGCAGGCCTTCCAGTCGCCCACCCCGCGCCGCTGGGTGCGGCTCTTGGTGCGCCTGATCAGCAACGACCCGCAGGCGATGCCGGTACTGCGGTCGATTTCCTTCGCGATGAACAGCCCGGTGATCAGTGGGGGAGTGACCGGCCGGCTGGAGCCACGCGTCGCGGCGCTGGATTCGCTGCAGGCATTTCGCTACACCTTGTGGCCGAACAGCGCCGCCGCCAGCGATGTCGGCTTCGATCGCGTGATCGTCCGCGTGCCGCCGGCCGCCACGGACACCGAGCTTCTCCGCGCCATGGTGGGCGGCCGCGAGGTGGCGGCCAGCGCCACGCTGCGCGGGGATTCGCTGGTGGTGGCCCTGCTGGCGCCCGCTGTGCGTCGCGACACCGTCGTCGTCGATTTCCGGTCGCGGGTCTACCGCAGCCCAACCGTGTTCGATCTGTTCGTGGCCAACTCGGCCCAGGAGGGCAATGTGCAGGGCGTCACGCCCGCGGCCCTCGGCCTCGATCAGGTCTTCGTGCCGCAGGTGGAGACCGCGGGTTCGCTGTTCCAGAACGTGGTCGATGCTCCCGTGTTCACGCCGAACGGCGACGGTGCCAACGATGCGTACGAGCTGTCGTTCAACCTGGTCAAGGCGACGGCGGAGCCGCGGGTGCAGGTCTACGCACTCACGGGACGGGAGGTAGTTGCCCTGGCGAACTCTGGCACCGTGAGCGCACGTTCCCGGTATGTGTGGGATGGCCGGGATCGGAACGGGGCTCTCGTGCCGCCCGGGATTTACCTCGTGCGGATAGAGATCGAGACGGACGCGGGTGACGAGACAGCGCACCGACTCGTCCACGTGGTCTACTAGCAGCCAAACTGGGGGATGGATACGTGAAACGCCGAGACCTAGTTCCGCTGTGTGGTTTGGCCCTGGCGCTGCACATCGCCGCCGCCGAGGCCCGCGCTCAAGCAGTAACGGGGTTCCAGAACCCGTACTACACGACGGGCACGCGCATCGCGCCATCCACTCTGGTCCCCACCCTGCGGAAGTGGTACCTGCCGCAGCGTCTGTACTCGCTGTACGGGTGGCGGCCCGAGGAGTACACCAACTACGCGCGCGAATTGTACCAGACCTACAACCCCGTAGCGCTCGAAGGTGCTCCGTACTACGACCAGTACGGGACCTACATCACGCGCGGTTGGGAGATCTACAACTGGACGGAAAGCTACCCTCAGAGCTATGGGTCGAACATCTTCAAGGATCCCCGCTTCAGCACGTGGTTCCGGAACTTGGTGATCGCCTCCAGCCATTCGGGGCAGTACCACACCGCGCTGATGGCGGGCGACGGGATCCGCACGTCGCTGACGCCGCTGACGTTCTGCAAGCCCCGCTTCGACGGGGTCCAATGGGACTTCATGTCGGACAAGTACGCGGTGACGCTGCTCGGTTCGCGGGCCAACCACACCGGCGACGTGGCCAACAACTCGGGTGATCCGCCCATCTCCACGGACCCGTTCACCAACCTGTACGCCATGCGTGGCGAGGCACAGGTTGGCGATTTCGCAAGAGTGGGCCTGACGTTCGTCAATGCGGCACACCGGAGCACCAACCTGGCATTTGGCGACAACTCCATGAAGGGCGTGCTCGCGGGGCCCCTGAACGCCGACTTCGTGCGCACGATCAGCGTGCGGATCGCGGACGACTCGCCGGAGGACGGTGTCGGCGGCGCGCTGCTGTCGCGGTGGCGCATTTTCGTCAATGGCGTGGAGCACACCGACGACATCCAACCCACGATCGAGGGAGGAATCTGGCAGCGGGGCGTCATCGAAGCCAGCGGTGCCGACGTGGTGACGCTCACCTTCAACCTCGAGCAGTTTCGCCCCAGCGTCGAGGACAAGATCGACGATTTCCGCAAGATCGAGTACGTGGAGATCGGCTTGGTCCTGGCCAACGACTACGCGGTGAGCGTGACCTCGAACAAGCAGACCAATATGCTGGGCACGCCAGTGTATCTTTCGGTTCTGCGGGCGGCCGGCAACGTCAAGGATGGGTCCAATCAAGCGTACCACCAGTTCCGCTACGGCCTGCCGACGGGCGCGCGCTTGGTGGGGTTCAGCCTCGATATCGCCGATGTGGCTGGCTTCAGCCTGCGCGGCGAAGCGGTGCGGAACTACCAATACCGGCGCTTCCCGAACGAGAACATCCTGAAGGGCCAGGCGCTGGCGACCACCACCGCGGACGCGTACTACGTGACGGCGCAGAAGGTTTCGTACCCCTGGAATCTGTTCGGCGAGGTGTTCCATATCGATCACAACTATACCACCAGGGTTTTCATCCCGACCTCGAACGGTGAGGTCTTCTACGACAACGAGACCCAGTGCGTGTACGAATTCGTGGACGATAACGACGACCAGGACGAACTGCCCGACTGGACCCGCAAGTACCTTGGGCCAGTGGCCAACACCCGTTTCGGCCGCAATCTGCGCACAGACGATGCGGTATTCCCGGGCCTCGACGAGGACAACGACGACATCTCGGACTTCAACCGGAACTTCAACGCGACGCCGGACTACGCGGAGCCATTTCTGCGCTTCGAGGTCGATCCGCCCGAGTTCCTGTTCGGGATGGACATGAACAACAACACGGTGATCGACCGGTTCGAGGACGACACGGAGGCCGACTATCCTTACAAGAAGGGCCGATCCGGATACAACGTGTACGGTGGGGTGGAGATCTTCCCGGGTTCCGAACTGATGGCGGGTCGGTTCTCGACCAAGCTGCTGCGCACCGATCGCGATGCTTTGGGGCACTATCTGCTGCTCACGCTGCGCAAGGATTTTCCGGAGCGCAACCTGGATCTCTGGTTCATCCTGCACCCGCGCAAGGTGAAGGATGACATTCCTGACGACGTGCTGGTATGGACCCAGGAGAAGGGCTCCACCGGCGCCTCGTCGCTGGCGACCGACCAGCTCATCGCTCAGGATGCCTTTGTCAACACGACCTACCTCGAGGTGCGCTACGACCGGTTCCTGCCGCTGTCGGCGAAGGTGAAGCACGAGATCTATCATCAGTACCAGAACGATCCCACCCGGCAAGACCAGGAGTTCTTGGGGATCATCACCAAGGGGGAGTACCCGTGGACGGTCGGCGGGTGGAAGCTGCTGCCGCGCTGGAAGCAGCAGTACGCCAACCGGGTGCCGTCTTTGCGCGAGCAGCTCAGGACCGAAGAGCTGACCGAGATCCTGAGCTTCATGGTAACCCGGCGGCTGACGCAGAATATCCTGGTCACGGGCGGGGCGGAGTACGAGATCTTCGAGAATGTGCGCAAGAAGCCGGATCCGGTGCCCTCGGGCTGGGCTGACGACTCCAACACCCGGACGGTGGCGGTTCAGGTCTCCAATGTCTCGCCGTACTCGGGATACAGCATCACGACCAATGTCGGCTTCCAGTGGAGCCGCCTGAAGGTCCACGGGACGCCGGCGGCGTCGGAGCTGTTCTCCTTTATCACGGTGTACGCAGGCTTGGGGACCGACCGCTAGGCAGGCTGGCGGCCAGGTGCAGGACCCGAGCGGGCCGGCGGTGGAGTCTCGCCGCCGGCCCGTCTGCGTTGAGGCGCCGGCAGCCGAATGCCCCCCCGGTGATCGGAGAACTTCGCCGGTGGTGGCCGGCCCGCGCGGTTCGGAGCGCGACCGAGCCGAGGCGAGTCGGGACCGTGCCCGCGTCCAGGATCGGTGGACGCACGGGGGACTGCAGGTGTCCGCGCGCGCTGGCCGGCATGCAGCGCGGCTTTGGGGCTCAACGCTCCAGAACGATGTCGGCCAGCACGTCGTCGAACACGCGGATCTGATCTCTGTAGCGCTCGCGCAGGCCCGCGATGAACTCGTCCATGGACCGGTCGCCCTCGGCGCGCCGGAGGAGCGAGCGCACGCGTTGGCGTTCGCGCGAGTTCACGGCGGCTACGTCGAATGCCGGGTCAGTGCCGTAGCGGGCGAGCAGGAAGGAGTCCACCTGGGCTTCGGTGACCTCGGGGGCTCTGCCGCGTCCCTCGACTCGGTAGATCTCGGCTGCCAGCAGTTGGTCGCGCTTGCGTGCTACCTGGGCACGGATGTCGGGCAGCCGATCGTACCCCAGGCGCCGCGCCTCGGTCTTCATGATCTGCTGTCCGGCCAGATTGTCGACCAGCTTCTGCAGTTCGGGGAGCGACAGCGACGAAGGGTGGCGGACGCGGCCGCGATTGTGGATGGCCATGTAGTCTCTGCACGTGTACTGGCCACCCTGCCAGGTGAACAAGGGCTCATCCTCGCCCGGCCACTCCTTCACATCACCCGGAAGCCCGTGCAGTCGCGCGAGGGCCTCAGGGTGGGACACAAGCTGATAGCGGCTGCGCAGTTCGTTCACGTAGCGCAGGCGATCCTGCTCTCGCCGCTCGCTCTCCAGCTTGCCCAGGATCAGGGTCCGGACCGAATCGAGCGGCACCTCGCGCCGGCCGTTGAGCCTGAACACGTGGAATCCCAGCGAGCTGGCGATAGGCTCCGGTGTGAGAGCTCCCACCTCCATGGTCCGCATCGGTGGCACCAGCGGCGGCAGCATGTCAGCCAACAGGAACCAGCCGATATTGCCGTCCTCGCCGAAGCGCCGCCGGATGCGCGGCACGGTGTACCGCGGCACGAGGTCGGCGAAGCTTCTGCCCTGGCGGAGCTCGGCCAGGGCCTGCCGCGCGCTGTCGGCGGACGAACAGACGATCTGCTCGCTCAGGACCTCGACATCGTAGTTGTTGCGGCGGTAGTAGGCCTCGATCTCGTCCTCGGTGAAATGGTACGGGGCCCGAATGGCCTGGCGGGCGTAGAGCGTGTCGATCAGAGCTCGCTGTTCCAGCCGCGCTACCTCGTCGGCGATCTCCGGATCCTTGTCCAGACCGCGCGCCAGCGCTTCCAGCACGATGAGCTTCTGGGCGATGATGTCGTCCAGCAACTGGCGCTTGGTGTCCATGCCGAGACTGTCCAGGTGCCGATACGCGACCCCTGAGCGCAACAAGCGCGTGCTGTGCGAGATAAACTCCGAAACGGTGATCGGCGTGTCCTGGATGCGCGCCACCACCGGCTCATCTGCGGCAGGCGTGCACCGACCGACGGCCGTGATCGTGGTGACGGCCGCCAGCAGCACGGCAACAACAGGCGCTCGTCTCATGGGCTTCTCGGATTCGGTCGTGGAATGTGCTGTGGCGTTGGACGGTCGCTGCGCTGATCCACAGGATTCGATCAATCGAATATAGGGCTCGGTCCCGGCCAGGCCAGCCTCTGCGTGGACAGCCGAACATGGCCGCTCTATACTTGCGTCCCATGACGCCTACCTGCCTCCGCTGGCACATGTCCCTCGTCTGGCTTGCGGCGATCGCGGTCTTGGCGTCCGCCTGTGTCGAAAGCCAGCAGCGCCAGGCCGCCTCTGTGCCGGAGCCCTCGGCTGTTGCCTCTGGACCCCCTGCCGGAGCCCAGCCGGGCGCGAGTGCGACCACCAGCGTCGGCCCTGCGAGCCGCCCGGACGCAGCAGTCCAGCAGACCCGTGCGACAGCAGATGAACTGCTGGCCCAGGGCCGGAGGCTGATCGCCTCCGGCCAGTACCAGGAGGCGATCGGCACGCTGCAGCGGGCGGCGGCGCTGGCTCCCAAGGATCCTGCGGTGCACTTCCACCTGGGCAATGCCTGGTTCCACGTGGCCCGCTACGAAGAGGCCGCGGCCGCGTTCCAGCAGGCCGTGAGCCTGGATTCCGGTTTCGCCGCCGCGTACGCGAACCTTGGCGGGGTGCTGGCCACCGTGGAGCGGTTTCCGGAAGCTGCGGCGGCGTTCGGCCGCGCCGTGGCGCTCGATTCAGCCTACACGTTGGCCCTCATCGGCCTGGGGAAACTGCATCTGCGCAGCGGCGCGTACGCCGAGGCCGAAGCAGTGCTGCAGCGGTCGGTGCGTGTGGAGCCGAACTCGGCGGAAGCATGGTACACTCTGGGCGAGGTGCACCTGAAGGCCGGCAGGCCCCAAGAGGCGCTGGCAGCATACCGGCGGGCGACCCAGGCGGACAGCACCTATGCCGTGGCCTGGGCGGGCATGGGCTCGGCGCTCGAGCAGGATCACCAGTACGCCGCAGCCATTCCACACTTCGAGCGGGCTGTCAGGCTCGATCCCAGGCTGCGCCGCGCGCACTTCGGCCTGGCGAACGCCTATGCGCGCACAGGACGGCGCGACGAAGCCGCAGAGGCGCTCGCCCGAGCGCGTGCCTTGCAGGAGCAGGACACGCGCCTGGACGAGCTGCTGTACGCGCTCACTTCGTACCCCAACGATGCGAGGATTCGTTTCGAACTGGGACTCCAGTACGCGCGTCGGGGAGAGTATGCCCTCGCCGCGGCCCAGTACCAGCAGGCGCTGGCGCTCGATTCCACGCTGGTGCAGGCACTCTACAACCTCGGCAACCTGCACCTGCGGGCGCAGCGCCCCGACGAGGCGGCTGCCCTGTACCGGCGAGCCATAGCCGTGGACTCGGCGTACGGTCTGGCATATGCCGGCCTGGGCCACGTGCACATGATGCGACGGGAGTTCGCGGCAGCGCACGCAGCATTCTCGCGTGCCGCCGCCTTGCGTCCCGACGACGCCGTGTTGGCGCGCTACGCGCGGTTGGCGGCCCGGCTGGCGGCCGGCGAGGCGGTCAGCGACAGCGAGCGGAGGGCCGATGGGCCACCCTGAGGCCGGGTGGCCGCAGCCCAGGTGCCGGGGACGCTACCGCGCCGCCGGCAGCCCGTGCGGTGCGACCGCCGGGCTCCGGGCAGGTCACTGGCCTGCTTTGGCGGCGATGCAACTGATCTCCACGCGGAACCCGAAGGCAATCTGCTGGCCGCCGACGCAGGCTCGCGCGGGGAACTTGTCGCCGAAGAACGATGCGTATGCGGCGTTCATCTCCTGGTAATGCGCCATGTCGCTGAGGTAGACGTTCACGAAGACCACGTCATCGAAGGTGAACCCGTGGTCGGCCAGCACTCGGCCGATGTTCTCCATGACCTGGCGAGTCTCCGCGGTCACCGACTCGCGCACGTCGTGCCCATCGGGAGTGCGCGGCAGTTGGCCGCTCACGTAGAGAGTGGCGCCCACCTGGCGGGCCGCGCTGAGCGGCAGGCGGGCGACGGGGACGGCCTCTTCCGCGGCGTTGGCGGCGAGCGGGGCCAGTCCCACAGTGGCGGCGAGCAGCATGATCAGGAATGCCATGGCGTTCTCCTCGGAAGCTGTTTCTGGGGGAAGCTGACGGCCAAATAACGCGACGCGCGGCGGACCCTTCAACCGCCGCGCCGGCGCGGTGGAGCACGATAGACGTAGACGCGATGGACGCGCTGCCGCCAGGCGGCGCAGTTGTGGACGTTGGGCTAGCTCAGGAGGGAATGCGATGGAGAGGCGGGAGTTCGTCAAGGGATTGGCAGCGGGTCTGGTCGCCGTGCCATTGCTGCGGGAAGCCGCGGCAGCACTGGGGTCGCGACTGGACAGTCTGCAGGAAGATCTGCGGGCCAGCGCGCCCGGCAGCTCGTTCTGGCAGCGCATCGGTCGCGAGTTCGCGTTGAACCCGGATGTGGTGCACCTGAACACGGGCAGCGTAGGGGCCGCTCCGCAGATGGTCATCGATGCCCTCGGCAACTATGCGCGGCAGATCGAGGGCGACCCGGTGCACAATGTCTGGGGCGGTGTCGGCGACGCCGCGGAGGAGGTGCGCGCCCGGGCGGCCGCGTTCATCGGCGCCGATCCTGACGAGGTCATGATCACGCGCAATACCACCGAAGGGATGAACGAGACGGCCGTGGGACTCCATCTGAAGGCTGGCGACGAAGTCCTCACCACCGATCACGAGCACGGCGGCGGCATGGTCTGTTGGCAGTACCTGGCCAAGCACTCGGGAGTGAAGGTGCGGTACTTGGAGATCCCGGACCCGGTGCAGAGCAAGCAGCAGCTCATCGATCTGGTGGCTGCGCAGCTCACCCCCAAGACGCGGGTGTGCAGCTTCAGCCACGTGTGTACTATCACCGGCATGGTCTACCCCATGGCGGAGATAGCGGCGTTGACGCGGCCGCGCGGCATCGTGCTGGTGTGCGACGGGGCGCAGGCACCCGGAATGCTGCAGGTCGACGTCAAGCAGCTGGGGGTCGATGTGTACTGCAGCAGCAGCCACAAGTGGATGCTCGCGCCGAAAGGATCAGGGCTGTTGTACGTGCGCCGCGACATGCAGGAGCGGGTAGCTTGCCCACTGCTGTCCAACGGCATGCACGTGTACACCGCCGCCACGGGCACCCGCAACGTGCCGACCATCCTGGCGCACGGGGTTGCCATGGACTTTCACAACGCCATCGGACGGGAGCGGGTGGAAGCGCGGTGCCGGCAGTTGAGCCGTCTGGTGCGCCAAGAGCTGGGAGCGATCCCGGGACTGAGCTGCATCTCGCCAGAACCCGAGGAGCTCTCCTCCGCGATATGCACCTTCGCCGTGGACCGGAACAAAGCCGACAGCGGGCAGCTCGCGGGCAGGCTGTTCGCGGAGCATCGGATCATCGTCAAGGTGGCGCAGGGCACGTACGCCTACGTGCCCGAGAGCGAGGCACGGCCGCGCAACTACAACGCCTTGCGCATCTCGACCCATATCTACAACAACGAAGAGCAGATCGGCCGCCTGGCATCCGCACTGCGCATGCTGCTGGGCTAGTCCAGACGCAGAGCGAATCCCGCAGCAGAGCTGCTGGCGGCCACCCACGAGGTTGGCAGCGGCAGAGCACTCCCGGGCGATGACCTATCGTCCGCGTGCTGCAGGCTGGCTGTCGGCAGCGCACTCGCCGTGGCGGTGCACCGATCGCGGGCGCGGCGCACCGTGGGCGCGGGCCGAGAGGCTGTCCCCGGGCACCGCCGGGCGCCCGGGGACAGCGGCAGGGCAGCCGTGGCCTGACTGACCGGCAGCAGCCAGCGGTGGCGCTACGCGCCGGCTGCCATCTCGGCGCGGATCTCCTTGATCCACGCGATGCACTGGGCCACCTTGGCGGCGATTCCGTCCCAGTCCTTGGCGGCCACGAGCTCCTTGGTGACGAGGTTGGAGCCAGCACCCACCGCGGCAACTCCAGCCTTGAACCATGCTTCCAGGCTCGCCCGCGTGGCATCCACGCCGCCTGTGGGCATGATGCGGGTCCAGGGGCACGGGCCGGCGACTGCCTTGACGAACTTGGGGCCGCCCACCTCGCTGCCCGGGAACACCTTGACGATCTCCACGCCCAGCTCCTCCGCCTGCGCGATCTCGGTGACGCTGCCGCAGCCGGGCGAATAGGCGATCTTGCGCCGGTTGCACAGCCGAGCCACTTCCGGGTTGAGCAGCGGCCCGACGACGAAGTTGGCGCCGTTGGCGATGTACAGCGCGGCCGTGGGGGCATCGACGATCGACCCGACGCCCATGATCACCTTGCTCTTGGTGGCCATGACGTGTCGGACGATCTCGGTGAACACATGATAGGCCAGATCGCCGCGGTTGGTGAACTCGACCACGCGCGCCCCGCCTTTGGCGCAGGCCTCGACGATCTGGATGGCGGTCTGGGGATCCTTGTGATAGAACACAGGGACCAGGCCGATCTCATAGATGGCGTTGAGTACGGTCATGCGGTCATACTGAGCCATGGCGATCCCCTTCAGGAAACGGCCGCGAGCGGCCCCGATGCGCACCTCTGCAGGTGACTGTCTGCCACCGCGATCGCGGTTGCGGACGGACAATCTCACCGGGAGGGCCCGGTGTGTCAAGCAGGTCGCCTGGCCGCGTGGCCATGGGTACCGGCCGTCCCGGCGTGCGCGTCCGACCGCGCTTGCGCAGGCTGATCGGTACCGGAGATTTCCCCGCATTCCCGACCCGCTGGGGTCTGCGTGGTGTCGGACGGAGCGGCAGAGGCCGCCGCACCCGAGACGCGGTGTGGGGGGGCCCGCGCGGGCCGCGGTCTGTGGACGACGGGCGGACGGGTCTGGATCTCGGCCGTCGGGGCGCACCGCGTGTCGCTGGGAAGCAGGAAGCACAGTGCCGCGTTGGCGAGGGACGGCGAATGACACAGCGTTCCGGACGCAGCTGCAGGGAGGTGATCATGGCGAAGGGATGGAACGGGAAGATCCTCCGCGTGGATCTGACCCACGGGCGTATCGGCGATGAGCAGCCGGACGAGCCGACCTATCGGCGCTACCTGGGCGGCGGAGGCCTGGGCGCCTTCTTTCTGCTCACCGAGGTGCCGCGCGGAGCCGATCCCCTGGGTCCCGACAACAAGCTGATCCTGATGACCAGCCCGCTGAACGGCCTGCCTCTGCCCGGAGCCAACCGCTACTCGGCGGTGGCCAAGTCGCCGTTGACCGGCGGCTACGGAGAGTCGGAGGCGGGCGGCTACTGGGGGCCCGAGCTGAAGGCAGCGGGGTACGATGGCATCATCGTCGAAGGCCAGGCCGCCGAACCGGTGTACCTGCTGGTTCGCGATGGGCGGGCGGAGCTGCGCAGCGCGGCCGCCTACTGGGGGCACATGGCCGCCAGCGTGCAGCACGGCCTGGAGGAGGAGCTCGGCGACCGGCGGATCCGCGTGCTGCAGACCGGAATCGCGGGCGAGAACGGCGTCCGGTTTGCGGCCATAGTCAACCAGCTCCATCACTTCCACGGCCGTGCGGGCCTTGGTGCCGTCATGGGCGCGAAAAGGCTGAAGGCGATCGTCTGCCGCGGTCGGGGAAGAGTCGAGCCGTACGATGCGGCCGCCTTCAGCGAAGTGGCGGCCTGGTTCCGCGAACACTACGATCCCGCAGCCGACCCTCGGCACGATATGGGAACGGCCAACGGCGTGCTGCCCCTGGACCGCGGCGGCATCCTGCCCACCAGGAATTTCCGCGAGGGCTCGTTCGAACGCGCCCAGGCGATCAGCGGCCAAACCATGCGGGACACGATCCTGGTGCGGCGCGGTACCTGTTACGCGTGCCCGGTGACCTGCAAGCGCGAGGTGGCAGTGCCCGACAGGGGCGTCACGCCGGAACACGGCGGCCCGGAGTACGAGACGATCGCTGCGCATGGGTCGCTGCTCGGCATCGGGGACCTGGGGCATATCGCCCAGGCCAACATGGTGTGCGGGCAGTACGTGGTCGATGCCATCTCGTCGGGCGCGGTCATCGCGTTCGCCATGGAGTGCTACGAGAACGGGATCATCACGCGCGCCGATACCGACGGCCTGGAGCTGACGTTCGGCAACCAGGCAGCCGCGCTGAGGCTTCTCGAGATGATCTGCCGGCGGGAGGGAATCGGCGACGTGCTCGCCGAGGGCGTCAGACGCGCGGCGGCCACGTTGGGGAAGGGGGCCGAGCGATTCGCTCTGCACGTGAAGGGGCAGGAGCTGCCGATGCACGAGCCGCGCGGCAAACGCAGCCTGGTCCTGGCGTACGCCACCTCGGCCACCGGGGCGGATCACATGGAGGCTCCCCACGATCCGGTGTACGAGTCGGCCGACGCGCACGGCACCGGGGCCCTGTCGGCGCTCGGATTGATCGAACCCGTGGCAGCCCTGGATAGCGGGCCAGCCAAGGTCAAGGCGTTCTACTACGGGCAGCAGGTGTGGGGTCTGTACGACACTGTGGGCATGTGCGACTTCGTGGGCGAACCGATCGGGGCGTTGAGCCTGGCGAAGCTGGTCGAGGCGGTGCAGGCGGCCACCGGTTGGCCGGTGAGTCTGTTCGAGCTGCTCAAGGCCGCAGAACGGGCGAACAACCTCAAGCGGGCCTACAACGTGCGCGAAGGACTCGGGCCCGCAGAGGACCGCCTGCCGGAGCGGCTGTTCGAGCCCCTGCAGAAAGGTGCGCTGGCAGGCGTCGCCCTGAAACGCGAGGAAGTCGCCGACATGCTGGCCATGTACTACCAGATGGCCGGCTGGGACCCCCGGACGGGCTTCCCGCTGCCGGCCAAGCTGGCCGAACTGGATCTCGGGTGGCTGGAGGCCGACCGTCCAGCCCCCGAGCGAGCGGGCAGTTGCGGGCCCTAGCTGTCGACGACCACCGCGGCGTGCAGGTGCAGTCGCTCCAGGTCCGCAGTGACGCAGTACCCCTTGGCGCCGGCCTCGAGGCACTGCCACTGGAGGGCGCTCTTCTCGAACGCCAGCCACACGCGCTTCGGCTGGGCGGACAGCTCGATCTCCACGCGGACCGGGCCGACGGCCGGGATCTGGTCCACGGTGCCGTCGTTGGGGCGCTGGGGAACGCCTGACGCCCGATTGATCAGGTGGACCAGCGTGCGCCGGCCCTTGCGCCGGAGGACCACATCCACGCAGACGGGAGCGGTGATGCGAAAGGGCAGGCGGCCGATCAGAGCTTGCGCCACTTCGCCGATGAAGGCGCGCGCCAGCGGGTACCGGTTGTAGTCGAAGAACCGGAAGATGTCGAACGGAATGTATGCCACCGTGCCCTCGCCCACCGCATGGACGCAGGCGCTCGGATACGGCAGGAGGCGCTCGTCCAGCAGCGGCGTCCGAGCGAGGGGGGCCAGGGGTTGGGCCCCCGTTGGCCGCACAAGGCGCCAGCGAGCGCTGTACGCTTCGAAGGATCCATCGCCGGCACGGACGTGGTACCTCGCGTCGGCCACCACTCTGCCCGGCGTGACCCCCAAGAAGCCCGCGGTGAACCGTTCGACAGCGGCGGCGCCGGAGACCAGCACGCGCCCCCCGCTCCGGACGTAGTCCTGCAGGCGCTCGACCATCGACGATGACAAGTCGTCCTGTTCCGGCACCACGACGACGGGAAACTCGGTGAGTCGTCGTTGCAGTGCCCACTCGTCCAGGATATCGATTCCGTAGTGGTTCTCCAGCAGGCTGAACGTGGCGCCGGCCACCGGAGCGGTGTCGATCGAGCTGTGGAGATTGCGGCCGCCGTGGCGGCGCGCATGGTGCTCGGAGTGCAGCACCGCCAGCTGCGGGATGGTCTGTGTCCCCTGGCACAGGCGGCGCCGGGCTTTCACGAACCGGCCGACCTGGCGCAGTCGCTCGACGCGCCAGGGCACGAGCTGGCCCGTGCGCACGCCGCCGGCATTCTCGTAGACCTGCACCGAGCCCCCCAGGGCGACCACCACGGCCGCCTCCTGCTGGATCATCGCCAGCGGCTTGAAGGTCCACGGAGCGCGGCGATCGCCCATGCCGTGCGAGGCGTAGAAGCTCCAGATCATGATATCCCACGGCTTGCCGCGCGTGGAGATGAAACGCGCTTCGCAGCGGCTGCTGTCCAGGCCGAAGACCCACGTGTTGTCGCCGCTGATCCAGTCGGTCGGCACCCAGGGTTCGCCCGGGTGGTGGAAGGTCTGCAGCCAGTTGGAGCAGACCAGGACCCCGGGTCTGTGGGCGTGCACGAAGGCGCAGTAGCGGGCCACGTATTCCTCGAAGCTGCGCAGGGTGAAGGCGAACCAAGCCGGCCAGTCGGGATCGTCGGTCTCGGTGGGCGGGTCCGCCGCACCGGTGGCAGCGGCGAAGGCGCTGCGACACCGCGGGCAGTAGCATGGCTCGACGGCCCAGATGTCGCCATCCACCCAGAACCCGTCGACATGGTACCGGTCGATGAGCTCGGCGAACTGCGGCAGCACGAGTTGGTCCAGGTAGGGCGAGCGCGGGCACATGCGACCCGGCACGAGCTGCCCGGCCGCATCCACGCGGCACCATTCCGGATGCTTGGTCCCGGCGGCATCGTCCCAGATGCCGGAATAGTGGCAGTGGAGCGGCAGGCCTAGGCCGGCAGTGGCCGCGCGCCAGCCGCGCAGGGCATCCTTGCGGACACCCGGGCTGACCGAAGCCTCAGGGGCGCGGCTGCACCAGCTCGTGTATCCGGGATGACCTTTGCAGTCTGTCTGCACGAAGTCGGCACCCAGGCGCGCCAGTTGGGGCTGGAGGTACCGCGGGGCGGCGCGCAGGCCGAGCTCGGTGTCCTGGGGCCCGGCGTGCAGATCGTAGTGCAAGCCAAAGTAGAAGCGGCGGCCGTGCCAGCGGCCCGGATAGGTGGACATGGTGGCCTCACTGCAAGGGCGAAAAGGTGGTGGGAGCGAGGTTCTGCGAGATCACGCGGTCGACGATGGGCCCATGTGCCTCGGTGCGCGCCCGGGCTTCGATCCATGCGGGGTCGGAGCGGAAGGCATCCCAGGCGCGCCGCTGGGCCGCCTCGTCGGGGAATCGCAGCAGATAGACCAGGGCGTTCCTGGCGCCAGGCCCAGTCTCGGTCCAGAAGCCCACGACCTCCATGCCGTGGCGCTCGAACAGGGGCATGGTGACCGAGGCAAAGCGAGCCAGGATGTCGGGCATCCGGCCTTCCGGGATCAGATAGGTGCGCAGCTCGTAGATCATACGGTGCTCCGTTTCCTTCGTGCGGCATGGCCCGCAGGGCCCCCGGTGCGCGGTCGATGGGCCGCAGTTGCGGGCGTGCGCAATACGCGCAAGTTCTCGATTGACGTCGGTCGGGATGGACGGCGCGGTGGTGAAGATGCGGTCCCGCTGTTGAGAGTGTCAAACAGAGGCGGCCGCGAACAGTCCGCTCGGCTCGTTCTGCCGAGGCCCCGGTGCGGGGAACGAGGGGCAGTCGGATCCCGCGCCCGAGGAACCGCTGGTCCGGTGGCGTGGTCGTACGGGCAGGCGCGCTGTCCGGTACAGCCGGTGGGGTGTGATCCAGATCACTGCCCAGACAAGACCTGCCCGCGATGCTCGGGAGTGGCAGAGCGATCGGCAGATGTCCAGGACCAGCCCCGGAGCCGGGACTGCGAGCAGAGGCGTTCCGTGCGGTTTGGCGAAGTTTGTCCGTCGCGGCCCGCCCCGCGGAAAGCGCGGGGCGGCTGGGCCGCGGTGCAGCCAAGGAGGGGAATATGCGTGCAAAGAGTCTGTCGCTGGCTGTGCTGTGCCTCGGTGTCCTCGCCCTATGCGCCGTGGGGCGGGGCTCGTGGGCGCAGGGTGGTCCTCCCGGTGGCGATGCTCCGGGGTATGGAGAGCCTCCTGCAGACGTGGGCGGACCGGCCACGGGCGATCCGGCCGAGGCGGGTGGCGACGGCACTGGGCTAGGCGATCCTCCCGTCACAGTGGTGCCTTCCAATGGTCGCGTGCCCGTTGGGCGCGAGCGGCAGTTCCGGATCATGGGGCCTGCGGAGGGGCTGACCCTGGCTCTCGTCGACGTCAGCGCTCCGGGCGCTGCCACGTTGAGCGAGGATGGTCGCCTGCTCGCCATGGCGGGCGGATGGGCGATCATCGGGGCAGTCGACGCATCGGCGAACGTCGTGGCCGCCACCGACACCATCTGGCTGGCAGGCGGCCCCACGCTCGTGGGTCGGCGCGGGGGCCGGGTCTTCGCGGCCGGGGACGACTTCGTCTGCGTGCTCTTCCCGCCGAATGCGTCCCGGCGGGCCGTGCGGGCCCTGATCGAGAAACGCGGGCCCGCTGACCTACCTCCCGAGGCGCGCCATCAGGGGACCCCGGTGGCGGTGTTCGTATTCGACGTTGCCGATGCGGAGACTGGCGAGGACATCGGCGGCACCACGGGCTTCGACCAGATCGTAAGCCTGACGCTGACTTACGACGACAGCGCTCTGCCGGAGGGGGTCTCGGAGGAGGAGCTGGTGGCGGCGTATCTCAGCAAGCTCACGGGCCGCTGGCACCAGGTGCGTCCCGAAATGGTCTTCGAGGTCGACACAGAGAAGAACACCATCACCATCGGCACGACGCATGCGTCGTACTGGGCCATCATGCCCGACGACAGCGTGGACGTGGAACCCGCGACAGGAGTCGACGATACGAGCTGGGGGACTGTGAAGCGCTCGGCGGATCGCTAGTTCGCCGCCCATTCCCAGCGATCGGCGCAGCGAGGCCGCGGTCCCGGCGCCCGGGGCCGCGGCGCGCGCGAGCAGGCTGGAGGCGGCGACGAGACCGTCTCGAAACGGTCCAGCCTGCGATCCCGACGGCCAGCAGTGTCGGGCTGGCAGAGAGGTCCGCAGCCACCCGTTGGCCCGGGGAGAGTCGAGCGCGTTCGGGGCGCGGCTGACTCGGGCCCCGGGCACCGAGGCCGGCTCGGTGTGCCCGGAGTCCGCGCGCGGGTGAGCCGGGGCACGGCCCGCAGCAGACCCTAGACGAACAGGGTCGTGCCGGCCTGATCCGCCTCCTCCAGGAAGGCGGCCACGCCGCCGATCTCCACTCCATCGAGCAGTTCCTCCCGGCGGATCCCCATGATGTCCATGGACATGGCGCAGGCCACCAGCTTGACTCCGCTCCGGCGGGCTTGAGCGATCAGCTCCGGGAGACTGTCGACGTGCTTGGCCTGCATGACGCGCTTCATCATCGCGGTGCCCAGGCCCAGCATGTTGAGCTTGGAGAGCTTCAGGGCGCCAGCTCCCCGGGGCATCATCCAGCCGAACAAGCGATCCAGCCACGTCTTGCCCGGCGCCTGTACGTCTGAACGGCGCAGGGCGTTCAGGCCCCAGAAGGTGAAGAACATCGTCACCTGACTGCCCATGCTGACCGCACCGTTGGCGATGATGAACGCCGCCAGCACCTTGTCCAGATCGCCGGAGAAGACCACGAGGGTCTTCTTGTCGGTTCGCTTGGGACTGGGGCCGGCAGGAGCCCCGGTCGGCGCGACACCGCCAGCCTTGCGGATCCGTGCCTCCAGACGCGGGCCGGCAGCCGTCAGGCCCACCAGGGTGTGACCGTGCTTGCGGCACCATGCCGGCAGATCGCTGGCAAAGCCAGGATCGGTGGCGCAGATGATCAGCTCATCACCCGGGGCCAGGTCGCCGATAGCCTCGTTGACCCTGCGGATGGGGCCGGGGCACTGCAGGCCGCAGCAGTCCACGGTGACCGTCCTGCCCGACGGTGCCGGGATCCCTTCGGCCATCTTGTCTTCGGCATAGGAGAGCAGCGGCACTTCCGGCTGCCCCCTGCAGACGCCCGTGCCGTGATAGCTGCAGAACGTCATCGAGCCGCCCGCCAGCGAGGCCACCGCGAACCCGTGCTGCTTGAGGATTCGGTACGCCAGGTAGCTGCGAAAGCCCACCTTGCAGTAGGCGAAGATGGGCTTGCTCCTGTCCAGCTTGGCGAGCGACTGGCGCAGTTGGGTGATCGGCACATTGATGGCGCCAGGGATGTGCCAGACCTCGTACTCGGGTGCAGAGCGCACGTCGAGGATGGTCCCGGTGGCCGTGCGCTCTGGGAAGTCCTCGGCGTACCACAGCTCGATATCCCCCTGCAGCAGATTGGCGGCCACGAATCCGGCCATGTTCACCGGATCTTTCGCTGAACCGTAGGGCGGTGCGTACGCCAGCTCCAGATTCTGCAGGTCGTACACGGTGAGCCCGGCGCGGACAGCGACGGCGAAGACGTCCAGGCGCTTGTCCACGCCGTCGTACCCCACGACCTGGGCTCCCAGCAGCCGGCCAGTGTCCGGAGCGAACAGCACCTTGATGTGCATCGGGGCCGAACCCGGGTAGTAGCCGGCGTGTCCGGACGGATGGAGATAGACCTTGCGATACGGTCGTCCCGCTTTGATCAGGCTCTTCTCGGAAGCGCCGGTGATCCCGCCCGTCATGTCGAAGACCTTGACGATGGCCGTGCCCTGGGTGGCCGAGTACACGCTGTCACGGCCGAAGATATGGTCGGCGACGGTCCGGCCCTGCCGGTTGGCCGGACCCGCCAGCGGAATCTGGGCAGGCCGGCCAGTCACCAGGTCGATCACCTCGATGGCGTCACCCGCTGCGTAGATGTCGGGATCGGAGGTCCGCAGGTGGGCATCGACCTTGATGCCGCCGCGCTCGCCCAGCTCGAGGCCGGCGGCGCGGGCCAGCGCTGTGTCGGGCTTCACACCCGCCGACATGATGACCAAATCGGCCGCCAAGACCGTGCCGTCGACCAGTTCCACGCGGACACCAGCGCCGCCATCGGCGAAGGCAGCGGCGGCCACGCCCAGATGCAGCCGCACGCCGTGCCAGCGAAGATGCTCCTCCAGGTCCCGGGCCATCTCCCGGTCGAGGGGCGGCATGACCTGGTCTTCCATCTCCACCAGGTCCACTTCCAGGCCGCGGGCCTGCAGATTCTCCGCCATCTCGACGCCGATGTACCCGCCGCCGATGACCACCGCCCGCTGAGCGCCCTGGTCGACCGCGGCCTTGATCTGGTCCATGTCGTCCATATTGCGCAGGACGAAGACCCGCGGGTGATCGATGCCGGGCAGAGGCGGGCGGAGGGGCAGCGCGCCAGGGCACAGGATGAGCTTGTCGTACGACTCCGAGTACGTGCGTCCGGTGTCGACTTCGCGGACGGCTACCGTCTTGGCCGTCCGATCGATCGTCACCGCCTCGTGGCCGACGCGCACGTCCAGGTCGAGCATGGCGCGCAGACTCTCGGGAGTCTGCAGCAGCAGTTGCTGGCGGTCCTTGATGGCGCCGCCGATGTGATAGGGCAGACCGCAGTTGGCGAAGGACACGTGGCGGCCGCGCTCCAGCACCACGATCCGGGCTTGTTCGTCCAGGCGGCGCGCGCGCGCTGCCGCTGACGCGCCGGCCGCTACGCCGCCGATGATCACCAGCTTCATCGTTCTCGTCTTTCGTCTACTGGATCGGAAATGGTCCCGAGGCGCCGTCGAGCCGAGCTGCCCCGTCCGAACAGCACCCCGCTCTTGTGCCGTCGTGCGGTCCGGTCAGGCCAGTGGCCGCAGATCCGCCGTCGGTCGCGGACCGCAGTGCAGACGAACATGCGGGTGCGAACGGCCTGCGCAAGCCTCTACTGGCCGCAGCGCCATGCCGGTCGACCCGAACCCACACTTCCGGCGCCACCATGTCAGGCGCGCGCAGGTCCCGCGGCCCCGGTGCCGCTGACCAGCAGGATGCTCAGCAGGACCGTCGCCGCCATCGCCAGGGCGGCCCCGAGCGCGAACGCCGCTGCTGGCCCGTACAGACGCCAGATGACTCCGAACACCAGACTGGCTGGGAGGGCTGCCAGGCCGATCGCGCCGTGGTAGATGCCGAAAGCGGCTCCGCGTCGTTCCGCGGGCGCGAAGTCGGCCACGAGCGCTTTCTCCACGCCCTCCGTCATGCCGTGGTAGAACCCGTACGCGATGACCAACAGGACGAAGGCGTGCATGGTGTGCGTGGCTGCCAGGCCCAGGTAGATGGCCGCGTACACCACCCATCCGGCCACGATCACCGGCCGCCGGCCAAGGCGATCCGAAAGCACGCCGCCGGGCAGGCTGAAGGCGATCTTGGCGATGTGCAGCGCGATCCACAGGCCCACCAGCTGCACCAGCCCAAAGCCGAAGCGAGCGCGGCCGAGAAAGACGATGAACAGATCCGAGCTGTTGCCCAGAGCGAACAGGGTCACGATGCCCACGAAGGCGTAGAAGCGAGCCGGCAGCCGGGCCGCCGCGCTGGACGTCTGGCCCGCGCGCGGATCTCCGCCCGGCGCCGGCGTTGGCACCCCTGCCTCGCGCACTCGCCAGAGCAGGATGGCCATGGCGGCCACCCCAGGCAACACGGCCAGCGCAAACAGCCAGCGCAGCGCGCGCATCTCGGCCACGGTGGGCACCACCGTGCTGCCATGCCACATGGCCCGCCCCAGCAGGGCATACAGCAGGCCGACAGCGACCAGCGGCCCAACGATCGCCCCGGTGTGGTCCATGACCCGGTGCACGCTGAAGGCCAGTCCGCGGTGCTGGGCGTCGACCGAATCGCCGATGAGCGCATCGCGCGGGCTGGTTCGGATGCCTTTGCCCACCCGGTCGAGGAATTTCAGGGCTACTACCTGCCAGACGCTTTGTGCTGCGGCCATCAGCGGACGGCACAGGCTGGAGAACCCGTACCCGAGCGCCACCAGCATCTTGCGCTTCCCAAGGCGATCGCTCCAGTTCCCGGACGCGATCTTCAGCAGCGCGGAGGTGGTCTCAGCGATCCCCTCCATGAGCCCGACGGAGAGCGCCGCCCGGGCGACTAGGTCGGGGCCTGGAGCCAGAAGGCCCGAGACGAACACCGGCAGGAGCGGGTTCATCATCTCGCTGGAGAAGTCAGTGAACAGGCTGACCAGGCCGAGGTTGAGCACATTGCCTCGGATCGTCTGGCGCCAGGAACCTGGGCGGGAAACGGGTGTCGATCGTTGCGATGTCAGTTCCACCTAGAGCCTCCTGTGGTGGCGGCAGTATCGAGTCATCGAGTGCCGCAGGATGGGTGCGCCGCCCCTGAGGCGCGGGCAGCGGTCTACGGGGTCACTCCGGCGGCGTGTCGGCCAGCTTCCGGGTCCCCGGCCGCATGCAGGCATCGAGCCACGGGATCGATCTGGATCATCACCGGCGTGCCGATCGGCCCGGCCTTCACCTCTACGTCGTGGCCACGCTGCGCCAACTCCGCGCGCACTGCGGCGGACAGCCGGTGGCTCACCGCCAGCCGCGCCGGGGGAATAGTGCGGGCCCGGTCCGGGCGGGGGTCGAACGAATCCTCGTGCAGCGAGGTGGCGAACCGAGGCGCGGTGACCGCCTCTGCGGCAGACATGCCGAAATCGATGACGTTGAGCAGCAGGTTCAGGGTCACTTGGTCCTGCAAGTCGCCGCCGGCGACGCTGATCGCGTACGCTGGCCGTCCGTCCTTGAGCACCAGCGTGGGGGTCAGAGTGATGCGCGGCCGTTTGCCGGGCTGGATGCAGTTGGGGTGGCCGGGCGTCGTGTTGAAGCTGCGCAACCGATTCCCGAAGGTGACGCCGGCCCGCCCGCCGCGAACCGTGGGCAGATGGACGTTGGCACTGGGCGTTGCGGCGATCACGTTGCCCCAGCGATCGGCGACCACGCAGGTGGTGGTGCCGCCGGGCGCGGGTTCGGGGTGGCCGCTGTCCAGCAGCAACGGTCGCAGCGCGTCCGGGTCTCCCGGCCGCCAGGTCTGCGCTGCCCGCTGCATGTCGAGCAAGGGCCGGCGGACCGCTGTGTACTCGTCGGACAAGAGCGCGGCCAGCGGCACCGGCACGAACAGGGGATCGCCGTAGTGCGCGTCCCGGTCCGCCATGGCCAGCTTGAGGGCCTCGATAGCCGCGTGGATGGAGTCCGCCGAGCCCGGTCCCATCCGGGCGATGTCGAAGCCCTCCAGCAGGCGCAGCGCCTGGCACAGGCACGGCCCCTGGGTCCACGGGCCGCACTTGCAGATCGTGTACCCGCGGTACGCAACCCTCACGGGTTCCTCTATCCGCGTTGCGTGCGCGGCCAGGTCCGCCTTGCGGAGGAAGCCGCCCTCCTCGACGTAGAATGCTTCCAGCTCGTCGGCGATGTCGCTGCCACCGCCGCGGCCGTAGAATCGATCGCATGCAGCCTGCAGCCGGCGTTCCCGACTCCCGGGGGTGGTGGCCTCGGTGTCGACCATGCGGCGCAGAGTGCGGGCCAGATTGGGGTGCCAGGTTTCGTGGCCGGCGTCCAGCAGGTCGAGCGTGGGCGCCACCACCCGCGCGAACGTCTCGGTCCCGTACAGCTTCAGGGTGGTCAGGCACAGGTCGACCACCGCCGGGACCGGGGCGATCTTCACGTCGCCGGCCGCAGGGATGCCGTGCTCCATGTACCAGGCGATGGCGTCCGGGTCCAGAGGCGCGCCGCCTTGGCCAGACAGGACTTTGACCGAATTCGAGCTCGCCTCGTAGATCAGCAGCGGCACCTCGCCGCCGAGCGAACACTCGCCGTGGTCGGTGACCATCAGCGCCAACAAGGTGGCCACGGCCGCGTCGGCTGCGTTGCCGCCGCGCTCCAGCACGTCGATGCCCGCCGCCACGGCGGCCGCACCGCCTGCCGCCACCACACCCGTGCGGCTGCTGGCCTGCCAGCCGAACTGCCTCTCTGCGCCATCATCCATGGGCTGCCTCCTGGATGGTAAGCCGCGCCGCGGCTGCCGCGTTGCTACACGTAAGGCGCGGTCGGTGCACCTCGTCAAGGGCCGGTCTGGACGGCTGCTCTCTCGACATGGCTCGTCCGTGAGTTTCCTTTGGTCCGCAGGTCCGGCGCACCCCGAGCCCAGACTTGCTCGGTGGCCGAGAGGAGGGCCGGGCCGATCGCCACGGCGGTGCCCCCGGGGCCCCAGCGTCCGGCACCGGGAGCGGACAGGAGAGGATGGCGCCGATGCAGTACCGCAGGCTGGGCCGGACAAAGCTGCGCGTGAGCGCCGTGAGTCTAGGTGGAGCGTACCTGATGGGCCCGAAACCGGAGCGCGCCGCGGAGAATGCCGCCGCCGTAGTCGCCGGGGCTGCCACGCTGGGCATCAATTATGTCGATACAGCCCCGCTGTACGGTTCCAGCGAGCGCCTCCTGGGACTGGCCCTGGAAGCGTACGGCGATGCATTCCACGTGGCCACCAAGGTGGGCTTCGATCCGCCCGGGTTCGACTACCGTGCCGGCAGCGTCCTGGCCAGTCTCGAGCGCAGCGCGGAGCGTCTCCGGCGCTCGCCGCTCACCGTCGCTCAGATCCACGAGGTGGACCAGGCCGGCTGGGACCGGATCATGCAGGCGGGCGGAGCCTTGGACGGACTGCGGGCGGCTCAGCAGCGGGGACTCTGCCAGTTCGTGGGCATCACCGGCCGCGCCATGCCGCTGCTGGCACGCCTGGCTGCCACCGGCGAGTTCGACACGGTCTTGGTCTATCACGACTACCATCCGTGCTGCGACCTGGCAGCCCGTGCCGTTCTGCCCGCAGCGGCAGCGACGGATATGGGCGTGGTGGTGGCCACGGTCCTCGCCGGCGGATTGTTCGTCTCCGGAGAGCCGCAGCAGCAGGCGCTCGCCCGACTGGATGACGTCGACCGCGAACGCGCACAGACTGTCCTGGACAGCCTCCAACGGCTGGGCGGCTCGTTGCCCCAGGCCGCCTTTCGGTGGGTTCTGGGCGACCACCGGGTGAGCACTGTGTGCAGCGGCGCGGCCAGCCCGGAAGAACTGGCAGAAGTAGCCGCGGCTGCGGATCTGCCGCCCCTGTCACCTCGTTGACTGCAGCTCGATCTTGAGCCTCAGGCCGCCATCGTTCCACGACGGGCAGCCGCCGTGCGACTCCTGGTAGTGCACGTCGGGGACGGTTATCGCGGTGGGCGCGCATCCGGCTGCGGTGGCGGTGAACTCCCAAGTCCCGCTCTGGGTGCCCAAGGCGCAGGGAATCCGGCACTCGAGCACGCTGTCCGCCAGCGCCAGGCCCAGGGCTGCCTCGCTGTCGAGGAAACTGGCGACCGGGATGTCCCGCCCATCGATCCGGACGTCGCTGAGGAAGACCACCGGCAGCGTCTGCTCGGAGCCAATCACCCGGGCTGCTGTCAGATGCAGGATCGGCTCGCGGTACCAGTGCACGCAGGGACCGACCGAACCACCTCCGGAGTGGCAGCCGGCTGCGGCCGCTGTGGCCGCGACCAGGAGGCCCGCCCGGCAGCGGCCGAACCTCTTCCCTCGTGAGCGGACGCGACTGGCCAGCGAGACCCACAGGCTCGACCAGCGAGCGATCGCTGCAGACCCGGTGCCGCGCCGCATGGGGCTACCTCCGGGAACAGGCCGGCAGCGGACTGTCCGCCACGCTAGCGATCCAGGCCCGGGTCCACTCCACAGCCTCCAGCTCCAGATCGCAGATGCAGGATGCCAGGAAGATCAGCCCGTGGATGCGGCCCTGCCGCAGCCACTCCAGGCCGAGCTCGCACTGGCGCTGCATCAGCGCCAGCGGCATGGGTTGGCTGCCGCCATAGTCCCACATGTAGCAGCCCAACACGCGCTTGGCACTCGGCGTCAGCGCCTCCCAGGCAGCCACGCTCGCCTCCAGGTGCGGCAGGTTGCGCGCCTCCCAAGTCCAGAACGTCACCACGTCGCACAGGGCCAGATGCTCGCGCACCGGCAGGTCGAGCTGGTGTCCGTACAGCACCACCCACA